>WBZX01000128.1_pt1 | contig 41302 bp, 38 predicted proteins | sample 5204211 | NCBI WGS metagenome assembly WBZX01 (sample SAMN12344362, study PRJNA552823) | activated sludge metagenome | biome: Activated sludge suspended growth; feature: Nitrification reactor; material: Wastewater; isolation source: activated sludge from nitrification reactor of wastewater...
CCAAGGCCGGCACGCGCATCGCCATCCTCGGCCTCTCCTACAAGCCGCAGACGCCGGTGGTCGAGGAAAGCCACAGCGTGAAGCTCGCCGCCAAGCTCGCCGATGCGGGCTATGTCGTGGCCGTGCACGATCCGCTGGCGCAGGACGCGGCGCTCGCCGTGCTGGGCGACAAGGTGGTCGGTGCCTCCTCGATCGAGGGCGCGGTGCGCGAGAGCGACCTGTTGATCGTCGCGACCGGCTGGCCGGAGTACAAGGAGATCGATCCGGCCTGGTGCAAGCGCACCAACGGCCAGCGCCTCACCGTGCTCGACCTGTGGCGCACGCTGCCGGCCGACAAGTTCGCCGACGTGGCGGACGTGCTCTATCTCGGCTCGGGCCGGTAAGGGTCCGCTTCCGTCCTGTAGATATCGTGAAAAGCCCGCACCAGCGGGCTTTTTGCTGGCTTCCGGATCGCGACAGCTGCGCTCCGCCGGCAAATTGACGCCTTCCTGATCGACGGATATCTATCCGCACATGAGCACCGCCTTCGCGGCATATGTCGGCGACAGCCTCAAATCGGAACTGTTTACCCACATCGATGTGGGCTGTTCCGGCGGCATCGATCCGGTCTGGCGGGTGTTCGGCCCGCGCCTGCGCGCCGTCGCCTTCGACGCCAGCCTCGACGAATGCGAGCGCCTCGCGCGCGAGGAAACGCACGCCGGCATCAAGTATATCGGCGGCTTCGTCGGGCTGCCGCCCGACCATCCCTTTGCCCGCCGGGTCGCCGGCAAGCCCCTCTTCGCCGCCAACCCGATCTACCGCACGAGCGCATGGCGAACCTTGCAGCTCAGGAAGGCGCGGCTCGAAGCGGCGAGCCTGGAGGAAAAGCTCCGCGACAATCTCTGGAACCTGACCAAGCTCGCCGATCCCGCCAAGCCGGTGGTCGTGCCCGACGTGCTGAAGGAACTGGGCTGGAGCGACGTCGACCTGCTCAAGATCGACATCGACGGTCCAGACTTTCAGGTTCTGAATTCCTTCGACGGCCAGTTCGACGAACTGGGTCTCCTGGCGGCCCGCCTGGAAGTGAACTTCTACGGCGGCACGGACGACACCGAGCATGTCTTCCACAATACCGACCGCTTCATGCGCGCGCGCGGCTTCGAGCTTCTGGGCCTCGACGTCCGCACCTACGCCATGGCCGCCCTGCCCTCGCCGTTTGCCATCACGTCGCCCGCCCAGACCGTCACCGGCAGGCCCGTCCAGGCCGATGCGCTTTATGCGCGCGACCCGGCCTCGCCGCAGCAGCGGGCGATGGGCGACGCCATGCCTGCGGAAAAGATGGCGAAGCTCGCTGCGATCTTCTCGATCTGGCAGCAACCCGATGCGGCAGCTGAGCTGCTGCTCGCCTATCCCGACAAGCTCGGCACGGTCATCGACGTCCAGAAAGGACTGGAGATGCTCGCCAGGCAGACGCAGGGAGAAGTGGAGCCGGCGTTGAGCTACGCCGAATACATCGCGTCGTACGAGGCCGACACGCCGGCCTTCTATCCGCCGCCGCCGGAGCCTTCACCGCCGCCCCCGCCGCCGCGCACACTCGGACGCCGCCTGCGGGCCGCGCTGCAGTCCTTCCGCAACCCCGACAATGTCGTCCTGACCGACGAATAGGCGCCGCAGGTCGCGGCACCTACCGGATCGGTCGCTGCATCAGTGCCGGATCAGACGGCGTGGCGGCCGCGGAAGCGGAGCACCTTGCCGCGCAGCGACGGATCTTCGCGCGGGATGCCGGCCAGCACCTGGCTGCAGAACGGGTTGATGTTGGCGCCGATGTGGTCGGTGAACAGCGGCCAGTACTTGTTGTAGATCACGTTCACGCCGATGAAGCGGCGCGGCAGGCGACGGCCTGCGGGACGCGTCTCGTGCTCGGTCGAGGCAGTCTGGCGGAACAGCTTGGCGACCGCCTTCAGACGCTTCTCGTCGACGGCGCTCGCCAGCCGGCCGCGGCGCACCGGCTCGTCGGGGCGCTGCGTCGCCAGGCCGAATTCGAAGATGAACATGTGCGCCTGACCGATCAGCTCCTTGAACGGCCCCCGCTTCACGCCCGGCAGGTCGGTCGGCAGGCCCTCGCACTCGTCCGGCACCAGCAGGGTCCCGACGAAGCCCATGCCCTGCCAGGCCTTGGCGAAGCGGGTCACGAACTCGGCGCGCGTCGCCACGATCATCACCGAGGTGGAGCGCGGGAAGGTCACGACCTGATCGCAGACGAACGGCAGCGTGTGCGGCAGGTCGTAGCTCAGATCGTCGTAGAGCTGCCATTCGAGGCTCGTGGTCGTGTACGGCACGGTCGCAGGCTCCATGGCGGCGTCGAGGCCGGCCGTGAAGCGCTGGTAAGACGTGTCGCGGTCGAGCCGCACTTCCTCGATGGTGGCGTCCGGCCAGCCCCAGGTCTCGGCCTGCGCCGGCAGGTACGGCGTCGACACGTCCCAGATGTAACGATCCTGGTCGTTCATCTTGGTCTGCCGGCCCTTGTTGTTGGCCGCCGCGACGCGCGTGTGATCGCAATGGTAGCCGAACAGCTTGTCGATCAGCGTATCGACCCGGCCGCGATAGAGCGCGAGACGCGCCGCGAGGTTCGAGTCGCAGTGCCAGCCCAGCACCATCTCCTCGTCGAAGCCGTGGATGGCGAACATGTCTTCGCGCAGCGCCGCCTGGAAGTCGCCCAGCGCGTCGTACTTCATCGGCATGAAGTTGTGCACCACCTGGTTCAGGTGGAAGCGCACCGACCAGTCGCGCAGCTTGCGCAGGTTCTCCGCCGGATCGCGACGGTCGAAGGCCGCCTCCCACAGCATCTCCGGCAGCTCGAAGCGCGGGATCTGGTAGAAGCCGTCGGGCACGGCGCCCAGGATGTCGCTCAGCGACTCGCCCTCGGTGCGCGGCACCAGGAGCATGTCGGTGTTGGTGTAGAGGATCCAGCGGTTGTTCGGATTGGACCGCCTGAGCGCCACGTTGCGCGACTGGCATTCGAGCGCGACCAGATGGGTCTTCGACTTGAGATGGGCGTGCTGTTCGGGGCGCACGCGCAGGACGCGCATGACCTTCTTCGCCTTCTCGGTCAGCGTATCGTGGATCGCCTCCGGGAAGGTCGGATGGTCTTCCGGCGTGTTGTAGTCGACGAACAGGATCTCGTCGTCGGGATCGGACATCACCTCCGCCAGCGCGTTGAAGCTGATCGCCGCGCGCTTGTGGAGGTTGTAGCCGTGGCTGTCGTTGCGGCCGTACAGGATAACCGAGAACATCGAAGCCTCGTCCGGATGATGTGACTGCGAAGAACCGTTTAGGCGCCGATCCGCTTCAGCTCGTTGCGGGCGGCAGCATGCTCGATCAGGGACGGCACCGCATGGTCGACGACCTGCCGCCAGTACCGCTTGGCCCCTTCGGGATCGCGCGCGACGGCGAGCGCACCGAGCTGGAACCAGGCTTCGGCGCGGCGGCAATCGGTGTCGGCCTGGGCCAGCACTTCCTGTTCGGTGGCCTGGCCGGCATGGAGTGCCAGAAGGATCGCGGGCCACGTGCCCTGCCCGGCCACCTGGGTGGAAGCCGGCGGCTGGCCGAGACGCAGACGCGCCGTCGCCTGATAGAGGCGCCAGTAGGGATCGTGCGGCTGCCGGGCGATCACGCTGTCGAGTTCGGCGAAGGCCAGTTCGTAGGCGGCCAGGCGCAGCGCGATGCAGGCGCGGGCGGCGGCCTGGCTGGTCGGCAGCAGCGCGAGCTGGCGGTTGAGATCGGCGTTGGCATCGTCGGGACGGCCGAGGCCCATCAGGACGACGCTGCGGGTGCTGAGCGCCTCGGCATCCGACGGGCGCGCCGTCACGACCGCCTCGATCGTCGTCAGCGCTTCGTCGTACTTGCCCATCGCGGCCAGCGCTTCGGCCTTGACCGCCTCCACGTCCAGCAGACCGGGCTTGAGCTTGAGCGCGCGTTCGTAGTCGGCCAGCGCCAGGGCGGGCTTGCCGCTGGCCAGATAGGCGTTGCCGCGCGCGATGTAGGGCAGCGCGTTCTTCTTGAGGGACCGCACGACCGTATCGTAGGCGCTGATTTCCGACCGGAAATTACCGCGCTGGCGCACGGCGAACGGCCGATCCGGCGGGCCCGGCCGGGTGGCGGCGCGGATGCTGCGCGCCTCGGCATACTTCGCCTGCGCCGCTTCGCTGCGGCCGGTCATGTCGAGCAGTTCGGCCTGGGCCTCGACTGCGGCATCGAACTGCGGCGCGATCGCCGTGGCTTCCTCGAACAGGCGCACCGCCATCTCGGCATCGCCGCCGCGCGCGATCACGCGCGCCCGGAGATAGAGCTGATCGGCTTCTGTATCCGCATTCGGCTTCGCCGCGGCCGGGCCCTTGCCAGGGCCGCCGCGCTCTCGCCATTTCACTCGAAGGGATTCCGACAGTTTCGACAAGATACCTACGTCACTCACACGAATGCTCCCAACCGTAATGACCCCTGTGGCGGGTCGCCGAGAGAATCGATGCGTAAACCCTGTGGGAGGTCTTGGCGTAAAGTCTCATCTCTGCCGGGCAGGTTTAGACGCGCCCCGCTAACGTACCGACCGACTGCCGTCAAGCAGTTACGCAACATTATTGCGCACAGCCCTCACATGTTCACGACGCAGAGGCGAACTCCAGAAGCGCATCGCCCCACTTGAGACCGCTCCGCTCGTCGTAGACGAAGTCATAGAAATCGAACAGTTTGAAACCGCAGCTTTCGAGGAGTCCCAGAACCTCTCCGGCCCTGGCCTGCGTGGCGTAGAGCGGCGAAAAAAGCAGCTCGACCAAAATAAAGCGGACCTTGCCGCCGCGCAAAAACTCTCTTTCCCCCTGCAGAATCTCCAGCTCGTGGCCCTGCGTGTCGAGCTTGAGGATGTCGATCCGTTCCAGCCCTTCCTGGGCGCAGAACTGCCGCAGGGACTGAAGCTCCACCTCGACGGTCGCCGAGGCCACGACCGAGCCGTCGATCAGCCCCTCGGCTCCCGGCGCGATCGGCGAGAGGGCATTGATGGCGGCGTTGCTGTAGCTGTGCATGGTCGAGGTGCCCGCCCGGCTGCTGAGCGCCAGCCGGCGCGGCCGGACCTGCGGGTTCCCGGCAAAGCGCTGCGCCATGCCGGCGAATGTGTCGGGATGCGGCTCCAGCGCCCAGATCTTGGCGGCTGGAAACGTCTCGGCGAACCGCGCGACCGTATCGCCCTTGTTGGCGCCGACATCGACGATGACGGGCTTCGGCACCGCAAGCCGCACGGCCAGATCGTCGGTCGCGTTCTTGTCGAGAAAGCCCCTCTCGCGAACCCTGGCCGTCGCCGTCGTCGTGCTGCCCAGCCCGACGACTTCCACGACGACCTCGCCCTCCTTGCTGCTGCGGATGACCAGCGCCGACACGGCCGCCGCATCCGGCGCTTCGAGGACGACCTTCTGCGCACCGTCGACGAGATCGGCCCGATAGATGAATGTCCGGAAGTCGCCGGCGACCAGCCCGACCTCGGCGCTGCCCGACAGCAGGCGCAACTCCAGCTCGACCCGCAGGCCATGGTCGATGGTCCGGGAAACGGCCCAGCAATTCGACCAGCTCACGACGTAGGTCCACGCCTGGGCGGAACGGGCGAAGCGAGGCGGCCTTTCGGACTCGACGCGCGCATCGCCATGAAGTGTGAAGTTGCCCAGGTCGAACCCGTCGATTTCCGTCTTCTCGGCACTCGCCGGGGGTCCTGGAGTACGCAACAAGCCGGCCAACTTGCCGATCATCAGGCGCGGCGTCCTTCCGAGATTGTCGCTGTGTGCGTGCGAAACACTTGTCTGCTTACCTTACCGCGCGCGAGGCATTGCTCCGGATCATCGCTCGCGCCCCGGGGATGGTCAACGTTTGACGGCAGGCCCGGGCGGTGATTGATATCGCCCGCAGCGCCACCCGATTCAACGCAAAGATGCCCCAGCAGATCAGAGGACTAATCCAGGACCGGCCGAACGTTCACAACGACTCGCCGGTCAAGGTCCCTTCCAGCGTCTCTCGCGTCCTGCGCAACGTCGCGCCCTGGAGCACGGACATCGCCCTCATCGAGGCGACGACGGCGCCCGAACAATGGAGCTACGCCCTCTCGTACCCGCTGCGCGAGGAGGCCTTGCAAGGGCTTGCGCCCGACGATGCGGTAATCATCGAGTGCCGGGTGCGGGTGCGCGAAGGCGATCTCGGCGTCGTCGCGCTCGGGGCGGACTATGCCGACTTTGCATCCCGCGAGCGGACGGTGCGTGCGAACGCGGCCCCGGCTACCGTCCGGGTGTGGGTGCGCGATCCTGCCAAGGCGAGCCACCTCCTGTTCCGCAACGCTGCATCCGACGGCACGGCGACCCACTTCGACATCCTGGGCCTGCGTGCGCACAGGATGCCGGCCGGCCGCGATTTCCGGGCCTCCTGGTCGTCCCCCGAAAGCCGCAGCATCCCGCTGGCCGAGCTTGGCCGCGCGCTCGCCTGGGCCCGGACGACGTGGGACCAGCCCTTCCCCGCACGCCCGCTCGCCGCCACATCCGCCTCCCTCGAAATCGTCGACACCGCGGATCTTCCGTCGGTGCTCGGCGTCGCCGGCAAAGCTCCGCCGCTTGCCGCAAACGGCAAGGCGCTGACCGACTGGAAGATGGAGGCGGACGACGCCCCCATCCTCGAACAGCTCTGGGGCGCGCTCGCACCGCGCCGCCATCTCGAATTCGGGACCTGGGAAGGCTTCGGCGCGACGCTCGTCGCGCGCGTCACCGATGCGGAGATCTGGACGCTGAACCTTCCCGAAGGCGAGACCGGCGCCGATGGCGAGACGCTCTATTCCTCCACCGATTCGGGCCAGTTCATCGGCCGGCTCTATCGCGAGGCAGGCTTCGCGCGGCGCGTACATCAGGTCCTCTGCGACAGCCGCGAGTTCGATACGCGGCCGTTCGAGCTGGAGCGCTTCGACACCGTGCTGATCGATGGCGGCCATACGCCCGACGTCGTGACCAGCGATACCGAAAAGGCGCTGCGCGTCGTCCGGAAAGGCGGAACCTGTGTCTGGCACGATTTCTGTCCGGACCCCGACGCGCTCAGCCGCAACCTGGCGCCTCTCGGGGTCGTCCAGGCCGTCGTCGAGAACTTCGACGCATGGCGGGCGCGCTTCGACCGGCTGTTCTGGATTCGCAAGAGCTGGATCCTGGTCGGCCTCGGCGCGAAGTGATCGAGCGCCAGATGATTGCCGGCACCGCCCCGCAGCAAGAACACCTAGGGACGATGATGAAAGAACGCATTGAAACGGTCATCCCGGGGCGGGCGGCCATCGAACTGGTCTCCTTCTACGAGGAGTTCCGCAGCTACTATCCTCTCTGCGAACTGGAGACGAAGCGCTGGTTCGTCGACAACGTGCAGCCGGACTGGTGGATCTTCGATATCGGCGCCAACGTCGGCTACTACTCCATCCTGTTCGGCCAGCTGGCGCCCAAGGGCCGCGTGCTCTCCTTCGAGCCGACCTCGACCGCAAAGATGCTGCGCGAGAACCTGCAGCATAACGGGATCGCCAATGCCGAGGTCCACGACGTCGCGCTCGGGGCGGTGACCGGCGTGCACGAGGACCGCATCTTCCGCATGTGGGGCGGCGACGGCGACGTGAAGGACTATCCCTTCTACCGGCTCGACGACTTCGTTACCGAAAAGAAGCCCGACCGCGTCGACTGCATCAAGATCGACGTCGACAGCTTCGACTTCGAGGTCCTGCGCGGCGCCGAGCAGACGCTGGCGCGATACAATCCCGTCATCGTGGTCGAACTCAATCATGCGCTGGCCCGGCGCAACCAGAGCGCCGGCGAGGCGCTGGCCTGGCTGGCACAGCGCGGCTATCGCCAGGCGCTTGTTCTGGACAATGACAACTTCGTACTCCAGCAGGGCCGCGAGCAGCTCAAGGTCGCCGGTGGCGCGACGCTGGAGCTGGTATTCCCGCCGCCGATGCGCTTCGAGGAATCGCTCGACGCCGTTGCGGGAACGGTTCTCGACCGGCCACTGACCACCGGCGAGCTGCAGAACGAGGCGAAGTTCCGCAACGACCGGGAGACCGGCCCCTCGACGTCGCTGGTCGGCGCCGTCTCGCGGGCGGTGCGCAGGCTGATCTCGGGCGGCACCGGCAGCCATGGTGGACGCCACGAGGTCTCCGCCCTCGCCGGCCGCATCATCGAGACCTCGCCAGCGATGTGGAGCTACGCCCTGTCGCTCGCCTTCGATTCAGGCGTGCTGGCGACCATACCGGCCGGTGGATCGCTGGCGGTCGAGATCGAAGTCGACGTGAAGGAAGGCAAGCTCGGCATCGGCATTGCCGGGGCCGATCCCTCCACGTTCGCCTCCCCCGAACGCACGCTCTCGGCCATGGCCGGCGCGCAACGCGTCGTCGTCGTGGTACCGGCCGCTCAGGCGAAGTCGCTGATGTTCCGTAACGTCGCTTCGGAGGGAACGCGCACGGTCTTCTCGCTGTCGGCCGTCAGGGCAAAGGCCAGGCCGCCGGCCGCTACTTAACGAACTCCGGCAGCCGTTCCATCGGAACGGCGACCACGTTCGGCGACAGGGGCGCCCCCGCCGCCGGGCGCTCGATCAGCCCCGTCGCGTGCGAGAACACCAGAACCTCGTAGGAGAGGTCGCTGCGCAGCGTTTGCAGTAGAGCTGAAGCGCTCTGGTGCTGGGCGTGAAGCGCCCGCTCGTTCAATTCCATGAGCAGCAGTGGGCGCATCGACTTCAGGACGGTCTTGGCACCGGCAACAACGCCGGCCTCGCTGCCCTCCACGTCTATCTTGACCACGTCAACCTTCGACAGCCCATGCCGCGCGACCACCGAATCGAGGGTTTCCAGCGGCACGCGTTCGGAGCTGGCGCGAACGACATCGTCGTGGGCGAAGTCGCCCAGCGTGTTGTGTCCGGCATGGACGCCGTGGGCCAGGTGCAGGTCGACCACCCCTGCCGTCGCGCCCAGCGCCGCCGCCACGACATGGACATTGTCGAGGCCGTTGCGACCAAGATTGCGTTGCAGATGCGCCCTTTCGCGCGAACTCGGCTCGACGGCGATCACCTTCCCGGCGGAGCCCACGCGACGGGCGGCGAAGAGCGTGTAGTAGCCGTCGTTGGCCCCGACATCGACAAATGCCATGCCCGGCTTCAGGAAGCGGTCGACGAAGGCGAATTCGTTGGGCTCGAACGAGCCGCAGACATAGAGGCAGAGGCTGTTGTCGTTGCCCAGCGTCAAATCGACCGTGGTGCCGTTATGCCAGCGCACGGTGAGCGGCACAGCCAGGTCCTTCTCGCGCGCCGCTTCCCACAGGGCGCCGCGCCGGCAGGCCAGCCAGCGGCGCTGATCGTAATATTCCTCGGCAAAGCGCCACCCCGGGCGCGGTTCGAGGCTCGGCCGCCGCGGCGCCAGGACGCCCGCATAGGCAACACCGATCGCCGGCGCGTGAATGATCAACCAACGACCCATATTGTCGAGGTGATAGCCCACGCCGGAGCACACCCGTTCCCAGGTGCTGGCAATGCTGATCGGGCCTTGGGCCGTCGTCATGCCGATTTTTACGCTCCCACTGTGCCGTGTTCGGCTAAACCACCCACTGCCGACCGTCAAGCAATGCCTGTGTGTTGCCATAGTCTGCACGTAGGTCGATGCGTTGCAGGAGACCTGCTACGGAATATAATGAATGACCCTCTCTCAACCCGCCGGTGAAATGTCCGCGTCTGTCCTCCGCACATTTGTTGCGATCGCCTTCCTGCTGTTGCCCGCCGCGGCATCGGCCCAACGGCAGCCCGCTGCCGGCGCGACTGCGCCGACGCACAGCCTGCGCGTGGTCGCCCGCGTCAACGACGACGCCATCACCGACTTCGATCTTCAGCAGCGCGTGCTGTTTGCGATCAGGACGAGCGGCCTGGCCGACAGCCCCGACCTGCGCCAGCGCATGGCCGGGCAAATCCTGCGCCAGATGATCGACGAGCGCCTGCAGGTGCAGGACTCCAAGCGCCTGGGCGTGAAGCCGACCGACGGCGAGATCCAGAACCGCTTTGCCGAGATCGAGCGTTCCGCCGGCATGGGCCGCGGCCAGTTCCGTCAGTATCTGCAGAGCGTCGGCGTCGCGCCCGACATCGCCATACAGCAGGTCGAGGCGCAGATCGCCTGGGGCAAGATCATCCGCCGCAAGGTGCGCGGCCAGGTCGATGTCTCGGAAGGCGAGATCGACGACGCGCTGGCACGCATGCGCGGCAATGTCGGCAAGACCGAGACGCGCGTGGCCGAAATCTTCATCCCGGTAGATCGCGCCGACGGCGCCGACGAAGGCAAGCGCAGCGCCGACCGTGTCGTCGAGCAGCTTCGGCGCGGTGCGCCATTCGCCGCAGTGGCACAGCAGTTCTCGCAGGGAGCTACCGCGCAGTCCGGCGGCGACCTCGGCTGGGTCCTGCCCGGTAGTCTCGACCCGACCTTGGACAATGCCATCGAGAAGCTGCAGCCCCGCGCCTTCTCCGAGCCGATCCGCACCGCCGCCGGCTGGCACGTGCTGATGGTGGTCGACCGCCGTCCCTTCGCGGCGGCCCGCCCCGACGACGTTCGCCTGAACCTGGTGCAGCTCACCCTGCCGCTGCCGCTCAACGCCTCGCCCGACGAGCAGAACCGCGCCATGCAGGAAGCCCAGAAGGCGATGACCGGCGTGCGCCAGTGCAACGAGCTGCACGGCCGCTCGCGCGAACTGAAGGGCGCGACCTCCGGCGACCTGAACGGCGTGCGCGTCGGCGACCTCGCCGCCAACACGCAGATGTACGAGCAGCTGCCCAAGCTCCCGATCGGCGGCGTCGCCGGACCGTTCCGCGTTGCCGAGGGTCTGCAGATCGTGGCGCTGTGCGGCAAGTCCGGCGGCGACGGCATGCCGACGCGCGATGCCATCTCCCAGCAGATCCTGCTGCAGAAGCTGGAAGCCGCGGGCCGCCGCTACATGCGCGACCTGCGCCGCCAGGCGACGATCGACATCAAGTCATGAGCCCTTCCCTGCCGCTCGCCGTCACCATGGGCGAGCCGGCCGGTGTGGGCGGCGAACTCAGCCTCAAGGCGTGGCAGGCGCGGCATCGCGCCGGCCGCGCCTTTTTCGTGCTCGACGATCCTGCCCGCCTGAGTGCGCTGGCGACGAACCTCGGCCTCGACGTGCCGGTGCGCGAGATCGAAGTGCCGGAGGATGCCGCGGGAACTTTCGGGACGGCGCTTCCCGTCCTGCCGGTGCGTCTCGCCAAGCCCGTGATGGCGGGACGGCCCGATCCCGCCAATGCCGGCGCGACACTCGACGCCATCGAACGCGCCGCCCAGTTCGCCATCGCCGGAACGATCGCCGGCATGGTGACCAACCCGATCCAGAAGAAGACCCTGCAGGACGCGGGCTTCCCGCATCCCGGCCACACGGAATTCCTCGCCGAGCTGGCGGGCGGCGTCGATGTCGCCATGATGCTGGCCTGTCCGCAGCTTCGCGTCGTGCCGGTGACGATCCATCTTTCCCTGGCCGATGCGGTGCATGCGCTAGACGGCGCGGCCATCGAACGCGCCGGTCGCATCACCGCGCAGGGGCTCGCGGACCTCTTCGGCATCGAGCGTCCGCGGCTTGCCGTGGCCGCGCTCAATCCGCATGCCGGCGAACAGGGCACGATGGGCGACGAGGAGCGCCGCGTGATCCAGCCCGCCATCGACGCCCTGCAGCGTGCCGGCATCGACGCGCGCGGTCCCGCACCGGCCGACACGCTGTTCCATGCCGGCGCCCGCGCCAACTACGACGCCGCGCTCTGCATGTATCACGACCAGGCGCTGATCCCGATCAAGACCATCGACTTCTCGGGCGGCGTCAACGTCACCCTGGGCCTGCCCTTCGTGCGCACATCGCCCGACCACGGCACCGCCCTCGACATCGCCGGCAGCGGCCGCGCCGATCCGATGAGCCTGCTGGCCGCGATCGACATGGCCGACGACATGGCGCGCCGGCGCGGCAACTAGCCGGCAGCATCCGACATGGACCGGATCGCAGCCCTGCCGCCGCTGCGCGAGACCATCGCCGCGCACGGCCTCGACGCCAGGAAGCGCTTCGGCCAGCACTTCCTGCTCGACCTCAACCTCACGCGGCGCATTGCCCGCGCGGCCGCACCGCTCGACGCCGGCACCGTCGTCGAAGTGGGGCCCGGTCCGGGCGGCCTCACGCGCGCGCTGCTGCTCGAAGGCGCGGCGAATGTCGTAGCCATCGAACTCGATCGCCGCGCCATCGACGCGTTGCACGAACTCGAAGCGGCGGCCGACGGCCGGCTCGCGCTCCTCGAAGCCGATGCGCTGCGGGTCGATCCGGCGTCGCTCGGCCCCGCGCCGTGCCGCATCGTCGCCAACCTGCCCTACAACGTCTCTACGCCGCTGCTCGTGCGCTGGCTGCACGCCGCCGACCAGCTCGCCGACATGGTGCTGATGTTCCAGAAGGAGGTCGTCGACCGGCTGGTCGCCGCGCCGCGCAGCAAGGACTATGGCCGGCTGTCGGTGCTGGCCCAGCATGTCTGCGAGGTCCGCCGCCTGTTCGACATCCCGCCCTCGGCCTTCGTGCCGCCGCCGAAGGTGGTCTCTTCCGTGGCCCGGCTCACCCCGCGCCCCGCCGCCGACCGGCTGCCCGACCTCCGTCCATTGGAGCGGGTGACGGCCGCCGCCTTCGGCCAGCGCCGCAAGATGCTGCGCGGTTCCCTGGCGGGCCTGTTCGGCGATCCCACGTCCGTCCTGACCGACCTCGGCCTGTCGCCGACCGCCCGCGCCGAGGAGCTTTCGGTGGCCGATTTCGTGCGTCTTGCCAGCTGCCTTGACTAGTGAGTGAGCGCTCACTATAAATAAGCCCATGATCCGGTCCCTGGCCTTCAATCTCTATTTCTATGTCGGCACCCTGATCGCGGCGCTCCTCGGCATCCTGCTGGTGCCGATCCCCACGCCGGTGCTGTTGCGCGGCCTGCTGCATTACTGGGCCCGGGCCGTCGTCTGGGGCATGCGCTGGATCGGCGGCATGAAGGTCGAGGTGCGCGGCCGCCAGAACCTGCCCAGGCGCGGTCCGGTGCTGCTGGCCAACAAGCACCACAGCGAAAGCGACGGCATTCTCCTCGCCGCCGAAATCCCCGGCATCGCCTTCGTCGCCATGCAGGAGCTGTTCCGCTATCCGTTGATCGGGGCGATCCTCTATCGCCTGCAGATGATCCGCGTCGACACCTGCGGCGGCGGCAAGGAGCGCGAGAACCTGGCGCAGTTCGCCAGGCGCGCCTGCGACAGCGGCCGCCACATCGCGATCTATCCCGAGGGCCACCTGATGGCGCCGGGCGAGCGCGAGCGCTACCGCTCCGGCATCTTCTATCTCTATCGCGACCTGAACCTGCCGGTGACACCGGTGGCGACATCGGTCGGCCTGCTGTGGAATCGCCGCGACTGGTGGAAGAAGCCGGGCCGCGCGGCCATCGAGTTCCTGCCCGCCATCGAGACGGGCCTCGACAAGGGCACCTTCATGCGCCGCCTGGAAGACACGATCGAAACCGCGAGCGACCGCCTGATCGCGGAATGTTCGGGCCGTCCCTACACGCCCAGCCAGCTCGTTCTGCGCTCGCAGGGCCAGACCGGCATCGGCCAGCCGATCACCGCCCCTCGCGCAGCGCCTTGACGAAATCCGACAGGCCGAGCTGACGCTCGCGCTTCAGCCGCTCGGCCATCAGGATGGCCTTGAGCTGCATCACGCTGGTGGCGATGTCCTTGTTGATGATCGTGTAGTCGTACTCGGCCCAGTGGCTCATCTCGTCGGCTGCCTTCTCCATGCGGCGCGCCACGATCTCGGGCGCATCCTGCGCCCGCGAGATCAGGCGGCGTTCGAGATCGCGCGTCGAGGGCGGCAGGATGAACACCGTCACCAGGTCGTCGCGGCCCTTCTCCTTGAGCTGCTGCGTGCCCTGCCAGTCGATGTCGAACAGCATGTCGCGCCCGGCCATCAGCGCCTCTTCGACCGGATGGCTGGGCGTGCCGTAATAGTGGTCGAACACGCGGGCATGTTCGAGGAACTCGTCGCGCTCGATCATGCCGCGGAAGGTCGCGGCATCGACGAAGTGATAGTCGATGCCGCCCTGCTCGCCCGGACGGCGATCTCGCGTCGTGCACGAGACGCTCAGCTGAATGTGCGGATCGTTCTCCAGGAGCTGCCGCGACAGGGTCGTCTTGCCGGCGCCCGACGGCGAGGACAGGACCAGCATCAGGCCGCGCCGCTGGATCATCGGCGCCTCGGCATCACTCGACATTCTGCACCTGCTCCCGCATGCGCTCTACGGCGCCTTTCAGATCGATGCCGATGCGCGTCAGCTCGATGTCGGCAGACTTCGAGCACAGCGTGTTGGCCTCGCGATTGAACTCCTGGCAGAGGAAGTCGAACTTGCGCCCCACCGGATTGTCGGGCCGCGCATCGGCCAGCAGGCTGCGTGCCTGCGCGATATGGGCGGTGAGCCGGTCGAGTTCCTCGCGCACGTCGGCCTTGCCGACCAGCAGCGCCACTTCCTGCGCGAAGCGTTCTTCGGAAAGAGCCGGCACGCGCCCCAGCAGTTCGGCGAGCTGTCCCTCGAAGCGCTGGCGCACGGTGCCCATCTGCGCCTGCGCCCGCTCGGTCGCGCGCGCGCAGAGACTTTCGATCTCCGTCACATGGCCCTCGATCACGCCGGTCAGCGCCTTGCCTTCGGCGGCGCGGGCGGCGACGAGGCTCTTCAGCGCCTCGTCGAGCGTCGACTGCAGCGCCTTGTCGAGTTTCGCCAGCGCCTCTTCGCTCTCCGCCGTGTCCTCTTCTTCCTCGATGACGCCGCGCACGCGCAGCAGGCCGTCCGCCGACGGGGCCGCAGCGCCAGTGGTGCGGCGGACTTCCTCGACCAATGCACCCAGTTCGTTCAGCAACGCACGGTTGATGCTGAGCGGCTTGCTCTGGCGCTCGCTCGCAATGGTAAGGGTGAGTGAAACATTGCCGCGTTTCACGCGTCCGCCCACGGCGGTCCGCGCCGGATTCTCCAGCCGCTCGAAACCCTGCGGCACGCGGCAACGGATCTCGAGGTTGCGCCCATTGACGCTCCGCGCCTCCCAGACCCAGCGCCGTCGATCGTCCGATCCCTGCGCCCGGGAATAGCCCGTCATGCTCGCAATCAAGTTATCCTCGCTCCAATGGGCGTTCATGTCTCATTAGTGTACTGTCCGGCTAATTCAAATGGAGTTTCTCAGGATGAATGGTCGGGCTGGGGGCAAGCGTGAATAAGCGCACCGGGCTGAAGATCTTCTCAATTCTAGTCGGCATCGTTGTTGCGCTTCTCTGCTTCGAGGTCGGTGCCACGGCGTGGCTGACATTGCGGGACGGAAAATACACGTCAGCTGCAAAGTTGTTCACCCAGAATACCAACACCTTTGTCGAGGCCGCCGCCCGTGAATCGGGCTGCCGCTACGGCGACACGCTGTTCCCACACCCCTACCTGGCTTTCGTCCACAGCCGGGGGCAGCCCTGCTCGCTGCGCAACGTCAACAATATCGGCCTGTTCGGCGAGGACTTCCCGGACCAGCGGCGCGACGACCGCTTCGTCATCCTGCTGACCGGCGGATCGGTCGCGGCACAGCTTGGCCAGATGTATCCCAAGCCGGCGCCGCGCTATCTCGAAGACGAGCTGAACCGGAACTACGTCAGCCCCAACGGCAAGCCGTTCCTGGTGCTGAACGGCGGCGACGGCGCGTGGAAGCAGCCGCAGCAGACCATCCTGTTTTCGATGTACGCCAACTTCGTCGACGCCGTCGTCACGCTCGACGGCTACAACGAGCAGCTCATGATCCAGCCGGGCGTCGTGTCGCGCTTCGAGCTGCCGGGAAACAACTTCCTCGACGCCAACCCGCTGGCCGCCCAGGACGGCTTCGGCCATGTCGTCCTGAGCTGGATGGCGGGACGAGTCGCTGCCTGGATACAAAGCAGCTTCCTCGAACATTCCCACGGCGCCTATCTGCTGGTCGAAGGCATGTCGCAGTTCACCACCAAGACGGATCCGAGAACGGCCAAGCTGTTCTGGGAGATGATGAAGCTGCCGCAGGACATCTACGACAACCCGAACAGGCTGATGACGCACCAGATCGAGCAGTACCGGAAATACATCCAGATCATGGACATGACGGCGCGCCACTACAACGTGAAGTCGATGTTCTTCCTGCAGCCCGTGCCGGCGGTCGACAAGCCGCTGACCGAAGCCGAGAAGCGTGCCACACCCGACATGGCCTACGGCCAGCGCTATGTCCGGATCGTGCGCGACCTCGAGACGCTGAACGAGGGCGGCATTGCGGTGCGCAGCCTGCTCGACATCTATGCCGGCGAGAAGGAAACCATCTACGCCGATTCGATCCACGCCTATCAGGCGCCGGACGGCGAGAGCCGCGGCTATCGCATCATGGCGGCGCGCATGGCGCGGGACATGGCGGAAGGCTGGGGCCTGAAGGCGAAGGCCAAATAGCGAAGGCCAGGCAGCAGAAGCAATCGGGGTCCGGCACGCATGAAGACTTTCACCGGCATCGTCATCACCGGGGCATCGAGCGGCATCGGCGAGGCGATTGCGCTCGACTATGCCCGGCCCGGTGCGGCGCTGGCCCTGACCGGCCGCGACGCCCAGCGCCTCGAAGCCGTCGCCGGCGCCTGCCGCGCCAAGGGGGCCACGGTCTTCGCCGAGACCATCGACGTCGTCGAGCGCGAGCGCTTCGCGGCCTGGCTGCAGGCCTTCGACGACGCCCATCCGGTCGATCTCGTCCTGGCCAATGCCGGCATCTCGATCGACAAGGACAATTCCTCGATCGACGATTTCGGCGTCATCCGCCGCACCTTCGACGTCAACGTCTACGGCACGCTGAACACCGTGGAGCCGCTGCTCGACCGCATGATCGCGCGCCGCCGCGGCCAGATCGCCGTCGTCTCCTCGCTGGCGGGCTTCATCGGCCTGCCCTATTCGGCCTCCTACAATGCCAGCAAGGCGGCGGTCCGCGTCTGGGGCGAGAGCCTGCGCTACGTGCTGAAGAAGCACGGCATCGGCGTCAGCGTGATCTGCCCCGGCTTCGTCGTCAGCCGCATGACGGCGAATGCGCCCTTCCCCATGCCCTTCCTGATGAGTTCGGCACGCGCCTCCTCGATCATCCGCCGCGGCCTCGCCAACGACCGCGCCCGCATCGCCTTCCCCGTCGGCACCAAGGCCGCGGTCTGGCTGGGCTCGGTCCTGCCCGGCGGCTGGACCGCACGGCTGATGGGCGCCTAAGCGCCCGGCGTGATGTAGGGCGAGTCGGCGACGCGCCAGCGCGCCGGCGGTTCGGCGCGGAAGATCTGGCGCAGATGCACTTCGTCGGGGCCGTCGGCGATGCGCAGCATGCGGGCGACGGCGAAGGCACGGTGGATCGGCGCATCGTCGCTGCCGCCCATGGCGCCGAACAGTTGCAGCGCGCGGTCGGCAATACGCTGCGCCATCTCCGGCACCGCGACCTTGACCATCGACACGTCGCGCCACGCCGCATGATGGCCGTCCGCGTCCAGCCGCTCGGCAGTGTGCAGCACCAGCAGCCGCGCCTGTTCGATCTCGATGCGCGAGCGCGCGATGGCGTGCTGGGTGGCGTCATAGTCGATCAGGGTGCGGCCGAAGGTGGTCCGCTCGGCGGCCCGCGCCATCATCAGTTCGACCAGCACCTCGCAGGTCCCGATGGCGCGCATGCAGTGATGCAGGCGCGCCGGTCCCAGCCGCACCTGTGCGGCGGCAAAGCCTTCGCCCTCTCCGCCCAGCAGATTGTCGAGCGGCACGCGCACGTCGCGGAACTCCAGCTCGGCGATGGGCGCGATGCTGTCCTCCCAGCCGAGGAAGCGCAGCTCGCGCACGACCTTCACGCCGGGCGCGTCCATCGGCACGATCACGCAGGAATGCCGGCCGGTGCGCGACCCCTCGGGACGCGACACGCCCATGACGATCACGAAGGCGCAATCGGGATGGGCGCCGCCGGTGATGTACCACTTGCGCCCGTTCACCACCCACTCGCCGCCGTCGCGGCGCAGGCTGGTGGCGATGTTGGTCGCGTCCGCCGACGCCACGTCGGGCTCGGTCATGCCGAAGGCGGAACGGATGCGGCCGTCCAGCAGCGGCTCCAGCCAGCGCTGCTTCTGCGCGGCGGTGGCGGCATGCTGCAGCATGATCATGTTCGGCACATCGGGTGCCTGGCCGTTGAACACTTCGGACGCCCAGGGCAACCGGCCCATGATCTCGGCAATCGGCGCGTAGTCGCGGTTGCTCAGGCGATCCGGCTGCCAGAGGTTCCACAGGCCCAGCTCGCGCGCGCGTGCCCGCAAGGGCCCAAGGAACGGCGGCGCGCCCGGATGGCAAGCGACGTGCGCCACCCACTCGCGATGCCTGGGCAGGATCTCCCCGTCGAAGAACGCTTCGACGGCCGCGCGCAGCTTCGATGCGCCTTCCGAAGCCTTCATCGTCAGCCAGCACTCGTCTGGATGAGGATCTCCGACGTCAGCGTGCGGTGCACGGGGCAGCGGTCGGCGATCTCCATCAGCCGCTTGCGTTGCGCGTCGTCGAGCGGTCCTTCCAGTTCGATGGTCCGCTGGATACGGTCCACCTTGCCGTCCTTGGTCTCGCAGCTCCCGCAATCGGCCGCGTGGATCTTGTCGTGCAGGAGCTGCACCCGGACCTTCTCCAGCGGCCACTTCTTCTGCCGCGCATACATGCGCAGCGTCATCGCCGTGCAGGCGCCGAGGCCGGCCAGCAGATAGGCGTAGGGATCGGGTCCGGTATCGTTGCCGCCCTTCGCGACCGGCTCGTCGGCCGCCAGCACATGCCGGCCGCTGCGCACCGTCTCGGAAAAAGGTCCGCTCCCATTGTCTTCGACAATCACGATATCCGGCGCCAGAGCGGTCGCGACATCGGCCATGATGTTCTCCTTCGGCAGAGCGGTTACTTCATCTGGTTGGTGAGCAGCGCCGCCGCGCCGCCCTGGTCCTTGCCATACTTCAGGAGCGCCGCGCGGCCGCCGGCGGCGTAGGCCGCGACGGCACCCAGCAGGCGCTTGAGCTGGTCGGGGCTGGAACGGTCGAACTTGCAATAGGCGCCGCGCGTCAGCCTGGCGATCTGCGGAAAGAGCCGCGATGCGGTGCGATCGTCGCCTTCCTGGAAGACGAACACCGGCAGGCCGAGCAGACCCAACTGCCCTGCCTCGTGGCCGACCGCATCGACATCCTCCTCGCAGCAGTCGCCCACGAACACCACGGCGTCGAGCCGGCTCTCGCGCCGCTGGTCGGCGGCATAGCTCAACAGGCGCGCGATCTGGGTGCGGCCCGCAAGGCAGCGCACGGCGCTCATCAGGCGCGCCAGTTCGCGGCCGTCCGACGTCCACTTGCTCACCTTGAATTCCTCGAAGCCGCGATAGAAGGCGAGCCGCACGTCGAGACCGCCCAGCGTGTCGGCGGCGACGAACATTTCGCCCTGGATGGCGCAGGCATGATCCCAGGTCGGCTCGCGGCTGGCCGTGGCATCCATCGCGAACAGCAGACGCCCGCGACCGCCGGCCCTGGCCGCCGCCGGCAACTTGCCGACTTCGCGCACGAAGGCATCGACCTCGTTCGCACCTGCAGAAGACGGAAGCTTGCGATCGCCAATCACGTCCTTCGATCCTCCGCTCTCCTTTGACCCCCAGGGGCACGTTCAATATGGTGCACGCGCGCTGTCGCGCCAACACGAAGCATGACCGGAAACGCCCCTACCTTCGCCACGCTGCTGCTGCGCGTCTTTCTGCCTTTCGCGCTCGCCTACTTCCTCTCCTACATCTTCCGGGGCGTGAATGCGGTCATCTTTCCGTATCTCGAACGGGATGTCGGCATCACGGCGGGCGATCTCGGCCTTCTCACCTCGGCCTTCTTCCTGTTCTTCGCGGGCTGCCAGCCGGTGCTGGGCGTCATGCTCGACCGCTACGGGCCGCGCAAGGTGCAGACCGTGCTGCTGGCGATGGCCGGCATCGGCTCGGCGCTGTTCGGCCTGAGCTTCTCGCTGGGCGAACTGGTCGTGGCGCGCGTGCTGATCGGGCTGGGCTTCGCCGGCGGGCTGATGGCCGCCATCAAGGCGATCACGCTCTGGTATCCGCCGGAGCGCTGGGGCCTCATCACCGGCTTCCACATGATGGCGGGCGGGCTGGGCTCGATGGCCGCGACGCTGCCCGTTCAATGGTCGCTCTCGGTCATGAGCTGGCAGGGTCTGTTCTTCTGGCTGGCCGGGTTCTGCCTCGTCACGTCGGCGATCCTGTTCGCCGTCGTGCCGGAGCGCGGCACGCCCAAGGCACAGGGCACCCTGCGCGAACAGTTCCGCATCACCGGCATCGTGCTGACGGACGGCTTCTTCTGGCGCATCCAGCCGCTGCTCACCTTCCAGCAGGTCGCCTTCATCGCCAGCATCACGCTCTGGATCGGGCCGTGGCTGCGCGACGTCGGCGGCATTGCCGACAGGGAAATGCGCGCCGACATCCAGCTCTACACGACGGCGACCATGACCTTGGGCTTTGCGATGAGCGGCGTGCTCTCGGGCGCCTTCCGCCGCGTGGGCGTAAGCGACTTCGCCTCCTCGACGCTGGTCAGCATGCTCTTTGCGCTGGTCTGCGCCTGGCTCGCCTTCCTGCCCTCGTTCCAGCCGGTGCTGGCGTGGCTGCTGTTCGGCTTCCTCGGCGCCTATCCGATCCAGTACATGCCGCTGCTCGCCCGCTCGTTCCCGGCGCACTATGCCGGCCGGGTCAGCACCAGCTCGAACCTCGTCGTCTTCACCATGATCTTCGCCCTGCAATGGGCGATCGGAAAGATCGTCGACCTGTGGCCGCGCACCGCGACCGGCTACGCGACCGACGGCTACACCTGGTCCTACGGCGCGCTGTTTGTCCTGCAGGTGGCGGGACTTCTCTGGCTGTTCGTCTCGCGGGCGCGCCCGCTTGCCGAGGTCCGGCCCCTGGCGGCGGACTGAGACCCTATTCGGTCCGCTGCAGCCCTTCAGTGGCAGCTTCCCTCTCGTGTCCGTCCTCCGACGGAGAGTCGGGTTCAGGCCGGGCCTCGACCTCGGCAGGCGGTGACGGCACTTCAGAACTGGTCTCGGGCTCGGGCTGCGGCTCGTCCACCGGCGCAGGCTCGGTAGCCAGCGGCGGCAGGTTGAGCGCGGCCACGAGGTCGCGGACTTCCTGGCGGGCGGCAACGTGGCTCAACGTCAACGAGGGGCCCGTGCCGCCGCGCTTGAGGTCGAGCAGGGTGAGGCCGTTCAGGAAAAGCTCCTTGTAGATCACGCGTTCGCTCAAGCCCGCGGCGACGCGGAAGCCGATGCGGCGGGAGAGCGCCTCGATCACCGTGCTCATGTCGCGCTTGTTGCGCGCGGCCAGGGCGGAGAGGCGATTGCGCATCACGATCCAGTCGACCGGCCGCCCGCCCTGCACGGCGCGAATCTGGCGCTGCTTCCACACCGCTTCGGAATAGATCGAGGGCCGCACGATCTTGAGCGTATCGGGATCGACGCGCGCCAGAAGATCGAGGTCGATGAAGCTGTCGTTGAGCGGCGTCAGCAGGCTGTCGGCCCAGGTGTGCGCGAGCCGGCTGAGATGCGTGTCGCTGCCCGGCGTGTCGACGATCACGAAATCGGCCGCACCGACGGCGGGCTCCAGCGCCGCTTCGAGCCGTGCGCGCTCGTCGGCTTCGGCAGCGCTGCGCTCGTTCAGGGTCGAAATCGGCACCGGCGTATGCATCGGCATCGGCAGGTCGACGCCCTTGCGCTTGATGTAGGCCGCGCGGTTTTCGAGATAGCGGGTCAAGGTGCCCTGGCGCGCGTCGAGGTCGAGCGTCGCGACCTTGGCGCCGTCGCTCATCAGCGACACCGCGATATGCAGCGCCGTCGTCGACTTGCCCGAACCGCCCTTCTCGTTGCCGATCACCAGCACATGGCCGCGCCCCGCAACCCGCGGCGCCTGTGTCTGGGCGATGCTCGGATTGGGGGCCGGCTGGAACGAACCACTCACTGGCGTACTCACTTGCGCACTCACAGGCACACTCATGGCGCTTTGCGAATCCAGACGGCGGTGTCGTGGAACACCGCGCCGCCGTGCGGCCAGCCCGGATCGGCCGAGGTCAGGATGTTGATGCCGATGCCGGTCTCGAAGTTGCGATTGGGCCAGATGCCTTCGACCACCACGACGCCCTTCTGCTGGCCCTTGCGCGGCCTGGCGTGAACAACGGTCTTGCCGCGGTCGTTGCCGATCTCCAGTCGGTCGCCTTCGACGATGCCCATCTCAACGCACTGCTCCGGATTCATCAGCGCCGTCGGCCGGACCTCGCGCTTCTGCGAGGACGGCGTCTCGGTGAAGGTCGAGTTGAGGAAGGTGCGCGCGGGTGCCGCGACCAGACGGAACGGCTTGTCCTCCGTCGCATTGTCGATCACGTCGAAATGGTCGGGCAGCACCGGCATGTCCTTGCCGCGCGGACCGTAGGCCGACCAGTCCGGCTTGAAGCGGAACTTCTTGTCGGACCAGGCGAAGCCGTCGAGGAAGTGCGACGTCTCGAAGCCCAGGTGGAAATCCTGGCCGCCCTTCTGCCAGTTGGTCTCGGCGTCCCACATGCCCGAGGCCTTGAGGCTCTCGTCCATGATCTCCCACGCGCTCAGGTCGAAGCCGCGATGCTTGGCGCCCAGCCGCTTCGCCAGTTCGGAGATCACATAGTGATTCTCGCGGCACTCGCCCGGCGGCTCGATCACGGCTTTCGTCACCTGGAAGAAGGTGTGGCCGCTCGCGGTGTAGAAGTCGTCGTGCTCCAGGAACATGGTGGCCGGCAGCACGATGTCGGCGAGCGCGGCCGTCTCGGTCATGAACTGCTCGTGCACGCAGACGAAGAGGTCGTCGCGCTTGAAGCCGGCATGAACCTTCTCCAGCTCGGGGCAGACCATCGCCGGGTTGGTGTTCTGGATCAGCATGCCCGTCACCGGCGGCCCGTTCTTCAGCGCCTCGGGATCGCCGGTCAGGATCGGCCCCAGACGCGACTGGTCGAGCTCGCGCAACGACATGTCGATCATGTCCGTCCCTTCGATCAGGGTCTTCTGGATCGGGTACATGCCGGTATGGCCGTAGAGCGCGCCGCCGCCCTTGTATTTCCACGCGCCGGTCACGGCCGGCAGGCAGGTCACGGCATGCATGTTGGCCGCGCCGTTGCGGCTGCGGCTGAAGCCGTGATGGCAGCGGATGAACGCGGCCTTGGTCTGCCCGTAGAGCCGCGCGAAATTCTCGATCTCCTCGACCGACAGGCCGGTGATCCGGGACGCCCACTCCGGCGTGCGCGTCGCCACATGGGCGGCCAGCTCGTCCGGCGCGTCGGTGTACTTCCGGAGGTAATCCCAGTCGGCATAGCCCTCCTTGAAGAGGACATGCATGACGCCGACCGCCAGCGCGCCGTCGGTGCCCGGCCTCACCGCGAGATGGATGTCGGCCTGGTCGGCCGTGCCGGTGCGATAGGGATCGACCACCACCAGCTTGGCGCCGCGCTTCTTGGCCTTCATGGCGTGCGTCATGACGTTGACCTGGGTGTTCACCGGGTTGCCGCCCCAGATCACTACCAGATCGGAATGCTGGTCGACCTCGCGCACGTCGGCACCGCGCTTGGCGCCGACGCCGGCGATCCAGCCGGTATCCGAAAGCGTCACGCAGATGGTCGAGAACCAGCGCGAATACTTCATCGTATGGCGCAGCAGGTTGATGCCGTCGCGCTGCACCAGCCCCATGGTGCCGGCATAGTAATACGGCCAGATCGTCTCGCTGCCGTGCTGGCGCGCCTTGGCGATGAACTGCTCGGCCACGATGTCGAGCGCATCCGACCAGGAAATCTCGGCGAACTGCCTGGAGCCCTTGGGGCCGACGCGGCGCAGCGGCTTCATCAGCCGGTCGGGATGATGGATGCGCTCGGCGTAGCGCGCGACCTTCTCGCAGATCACGCCGGCGGTGTAGTCGTTGCGCATCGAGCCGCGCACGCGGCCGATCCGCTTGGCGTCCAGCCGTTCGACGTCGAGCGCGCAGGTGCTGGTGCAGTCGTGCGGACAGACCGACGGCACGGTGGTGATGCCGGCATCGCCGTGCTTCACCCGTGCATTGGGGGCATAGGCATGGTCGTCGGGGGACATTACTCGGCGCTCCTCATGGACCCGCCCAACATACAGATGACATGTCGATGAACAATGTGGATGGGAAGGCTCCTGCCCCACATGTTCGGCCGATCGCACACATCATGCAAGCACGCCGGCCGGCCCGCAGGCCGGGCCCGGCGCGGCGTCAGCACGTGTCGGCCAGCCAGATCCGATCGAACAGGTCGGTCAGCGCCCGATAGGCCGACAGGGACACCTGGTCGGCACCTTTGGCGCCGCCGCTGAGAAACGCCGTGAGCAGCCGGTCGACGGCGACAGGATCCTGAACGCGCAGGCCCAGCTCCTGAAGATCCTCGGCGATCGAGGGCTGTGGCGGCAGATACCCGACCATCGACGTCAAGCGCGGACTCCCCGGGGGCAGCCGCACCATGACGATCCGTGTCACGGAGGGCTGGGCGTCGGGACCGATCAGAGTCGTGCCGAACATCAATCCGCCGAGCACGCTGGCCGGCGGAGATGCCGGGAACAGACAGAAGGAGAGCGTCGACACGCCGCTCGAATCGTCGCCCACGGTGCCCTGCGTTGCCCGCTTCCCCATGTTGAGAGTGCCCTTGAGATCGAGCAGCCCGGTCGGCAGCACTTCCGTGTAGGCGGCGTGCAGCCGATTGGGTGTCGACGAGGTCGTGACCGTCAGTTCTCCGCGGATCAGCCGGCCCTGGAAATAAGGCGACCAGGCGTGGGAGTAGCAGACGAACGTACCGGCCAGGGAGAGAGCAGGCCCCGGCCCGTTCGCGCGGCCCGAGAACACTTCGATATCGCGCGCCAGGACGTTTCGGTCCCGACCGTGGCGGACACAGATCTCGTCAAGGAAGGTATCGATGTCGCAATCCGCGATCCACTGGCCCGGCCGGTCGATCTCAAGCACCTTCGCCCAGTCGTCATAGACTAGACGTTCGCGCGGCTGAGCCCGACCCTGCAGCCACTTGTCGGCACGGCCGATGTCGAACGCGGTATTCGGGTTGACACGACGGAAGGCCGCCGCGAGGTCCTTGCGTGCCGCAGTCCCCAATAAGGCTGCCGTCAGGCGCAGCTTACGGTCGATATCCTGCGCCACACGAACTCCTCACCAGCAGGCGACTTTCGATTTCCATATCCTATTTTTCCGGAAAAGACGCGGAATTCCAGCAGGTTTCTCACAATAAGGTCACTCGGCTATGTGCACTTTTGTGCAGAAATCGCGGGCTTCGGCGATGCAATGCCGATGGGACGAACGTGAACGGCACGACGTTCACACCGACGGCAGCAATCGCGTCCCGCTGCCCGGTTCGCGATTACCATCTGGTAACGTCGACGCTCTGGACGGCGGCGGCGGGCTGCACCAGCATGCCCGCCGCGTGTCTTCAGATCGAGTTCCTGTCCGCAACGTCCGGCGTGCCACCGCGTCCGACGCCGCCGCAATAGAACGTCTCGCCCCCGGCCTGTGGCCGGCGACGGCGTCGAACGACCGTGCCGTGTTCGTCATCGACGGCAATGGCGCTCCGATCGCGGCCATGCGGCTGCGCCATGCCGGCGAGCGTCTTGAAATCGAGCGCCTCTCCGCCTCCTCCACCGCCGTCGCGCACAAGCTTGTCTCGTTCGCCGAGCGCACGGCGCGCGCCATGAAGATACAGGAACTGCACCTGCAGCCGGACGCCACGTCGAGCGACGGCGCGGCGGTCCTCGGGTTCCGCAACGGTACCCGGCGCGTTTCCGGCCGCTGGTGGCATCGCCTGCACGATCATCTCGAGAATGCCGGCGTGCCGCTGCTGCGCGACGGCTCGGCCTCGCTCGATCAGACGCTCTACCATCGCGGCATCTGGGCGGCGATCGCGCTGCTGATCGGCTTCGGCATCATTCCGCTCACGGTGTTCAGCCCGGGCGACGTGACCTTGCTGCATGTCGTCGTGCCGGCAATCGTCTGCACGGCCGGCACGCTGTTCGCGCTCTGGCAGATCGGCCTGATCGTGCAGGCCGCGCGGCGCGGCAGCCGCGGTCTCGTGGCCATGACGATCCTTGCCGTGGCCGGCTTCTCGGTCCTGGCCGTCGGCGGCCTGTTCTACGACCGCGCCCTGCCCTCGCTCGCCGAGCTGTGGGCCATCTACAGCGGCGACGAGGAGCTGGGCGACCTCGAAGTCGCCACCAGCAACGACGGCACGACGCTTCTCGTGGACGGCGCCTACGGTGTCGGCAGTGCCGATCTGGTCCGGCGCGCGCTCGACAGCAATCCGCGCATCCGCCGCGTCGTGCTGGCGGGGCCCGGCGGCCGCATCGGCCCTGCCTTCGAGATCAACCGCATGATCCGCGAGCGCAGGCTCGCCACGCATGTCGAGACAGGCTGCGCCTCGGCCTGCACCATCGCCTTCCTCGGCGGCACCGACCGCTCGATCTCCCCGACCGGCCGGCTGGGCTTCCACCAGGGCAGCTTTCCGGGCCTCGGCGACAACGACATGTTCGAGAGCAACCGCGACATGCGGCGCTTCCTCGTCGCCAGCGGCGTCACGCCCGCTTTCGCCAAGCGTGCCATCGACACGCCCTCCGACGAAATCTGGACGCCGACGCCGCAGGAACTTCTGGCCGGCAAGGTCGTGAACCGCATCAATCGCTGACGCGCCGAAGAGATTCCCATCGGCGTCTCCGCGTCGACGGCAATCGGCAAGCGCACCTCGCTCTTCGTCTCCTACGACGGCGAAGTGGGCGGCGGCACCGACAACCACTCCCTGCGCGCCGGCTTCCGGATGACCTGGTAGCCGCAACTCTCTCGACAGCACTCTCGACATGCCGCCCCCCGAAATCCAAACCCCGGCGCCGCAGGAACTGCTGGCCGGCAAGGTCGCGACCTGCATAAATCGCGAACGAGTTGAAAGAGGTTCCTCCGGCATGATCCCCCGCGGCCTTTCCTACGACGATGCGATGCGGCAGTTCCGCTGGCCGACGCCGGAGCGCTTCAACATCGGGCGTGCGATCTGCGAACGGCACGCGCCCGATACGCTGGCGATGATCGTCGAGAACGCCGACGGCTCGATCCGCAACTGGACCTTCGGGCAGATGCTGGCCGCCAGTTCGCGGCTCGCCAACGCGCTGGCCGCGCGCGGTCTCGGCAAGGGCGACCGGCTGGCGGTGTTCCTGAGCCAGAGCGCCGAACTCACCATCTGCCATCTCGCCGGCTATCGCATGGGCGCGGTGGTCCTGCCGCTGTTCACCCTGTTCGGCGAAGAGGCGATCGAATACCGCCTCGCCAACGCCGAAGCCTCGGCCGTCGTCACCGACATGAGCCAGTTGCCGAAGCTGCTCGCGGTGCGCGATCGCCTGCCCAGCCTCAAGACGGTGATCGTGATCGGCGCCGGCGCGCACGGCAGCGCCTTCCTCGACTGGCGGCTGCTGCTGGAGGCCGCGTCCGACCGTTTCGCCACGCTCGATACGATGGCCGAGGACCCCGCACTGCTGATCTACACGTCGGGCACGACCGGCCAGCCCAAGGGCGCGCTGCATGCCCATCGCATGATGCTGGGCTGCCTGCCGGCCGTGGAGCAGTGGCTGAGCCACTGGCCGATCGGCAACGAGGTGATGTGGACGCCGGCCGAATGGGCATGGATCGCCGGGCTCTACGATTCGCTGTTCCCCGCCTGGTACTACGGCACGCCCGTGCTGGCGCACCGCTTCGCCAAGTTCGATCCCGAGCGCGCCTTCGCCATGCTGGCCAAGCATCGCGTCGGCGTGAGCTTCATCCCGCCCACCGCACTCAAGATGATGCGCCAGGTCCACAGGCCGCGCGACCGCTGGACTTACGATGTCCGCGCCGTCTGCACCGGCGGCGAGGCCATGGGCGAGGAGCTGCTCGCCTGGGGCCGCGACACGTTCGGCACCACCATCTCCGAAGGCTACGGCCAGACCGAGATGAACATGATGCTGCTGAACTCGCCGGACTGGTTCGAGGTGCGGCCGGGTTCGTGCGGCCGCGCCTGCCCCGGCCGCAAGGTCGCCATCGTCGACGACCAGGGCCAGGTCCTGCCGCCAGGCGAGGAAGGCCAGATCGCCGGCTGGCGGCACGATCCCATCGTGATGCTGGAATACTGGCGCAACCCCGAGGCCACCGCGCGCAAATATGCCGGCGACTGGCTGCTGACCGGCGACCTCGGCCGCATCGACGAGGACGGCTACGTCTTCTTCAAGAGCCGCGACGACGACGTCATCACCTCGGGCGGCTACCGCATCGGCCCCGGCGAGATCGAGGAATGCCTGATGAAGCATCCCGCCGTCGCCATGGTCGGCGTCGTGGGCGTGCCCGACGAGGTGCGCACCGAAATCGTGAAGGCGTTCGTGCAGCTTCGCGCCGAGATCGCGCCGACCGACGCGCTCAAGGCCGACCTGGCGAATTTCGTGAAGACGCGGCTCGCCGCCCACGAATATCCGCGCGCCGTCGAGTTCGTGGCCGAACTGCCGCTCACGACGACCGGCAAGATCCTGCGCCGCGAACTCAGGAAGCTGGGTTAGCCTTGGAAAAGACCGGGGAGGCTGTTGAGCAGGGTGACGAAGCCGATCAACGCCGCCGGCCACCAGGAGCAGAGATGAAGAGACATGGGCAATACTCTGAGAATATAGATTAGAAATATCATTTACTGGACTGAAAATAAAGAGACTTTTGGGAGAACAAGCCGATGCGCTGGACCGCTCTTCTCGCCCTCGCCGCCGTCTGTCTTGCGGCTGGCAAGATCCATGCGCAGGCGCCGTATCCCGACCGGCCGGTCAAGATCATCGTGCCCTACATCGCCGGCAGCGCGCCGGACGTGGCGGCGCGGCTGGCGGCGGACCGGCTGACGGCCGGGCTGGGCCAGCAGTTCATCGTCGAGAACAAGCCCGGCGCCAGCGGCAATATCGGCGGCGAGGCCGCGGCCCGCGCGACGCCCGACGGCTACACCTTGCTGCTGATGACCGGCAACCACGTCATCAACCCGTTCCTCTATGCCAAGCCCGGCTATTCGGCGAAGGACTTCGCGCCCATCACCGTCATCACCCGCCTGCCCTCGCTGATGGTCGTGCCGCCCGCCTCGCCGGCCAAGACCGTCGCGGAGTTCATCGCGCTCGCCAAGTCGAAGCCCGGCCAGCTCAACTACGGCTCGGGCGGCATCGTCAGCCTGGCGAACCTCTCGGCGCAGGCCTTCCAGCTGGCCACGGGCATCGACTATGTCCACGTCCCCTACAAGGGCGCGCCCGACATCGTGCGCGGCCTGCTCGGCGACCAGATCGACGTCGCCTTCCCCACGATGCCGACAGTGGTCCGGCTGGCGCAGCAGGGATCGCTGCGGCCGCTGGCCGTCACCTCGGCGAAGCGCTCGGCGGTGATGCCCGACGTGCCGACCCTCCTCGAAGCCATGCCCAACGGCTTCGTCCAGGATTCGTGGCTGGCGCTCGCGGCGCCGGCCGGCACGCCGCCGGCCATCATCGACCGCCTCTACGCGACGCTGAAGAAGGCTGCCGAGACGCCGGAATTCCGCACAGCGCTCGGCAGCGACGGATCGGAAGTTGTCATCAACACACCGGCCGAGTTCGCCGCTATGCTGCCGGGTGAGAGCGAGAAATATCAGCAGCTCATCGAGAAGCTCGGCATCAAGATCGAATAGAGGAGTTCAAGGGATGGCCGCCGTTGCGCCCCGCATTCACGAAGCCCCCGACGACCTGCTGGCCGCCATCGACTTCTGCTACGAGCAGGGCTGGACCGACGGCCTGCCCGTCGTGCCGCCGCAGGTCGACCGCGTGAAGGCGATGCTGGCCGCCGATGCGCGGCCGGCCGATACCGTCATCTGCCATCATCCGGCGACGACGCTCGATCTCTCGCTGCATGCCGCCGCGGTCAACGCCGTGATGGCGGGCTGCCTGCCCGAGCATTTCCCGGTGCTGGTCGCCGCCTTCGAGGCGATGAACCGGACGGAGTTCAACTTCCACGGCTCGACCGCCAGCACCGGCGGCTCAGCGCCGCTGCTCGTCGTCAGCGGCCCCATCGTCGACGACATCAACATGAACGCCGACGTCAACCTGTTCGGCCCCGGCAACCGCGCCAACTCGACCATCGGCCGCGCCACGCGCCTGATCCTGCGCAACGTCTTCCAGATGCTGCCGGGTATTTCCGACAAGTCGACCCAGGGCAATCCCGGCAAGTACAGCTTCTGCATCGCCGAACGCAGCCGCGGCAATCCCTGGCCGCTGCTCTGCGAGGCGCAGGGCTACGCCAAGGGCACGTCGAGCGTCACCACCTTCGCCGGCGGCGGCTTCTGCAATGTCGAGAACCACGGCGGCAACACGCCGGAGCAGATCCTGGGCTCGGTCGCGGACGCGATGGCCAACTACGGCTGCATCACCCTGGGCCAGAGCGTGGTGATCCTGGCGCCCGAGCACATGCGCATCCTGGGCGATGCCGGCTGGACGCGCGAGCAAGCGCAGGACTGCCTGTTCAGCCAGGCCAAGCGGTCGGTCGACGGCATGAAGAGCGTCGGTAAGTTCCGCGACCGCGAATACGAGCGCCAGCACGACAAGGACGCCCACAGGCTGGTCGAACAGGGCTTCGTCCATCGCGGCCTCGGCCCCGCCGACATCCTGATCACCATGGGCGGCGGCGATGCCGGCGGCCATTCCTGCTTCATTCCCTCGTGGAGCCGCGGCCGCTCGTCGTTGATGCAGCACGCGCCCATCGCCCCTTTCCCGAAGAAGTCGTAAGGAGACGCCGATGCAGCTTTACTCACCCATGTCGACGACGCCCAAGCGCAAGGCCTTCCGGGCGCCGCCGCTCGCCAGCCTCGACGGCGCGCGTATCGGCATTCTGGAAAACGGCAAGCTCAACGCCGAGGAGATGCTGAACGAAGTGGCGCAGCTCTTCGTCGAGCGCCACGGCTGCACGGTGCGCATGCTGTCGTCGAAGTCCAACGCCAGCGCCCCCGCGCCGTCGCCCACGCTGACGAAGCTGGCGCAGGATGTCGACTTCGTCGTCACCGGCTTAGGCGATTGAGGGTCCTGCTCAACGTGCAGTCTGCACGACGGTATTACCTTCGAACAACTCGGCAAGCGCGCGCTTGTGATCTGCACCCAGCCTTTCGAGGTGACGGCGAAGAACATCGCGCGCGTGCTCGGCCTGCCCGACTACCCTTTCGTGAAGGTCCAGCATCCCATCGGAAGCTGCACGCTGCCCGAGCTGAAGGCGCGGGCCGAAAAAGCCTACGAGCAGGCGCTGCCCATCTTGCTGGGGGCGTGACGCGCTCCAGCGCACACTCGATGATCCGCCGCCGCGGCGGCGGATCTTCCGGGCTCAGATATCGCCGTTGCGGATCGCGACCCGGACGGCCTGTGCCGTGGTCGCGACGCCGAGGCGCTTGCGGATGCGGCGGAGGTGGTTCTCGACCGTGCGCTCCGAAAGATCGAGCGTAGCGGCAATCTCGGCCTGACGCCGCCCGGCGGCCGTCCACGACAGGACCTCGCGCTCGCGCCCCGAGAGCCGGCCGCCGGCCTCGACGGCGGCCCCTTCGCGTAGACGTCGCGTGGCGAAGAACGCGGCCACCGCGACCGTCGACAGGGCGAGGCGCGCTGCCGCAGAAGCGTCGATCCGCACGCCGGCCATGCTCATCGCGCCCTCCAGTCCGAGCGGACCGAAGACGGGGAGCTGGAGTCCGTGGATCCCCCGCCCGCGCGGCGTGCGCACGACGCGGTAAAGCTCGCCGCCGGCCTGCCCGGTCTTGGTCCAGAAGAAGGGCTCGCGCGCATCGAAGACGTGGCGCGTCACCGGACAGCGCCGGATATAGGTATCGGCGTCGATCGACACGCCGTCGCCCAGCCAGTCGCCCTCGCACCAGTAGATGCGCTCGACCGCCCCTTCCCGCTCCGCCGTGGCCGAGAACAGCACGAAGCGGTCGTAGCCCAGCGGCGCGGCAAAGGTCCGCACCCTGTCCTGAATCGCCGGGAGGGAGTCGCTGCCCTCCAGAGCGAGGGCAGCGCGAAAGGCGGCGTCGGGCAGCGCAGCGCTCACCGCGCCGCGACGTCGGCCAGCAGGGTCTCCGCAGCCAGCTTGCCGAGATTGTTGGACGCCAGCGGGCTGTCGCCGGTCAGGAGGCGGCGATCCTTGTGGACCTTGCCCGTGATGTCGGCGTTGAGGATCTTGACGCCAAGCTCGCGCAGGCGCTCGCCGACCAGCCACGGCATGGGGCCGGGAATATAGCCGATCTCGATATTGGCGCCGGTGTCGAGGCTGTCGGGGAAGACGCAGATCTCGTAGCCGCGGAACGGAAAGTCCTCCTTCTTCTCGCCGACGCCGGCGGCGAGCAGGCCCGCCGGACCGTGGCAGAGCGAGACGACGTAGCGCTCCTTGTCGCGCGCCCAGAACAGCGCCTTCTTCACGTCCTCGCTGAACGGGATGTCGTTCATCACGCCATGGCCGCCGGGAATGAAGACGGCGATGTAGTTGCCGCCATCGAGGTCCTTCACGACATCCGACAGCTTCTTCGGCTTCTTGAGCCGGTCGCGGTATTTCGCAAAGGTCTTCCCGACCGCCTCGTCCTGCCGGGGGAAGGCCCACATTTCGAGCTTCACGGGATCGCCGGACGGCGTGGCGATGTCGATTTCGAAGCCGGCGAGGTCCATGTGATACATCGGCAGCAGCATCTCGACGGGATGGTTTCCGGTCGAGAAGAACCGGCCGTTCCGCATCATCAGGTATCGTTCCTGCGAGGCGATCATCAGCACCTTCCATTTTCCGCCGGTATACGGTTTCGGATAGGTGGTGCCGTCGAAGTCGGTCTTCGCCGACGTATATTGAGTGAGCGAATAGGGCGACGGAAAGAAGGCGTTGTCTTCTGCAACGTCGGGCGTCGGATTGCGGTCTGCGGTCGGCATGCCAGTCACTGCTTTCTCCATTGCAGAAACGAATTGCTCCCAATTTAAGATGCGAAGCACCGTCGGCAATGCGGGTTTTCCCTCAACGGAGGGCCCCGGCTCGCGGCGGCGGGTCGAGCCTTGTGTCCAGGGAAAACCGCTCCTGGTCCCTCAGGGCATAGGCGCCGGCTGCGTTGCTCCTGAGGAAGACGAGGTTCCAGCTGCGGTTGGAGACGGCGCTGGGAATCAGCACGAACCTGTGCGCCGCCAGAAGGGCATCGCCGAATCGCTGCTGGCCTGCACTCGGCGCGACCGGCTTCAGCCAGTTGCGGTTTGGAATGGCGGCCTCGTCGACGACGTGGATGCCGGCCAGGTCGGTGACGATGGCCGATGTCAGTATGTGCGGCACGGTATCGAGCGCATCGAACCCTTTATGCACCGCGACTTCGAGGATGGCGGTCGCGGGATCGATCGAGCAATAGACGGCTTGAACGCCCTTGCTGTTCCAGCGGCCGCCGGCGCGATAGGCGCCCTCGCCGCTGTCCCAGGCCGGTGCGTGGATATCGCGGTCCAGGCGCCAGGCGATGAGGTCCGTCCCGCCCAGCAACGCCGGCAACGGCGTCACACGTAGACTCCGTAGTCCATCTGCTCCAGCAGATCCTCGACCACCTGCGTCCCGGTCTGCGTGGTCAGAAGCTCGATGGGCTTCTCGCCCTGCAGGGCCCTTGCCGGGGTGCCGAGCCATTCCTCGGCGGCTTTCTGCGTTCCCAGCACCGAGGTCGCGCGCGCGAGGATTTCCGCGAGCTTCCAGACCCGGCTGCTCTGCTCGGAATTCAGGTGCTTGCCTTCGTCGGCCTTCAGCCGCTGAACCGTCCGCGTGCTCATGCCCAGGGCCTGCGCGAAAACGCTCTCGTCGATGGAGGCATGGAAGTGCCGGCGCAGGTTCGTGATCGACGTTCCCGGCAGGCCATCCGAGAGATATTTATGGATCGCCAGACGCGATTTCGGACGGGCGAACCTGTTTCCGACGCCCAGGAGCCGGGCGGCCCGCAGATAAACATCGTCCGGAGAGGGACGTTCATCGACCTCCCGCTGCGCAATGCTCATTTCCGGCCCCCGCCAAATGTCGCTCAAAATATGACATCTGTCGCAGAAACTTCAAGGGCAGGCGCCGAGGTCGAAAATCTGATGGGAAGGTCATGATTCCTCCCCCGTCAGCGGGGGAGGTGTCGCCGTCATCGGCGACAGAGGGGTCATATCCCCTCTCCGGCGACAATCAGCTCGCCGCCGCGGCTTCGGAGAGGTTGAACTGGAGTTCGGCCAGACGTGCATAGAGGCCGTCGCGGCGCACGAGATCGGCGTGGCGGCCGACATCGACCACCCTGCCCTGGTCGACCACGACGATGCGGTCGGCCTTCTGCACCGTCGCCAGCCGATGGGCGATCACCAAGGTGGTCCGCTTGTGCATCAGCCGGTCGAGCGCCTGCTGCACGGCCAGCTCGCTCTCGGCATCGAGCGCACTGGTCGCCTCGTCGAGCAGCAGCACCGCCGGCTCGCAGAGCAGCGCCCGCGCAATCGCGATGCGCTGGCGCTGGCCGCCCGAGAGACGCACGCCGCGCGCGCCGAGATCGGTGGCGAAGCCCTGCGGCAGCGCCTCGATGAAGGCGAGCGCGGAGGCGGCTTCGGCGGCGGCGCGCACCTCGGCGTCGCTCGCGTCGGGGCGGCCGTAGCGGATGTTGTCGGCGACCGAGCTGCTGAACAGCACCGGCTCCTGCGGCACGGTCGCCAGCGCGCGGCGCAGATCGTGCAGCCCGAGATCGCGCACGTCGATGCCGTCCAGCCGCACCGCGCCCTTCTCGGGATCGTAGAAGCGCAGCAGCAGGTTGAAGACGGTCGTCTTGCCCGCCCCCGAGGGACCGACGATGGCCACCGTCTCGCCGGGCGCGATGTCGAGGTTGAAGCCGTCGAGCGCCAGCGCGTCGGGCCGCGTGGGATAGCGGAACGAAACGCCGTCGAAGGCGACCGCGCCCTTCACCGGCGGCGGCAGCGGCCTGGGCGTCGCGGGCTCGGCGATGGAGGGCGGTTCGGCGCGCAATTCGGCCAGCCGTTCGGCCGCGCCCGAGGCGCGCTGCAGGTCGCCGATGGTCTCGCTGATCGCGCCGCCGGAGCTGGCGACCAGCACGGCATAGAAGACGAAGGCCGAGAGATCGCCGGCGCTGATGCGGCCGGTCAGCACGTCGTGGCCGCCCATCCACAGCAGGAAGCCCACCGCCGAGAAGACGATGAAGATCACCAGCGTGGTCATCACGGCGCGCCGCGAGATGCGCCGGGCCGCCGCCTCGAAGGCCCGCTCCGTCGCCTCGCCGAAGCGGCGGGCCGCGCGATCCTCCTGGGCGAACGCCTGCACGGTGCGGATGCCGTCGAGCGTTTCGCCGCCTTCGGAAACCATGTCGCCCATGCGCGCCTGCGCCTCGCGCGACAGCGCCTTCACCTGGCGGCCGAACAGGACGATCGGCACGACGGTGAGCGGCACGACGGCCAGCGTCCAGGCCGCGAGCTTGGGATTGGTCACGACCAGCATGACGACGCCGCCGAAGCACATCAGCGTATTGCGCAGCGCCACCGAGGCCGAGGAGCCGATCACCTGCTCGATGAGCTGCGCGTCGGCGGAGATGCGGCTCATCACGTCGCCGGAGCGCTTGATCTCGAACCAGGCGGGCCCCAGCCGCACGACATGCGCGAAGAGATCGCGCCGCAGGTCGCCCACCACCCGCTCGCCCAGCCAGGAGACGAGGTAGTAACGGGCCCCCGAGGCGAAGGCCAGAACGAAGGCCACGGCCAGCAGCGAGGCCAGCGCGTAGTTCAGGACGTCCGGCCGGCCCTGGGCGAAGCCGCGGTCGATCAGCGCACGCAGGCAGGCGCCGAAGGCCAGCACCGTCCCCGCCGCCACCAGCAGCGACAGCAGCGCCAGCACGGTCCGGCCGCGATAGGGCCTGAGATAGGGTCCGAGGAACGCGAGGCCGCCGAAGCGTTTCATGGCGCTGCCCTCACGGGGCCTGCCAGTTGATCGGGAACCCGAACTCCGCCGACAGGACCTCCAGCAGGTCGCCGCCGCCGCGGGTATCCGCCCACTTCCCGGTCTCGGCCGCAAAGGCATAGTGGCGGGCGCCGCTGCGGGGCGAACTCAGCCAGACCTGCCTGGTGGGTGCATGTTTATTGACGATCCAGGTGCCCTCCTCCCCTTCGACGGTGAGGATGCCGCCCTGCAGCTCGGCGTCGGCGTGATCGGCAATCGCCTCTTCGAGGGCGGCGAGCAGGCTGTCGGCGAGGCTTTCGAAAGCTGAATCGGTCATGATCCGGGCCGGTCTACAGGCCATGGCAGGCCCGGACAACCGACTTGTGGCCGCGTCCCCAGGCCTGTATACCCCCGGCCCTGTCGCGGGCCGGTCGGTAATCGGCCCTGAAGCGCGCTGGAGAATGGTATGCAAGAGAAGATCCACCCGGACTATCACACGATCACCGTGGTGATGACCGACGGCACGTCCTTCGAGACGAAGTCGACCTGGGGCAAGGAAGGCGCGAGCCTCCGCCTCGACATCGATCCCAAGACGCATCCGGCCTGGACGGGCGTGCGCCAGAGCATCGACCGCGGCGGTCGCGTGCAGCGCTTCAAGGATCGCTTCGGCATGACCGGCTCGGCCACCGCGGCCATGGGCGCCGGCACCAAGGGGTCGGGCACCAAGGCGGAAGCCGCCGCGGAAGCCAAGCCGGCTAAGGGCGCCGCCAAGAAGAAGTAAGTCCCGGTTTCTTCCGGGCCTCTGCTACACTCGCGCCGCGATACCCAACGGGAGGCGGCGTAGTGAAGTCTGTACGAGTTGTCTGTGCACACGATTGTCCCGACATGTGCTCTCTCATTGCACATGTCGACAACGGCAAGGTGGTGCGCGTCCAGGGCGACCCCGACCATCCCTATACGGCAGGCTTCGCCTGCGGCAAGGTCAACCGCGACGCCGATCTGGTGAACTCGCCGGAACGCATCGCCACGCCGCTCCGCCGCAGCGGCCCCAAGGGCTCCGGCCAGTTCACCCGCATCACCTGGGACGAGGCGCTCGACGAGATCGCCACCCGCTGGAAGGCGATCATCGCCGAGAGCGGCCCCGAGGCGATCCTGGGCTATGCCTACTCCGCCCATCAGGGCCTGATGAACCGCGGGCTGGTCGGCGGCCTCTTCCATGCGCTCGGCACGTCGCGGCTGCAGGCCGGCACGGTCTGCGACACCTGCTGCGAGACCGCATGGGACGTGACGGTGGGCCCGGTGGGCGGCGCCGATCCCGAATCGGTCGTGCATTCCGACCTCATGGTGTCGTGGGGCGCCGACCTCGCGGCGACCAACGTGCATTTCTGGGCGCTGGCCGAAACGCAGAAGAAGCATCGCGGCATGCCGATCGTGGTGATCGACCCGCGCCGCACGAGGAGCGCCAAGGCGGCCGACCTCTACCTGCCGATCCGCATCGGCACCGATGCCGCGCTGGCGCTGGGCGTCATGCACATCCTGGTGCGCGACGGCCTCGCCAACCGCGACTACATCGCCAAGCACACCCTGGGCTTCGACAAGGTCGAGCGCGACGTGCTGCCGAGGTTCACGCCCGAGCGCACGTCCGAGATCACCGGGCTCTCGGTGGCCGACATCGAGAAGTTCGCCGCGATGTACGGCAACGCCAAGGCTGCCCTCATCCGTCTCGGCGAAGGCATGACCCGCCTCGTCAACGGCGGCCAGGCGCTGCGCACCGTGGTGCTGCTGCCGGGCGTCACCGGCCACTATGCGGTGAAGGGCGGCGGCTCGCTGCTGCTGACGGCCGCCTCGTGCGACCTCAACTACGCCGCCGTGCGCAAGCCCTCGGGCCCCGCGACGGCGCGCATGGTCAACCACCTGCGCCTCGGCGAAGAACTCCTCAACATGAAGGACCCGCCGCTGCGGGCGCTCTATGTCTCGGCCAACAACCCGGCCGTGACCTGCCCCGAAGTGCACAAGGTACAGAAGGGCCTGAGCCGCGAGGACCTGTTCACCGTCGTGCACGACCCGTTCATGACCGACACGGCGCGCTATGCCGACATCGTGCTGCCGGCCGCGAGCTACCTCGAAACCGACGATCTCTATCGCGCCTACGGCGCCTACTGGATGCAGTGGGGCCAGAAGGCCGCGGAGCCCGCGGGCGAAGCGCGCTCCAACTTCCACGTCGCGCAGGCGCTGGCGGAGCGCATGGGCGTGAAGGACCGCATCTTCACCCTCACCCCGCGCGAGGCCGCCGAAGAACTGTTCAAGGGCGCGACCGGCCCCGCCGCCAAGGCCGATCCGCAAAAGCTCTTTGCCGGCGAGCCGCACCACATCGCGCACGACTGGCAGGGCCAGCCCTTCAAGACGCCGTCGGGCAAGCTGGAGTTCTACTCCGAGCAGCTCGCCAGGCAGGGCGTGTCGCCGGTGCCCGACTGGCAGCCCGATCCGGTCGAGGAAGCGGATGCCAGGAAGTGGCCGCTGCGCCTGCTGACGGCGCCGGGCTACTTCCAGGCGCACACGGCCTTCTCCGGCGTCGGCTTCCTGCGCAAGCGCGAGGGCCAGCCCTTCTGCATCCTGCATCCCGAGGATGCCGCCAAGCGCGGCCTCAAGGACGGCGACCGGGTGCGCGTGTTCAACGAACGCGGCGAAGTCGGCCTGATGTTGAAGGTGGCGGACGAGGTGCAGCCCGGCGTGCTGCTGGTCCCTGGCCAGCGCCCCAGCTCCGAGGCGGTGTCCGGCACGATCAACATGCTGTGCTCCGACCGCTACACCGACATGGGCGAAGGTGCCACCTACCAGAGCACCTTCCTCGACGTCGGCCCCTGGAAGGCACAGGCGGCGGCGTAGCAGCACTTCATTGTCATCCTGAGCGGAGCGAAGGATCTCATCCCAGCCGCAACCGGCATGAGATCCTTCGCTTACGCTCAAGATGACAGTCGAGCTTCATGTCGATACCGATCGAGCGGTCCGGCGATCACACGAAGCGGTGTTGCGTGCGCACGCGGTTGGCGAGCTTCGGCACAGCCTGGCCGACGATCAGCGTCTTGAAGTGATCGGTCTGCTGATGGCCGGCGAAGGCCGCCTCGTCCTCGAAGACTTCGTAGAAGAAGAACTTCTCGGGCTCGGTGAGCGATTGATGAATCTGGAAGGCGTGAACGCCCGGCTCCTTCTGCGCCAGCGGCAGGAACTGGCGGACGATCGCGGCGACGGCATCGGTCTCGCCAGGCTTCGCCTCCCAGAAGGCGGTGACGATCAGCCCGTCTTTCAGCGCGTGAAGATTGGTCATGTGAGTTCTCCCGTCGAAGGTTGACGGAAGCGTTCTATCGGCCGGCGCGTGGCCGTCGTTTCGGCCACGGTCGAAACTGGCCTTGTCGACGGCAGCACCCGGCAAAGTTGTTTGGCAATCGCCGCGCGTCGGGTATGGTCACAGCGAGTGCAGAAGAAATCGGCCGAACGATCAAGGCAGTACGGGCGATCGATTCTCTATGGGTGGCGGAGAACCGAGCATGGCAAACACGGTAATGAACGTCGCGCTGAGCGACACCTACAAGACCAACCTGACGGCCGGCGGGTCCGGCAACGGCGTCTATGCCTGGGCCTTCGCCTTCGACGGCACACCGGCGACCAAGCTTGCGCAGGTCGCGCTCGTCACCGACGGCGTCGCCGCGGTCAACCCGCAGCTCAATCTCACCCAGGGCGACGGCACCTTCCTGTCCGGCACGGTCTATTTCGTCGTTCAGCAGACCAAGGGAACCGGCATCGCCCCGCTCGACCCCAGCACGATCGTGCAACCGGGCAGCCTCTATTTCGAGGACGCGATCGCCAAGAACTATCGCTACGACGTGGTCGAGGCCACGATCTCCAACGCGCCCGCCGATGTCGCCGACATCACCAGCATCGTCCAGTTCGGGTCGACCCTGCAGATCTCGGCCGGCGGCGTGACGCGCGGCTACAATGCGAGCGCCGCCGATATCTATGCCGCGCTTCAGGCCAACCTGCCGGCCGGTACCGAAAACTATACCTTCGCCCCGAGCGCCGGCCCGGGTTCCGGCGGCTCGCCGCTGAACCAGTTGCGCGAGGCCCTGCTGGCCGGCAGCAACGTGCCCAGCAATCCGGCCAACGTCTCGGCCGACTGGGCCGCCTACGTCAACAAGTTCAAGGGCATTGCCGACCAGGTCTACCTCGCCTCCTACTTCAACGGCGTGGCCGCCCAGAACGGCAATCCGGCCGTGCCGCCGAGCCTCTCCTACTACGGCGTGAGCTACGACCAGCCGCGCGACATGTTCTGGCTCACGCCCGTGCAGATGACCGGCGTCACCACGACGACCGGCGTGATCGGCATCACCTCGACCGAGCTGCAGCAGAACATCTACGCCCAGACCGGCTCGCTCAACATCTACGCGCACAAGGGCGACGCGACGCCCAGCCAGACCTTCAACACCTTCACGCCCAACAACGCCTGGGGCGACATCACCAAGTATTTCGTCGCGGGCTTCGACGCCGGCTACTGGGGCGGCAAGGCCAACTCGCCCAACCCGACGATCAAGGAAACGATCAGCTTCAACCAGACCTGGAACTGGGACGCGCCCTACAGCTACGCCGCCATCAACGCCCCGGCAGGCACCAACAACTACGGCTACACCAACACGCTCGGCACCGGGACCGGCACGCCCGGCCCCGGCCGGCAGATGTTCTACGATCCGCTGGCCGCGACCTTCGCGAAGGTCGGCAACGCCTACGGCTATTCCTATTCCGACCTGCTCTCGACCGGCGGCACCAATCCGCAGCTCAGCCTGTGGAACGGCTCGGCAAACGTGTCGTCGATCAACGTCACGCTGTACGACTTCCACGAAACACCGTCCGGCTACGCGCCGCAGACCGGCGTTCCCTATATCGCCGGCGCCCTGCCGATCCCCACCACCACGCACAGCACCAACACCTTCATCTTCGACATGTCGGTGGCGGGCACCTTTGCGCCCAAGGCGGGCACGCCGATCACCTTCGGCATGTATTCGCCGGGCGACTCCCATGCCGACAGCAAGGGGTTCATCCGCCTGGACGTATCGTCGTCGTCCGCGCCCAACTACGGCAACTACTATCAGATCGTTCCCGACGCGACGCTGGGCTGGAAGCTCGACGCCACCAACC
>WBZX01000380.1_pt1 | contig 41204 bp, 36 predicted proteins | sample 5204211 | NCBI WGS metagenome assembly WBZX01 (sample SAMN12344362, study PRJNA552823) | activated sludge metagenome | biome: Activated sludge suspended growth; feature: Nitrification reactor; material: Wastewater; isolation source: activated sludge from nitrification reactor of wastewater...
GACGGGGAATTCTGAGCCTGTCCGGGTGACGATCCCGAAGTCGACAGGTTCGAGGAAGGTGCGCCCGAGAAGCGGACCGACCCATACGTACGGCATGGCTAAACCGAGGCGAAGCCTCGGTCTGATTGCCCTCGCAGTGACGACGACTGGGCCTATCCGCTCGGGTCCAGCGCGAGATGTGAGGTCAGCAGGTAGCGAAGGCCTCATCGAAGGGCTGGAGCTCGACAGATCTTGCTGTCAGTCGTTCGAGCATGGTCTCGGTGTCGAGTTGGTTGTAGGCCCAGTCGTCGGTGGCCACCACGAACGACATCGGGATCATGTCAAGGTCACGCCCGCCGCTGATCGAGCGCTGGGCGCTTCGGGCTCCGGCTTGGGCAGAGGGCACCGAGGCCTCGATCAGAGCTATGGCCCCGCGCCCGTCACCGGTTTCCAGGAGAGCGGCGAGCCGGTCGCGGTAGGTGGCAACCGCGCCGTAGCCCTCGCAGAACATCGCCATGTCGGCGACCCGGACCTCCTCACCATCCACAGTGCCCAGAAGGGGTCCCGTCCCTTCTGGCTCGGTGATCTCGCTCAGCCCTGGTACGGAGCCAACCAAGTCCTCGATCGAGCTCGGATTGCTCTGGGATTCGCTCTGCGAGCCGAGGCTGTCCGAGGTGTCGTCACGTCCGAACAGGCACCCAGCAGAACAGCGACCAACAACAGGGTCAAGGAGGTTCGACGCAGCATCGCCGGAACCTACCGCAGTCTATAACGACAGCGGCCCAGGCATCCCGATGGCGGGGTGACCTGGGCCGGTGATCTGGAGCGGGTGACGGGAATCGAACCCGCATCTTCAGCTTGGAAGGCTGAAGCTCTAGCCATTGAGCTACACCCGCGGGGGCCTGCACCGTACCGCGCCAGAGCGGGGTGCTCGAACTCCTACCTCGAACCGAGGCTGGTGCCAGGTAGTCGTCCGGCCAGTAGCCGGGCCACGCTGCCGGCAAGCAATGTCGACAAGGCCAGCAGGGGTATCCCCGAACCAGGACTGTTGGCGATCACGTCGGCGACGCCCCCCACCGGATGGATGAGGGTGCTGGAGATGGCCACCGCCACCACGGTGTTGGTGACGATGTGCGTTCGAGAGACGTTGGTGCCGGTGGTCCCGAAGCATCCACAATCGGTTCCGCCCGGAGCCACCCGCATCAGGTGGGCGGAGAACCCGGCGAAGGCCAGGTAGACGAGAGCCAGCACCGCGGTGGGCGCCGGCCCCCCCATCGCCAGGACCCATGCACCGAAAGCGACCTCGGCGCCGCCAAGGCTGCGGCTGAGGGAGGGGCTCGACGGCCACCCCGCCGCGGCCAAGGCTTTGGCGGCGGGCTCAGGCCGGGCCAGCTTGGAAATCCCCGAGATCACCAACAGCGCGGCGGCGGCGAGAACGAAACCGGCCAGGGGTGCCACCGTACGAACGTACCGCCACGGCCGCTCACCGCTGGCGAAGACCGGATGGCCACCGGCCCCGCGGGGAACTTCTGGAGGAAGGTCGCACCGCCCCAACTCGAAGGTCGTGATCCCGATGAGGTGTGACGTGTCCGTTCTGCCCCTCGGTCGGGTCCGTGGGCTGATCGGTTTGTGCGGGTGCGGTGAGCCGGGCACGGCACCGGTACACTTCCGATCCTCATGAAGGCAACGGTTGAGCCCGTAGAGGGCAACAAGGTCAAGCTGACGGTCGAGGTCGACAGCGAAACGTTCGAGCGCGAGGTAGATGCGGCGTTCAAGCGCATCGCCCGTGAGGTGCGCATCCCGGGCTTCCGCCCCGGCAAGGCACCTCGCAAGCTGATAGAGGCCCGCATCGGGATCGAGGCGGCACGCGGGGATGCCATCGAGCACTCGGTTCCTCGCTTCTACTCAGAGGCGGTGCGAGACAACGAGGTCGATGTCATCGCCGCTCCCGAGTTCGACCTCACCTCCACGGTGGAAGATGCCCATCTGGCCTTCGAGGCCGTGGTCGAGGTGCGTCCCACCGTCAACCCGGCCGGGTACCAGTCCCTACGGGTCACCATCGACAACCCCGAGATCACCGACGAGGAGATCGAGGAGCAGGTCGAGCGCCTCCGCAACGGCTATGCGCAGCTCGAGTCGGTTGAACGCCCGGCCCAGAGCGGCGACGCCGTACTGATCGATGTGGTCGGCTCTCGAGACGGCGAGCCCCTCGAAGGTCTGGTGGCCGACGGCTACCTGTACGAGGTGGGCAGCGGCACCATCGTTCCCGAGCTGGACGAGAAGCTGGAAGGTGCCAGCGCCGACGATGTGCTGGAGTTCACCGCCGACCACCCCGTCGAGGGCGAGGATCCCGTCGACTTCAAGGTGACCGTCACCGAGGTTCGCGAGAAGGTCCTGCCCGAACTGGACGACGACTTCGCGGCCGAGGCCACCGAGTTCGAGACCCTCGATGAACTTCGCGAAGACCTGCGGGCCCGAATCGCCCCGTTCAAGCGAGCCCAGTCGGTTGTGCAGCTCCGCAACCACACCGCTGACGCGCTGGCCGAACTGGTAGACGACGAGGCGCCCAAGCCCCTGGTCGACCAGGACCTCCAGCACCGTCTCGACGATCTGTTCGGTCGCCTTCAGGCCCAGGGTGTCTCCCCCGACCGCTACCTGGCGTCGCTCGAAGGCGGGCCTGAAACCTTCCTGGAAGACATGCGTGCCGCGTCGACCCGAGCGGTCAAGGCCAACCTGGCCCTGCGGGCCATCGTGGTCGACCAGGGACTAGAAGTCACCGAAGAGGCCCTAGACGAGCAGTTCGAGATGTTGGCCGAGGGTTCGGGCCAAAAGCCGTCGCGTGTTCGCAAGGAGTTCGAGCGGACCGGCCAGATCTCGGCGCTACGCTCGGAGATGCGCAACCAACTTGCACTGGATTGGCTCATCGAACGGGTCGAACTGGTCGATGGGGATGGCAACGCCATCGACCGGGCGAAGTTGGAAGCTCCCACCCAAGACGAGGGCTCCACGGAGGACGCCGAGTGACCATTCAGCCGGCCTACAACTACCTGGTTCCCACGGTCGTCGAGCAGACCAACCGGGGCGAGCGGGCCTTCGACCTGTACTCGCGGCTGCTGAAGGACAACATCATCTTCTTGGGCACCCCGATCGACGACACGATCGCCAACCTGGTGTGTGCCCAGCTCCTCCACCTCGAGTCGGAAAACCCCGACAAGGACATCAACATCTACATCAACAGCCCAGGTGGAGACATCACGGCGCTGTTCGCCATCTACGACACGATGCAGTACATCAAGGCTGACATCACCACCATTTGCTATGGCCAGGCGGCCTCGGCCGCGGCCGTTCTGCTGGCGGCGGGCACCAAGGGCAAGCGCTTGGCGCTTCCCCATGCCCGGGTCCTGTTGCACCAGCCGTGGGGGAGCGGTTCGGGTCAGGCCACCGACATCGAGATCCAGGCCCGAGAGATCCTGCGCATGCGGGACCTCCTCGAAGACATCCTGGTCGAGCACACAGGTCAGCCCAAGGACAAGCTCAAACGAGACACAGACAGAGATTTCGTGCTGTCCGCGGATGAAGCGAAGGAATACGGCATCATCGACGAGGTGATCTCCAATCGTGAGGTCGCCGACAAGAGCGGTCCGATAACGGCCGCTTCCTGACGATTCGACAAGGGGTAGGTCGCCGTGGCGAAGTTCGGAGACGGGGGCGAGCTCCTCAAGTGCTCCTTCTGCGGGAAGTCGCAGAAGCAGGTCAAGAAGCTCATCGCGGGACCAGGGGTCTACATCTGCGACGAGTGCATCGACCTCTGCAACGAGATCATCGAAGAGGAGCTGTCGGAGACCTCCGAGCTCCAGTTCGACGAGCTGCCCAAGCCTCGCGAGATCTATGAGTTCCTGAACGAGTACATCATCGGTCAAGACATCGCCAAGAAGATCCTGGCCGTGGCGGTGTACAACCACTACAAGCGGGTGCAGGTGGGGGCGGCGTCGGGCCACGACGAGGTGGAGCTGGCCAAGTCCAACATCTTGCTCATCGGTCCCACCGGCTGTGGCAAGACGTTCCTGGCCCAGACCTTGGCCCGGATGCTCAACGTGCCGTTCGCCATCGCCGATGCCACCGCCCTCACCGAGGCCGGCTATGTCGGTGAGGACGTCGAGAACATCCTGCTCAAGCTGATCCAGGCCGCCGACTACGACGTGAAGAAGGCCGAGACCGGCATCATCTACATCGACGAGATCGACAAGGTGGCCCGCAAGGCCGAGAACCCCTCGATCACTCGAGATGTGTCGGGCGAGGGCGTGCAGCAGGCGCTGCTCAAGATCCTCGAGGGCACCACCGCATCGGTTCCACCCCAGGGGGGACGTAAGCACCCCCACCAAGAGTTCATCCAGATCGACACCACCAACATCTTGTTCATATGTGGTGGCGCCTTCGCCGGCATCGAGAAGATCATCGAGAGCCGGGCTGGAGCCAAGGGTGTCGGGTTCGGGGCCGATATTCGTCGTTCCGAAGACAAGGACATCGGCAACCTGCTGGGTCAGCTCATGCCCGAGGATCTGCACAAATTCGGGCTGATCCCCGAGTTCATCGGTCGTCTGCCGGTGGTGGGTGTGGTCGACAACCTCGATCGTGATGCGCTGGTGCGGATCTTGGTCGAGCCGCGCAACGCCTTGGTCAAGCAGTACCAACGGTTCTTCGAATTGGAGAACGTCACTCTCGAGCTCACCGACGATGCCCTCGAGGCCATTGCTGATCAGGCCATCCTTCGCTCCACGGGTGCCCGTGGCCTGCGGGCGATCCTGGAAGAGGTGCTGCTCGACGTCATGTACGACCTTCCCAGTCGTACCGACATCGAGAAGTGCGTGATCGATGCCAAGGTGGTGCTGGAGAAGGTGAACCCAACGCTGGTTCCCCGTCAGCCCACTCGCACGTCACGTCCCCGACGCGCCGCATCCTGATTCGATTCAGACCCCGCTCGTCGGTAGGTCTAGCCATGCCGTACTTATGTGTCGGCTCACCGACCAGCTCGCCTCTTGGCGCCTTGGCGTCGGTCTGAGCCTGCGGCGGTCCAGCCGCGCAGAATGCTCCACCAATCGTACGCAGAGTGCTAGAATTCTGGGTGCACCACGCAGAGCGTTTTGATTGTCGGCTCCCGCGGGGTGTCCAACTCCCCCGAACGATCGAGCGTTGAACCAGGAGGCGTGTTTCGCCATGGCCATGGAAGCTCAGGATGTGCTGGATGTGCTCGAGGTGCTGGCCGAGGCCGGTGTCTCGCCCACCCTCGAAGGCGGGTGGGGCGTAGAGGCCCTGCTCGGCGCCCAACATCGGGACCACGCCGACGTCGATCTGGTGATCGACCTGCGGGAGGTGAAGCCCGCAGTGCAGGCCCTCGCCGAGGTCGGTTTCGACGTGGTCGACCACGACGGAGTGTCGAGCGTCCGCCTCGGTGATAGCTACGAACGGGTCATCGACCTGCGGTCGGTGTCCAGCGACCATCACGGCAACGCCTGGGTGGCGTCTCGAGACCCAGAGGTCGGTCCGCCCGACTTCCCGGCTGAGAGCTTCACCTACGGCTGGGTCGCTGGTCGCCAGGTGCCATGCCTCAGCCCTGACGTTCTGGCTGCCCTCCATCGTGGCTATGAACCCACCGAGATCGACCGCGAAGACGTTCTACGTCTGGGCGAACGGTTCAACACCCCGGTTCCGGCCGAGTTTCGCCGCTACTGAACCTGGCCCCGGTCGGCTGGTGAGCCGATCGGGCCCCACTCGACCGTAGGCCCCGACGTGGAGGCCGGTAGCGTGGATCCACCGTGAACCTCCACGCCGCCCTCGCCTACCTCGATCAGCACACCAACCTCGAAGCCACCGCTGGCCGGGCCGAAGGCCTGTCGCTGGATCGTATGGCCAAGTTGGTTCATGCCCTCGGCGACCCTCAGGGCGCCTATCGGGTGATCCACATCACGGGCACCAACGGCAAGGGGTCGGTGGCGCGGATGTGCACGGCCCTGCTCGAAGCGGCCGGGCTGTCGGTCGGGACCTACACCAGCCCCCACCTCGAATCCCTCAACGAGCGGATCTCGTGGAACGGTGAGCCCATCGACGACGACGCCCTGGCCGCCAGCATTGCCTCGGTGGCCGCGGTGGAACCGCTGGTCGGGATCACGCCCAGCTATTTCGAGATCATGACCGCGGCTGCCTTCACCTACTTCGCCGACGTGGCCGTCGACGTGGCGGTCATAGAGGTGGGAATGCTCGGTCGCTACGACGCCACCAACGTGGTTGATGCCGATGTGGCCGTGCTCACCAACATCTCCCGGGACCACACCGACGGGGTGGGGGAGTGGCGCCAGGCCATAGCCGAGGAGAAGGTCGGCATCGTCAAGGCGGGATCCACCTTCGTGTGTGGCGAAACTGGAGAGGACCTGCGCCCGTTGCTCTCGTCGACCGATGCCGAGGCCACCTGGTGGCGGGGCGAGGAGTTCGACTGCGATCAGGAGCTGCTCGCCCTCGGAGGCCGGTCGGTTTCGTTGAGGACTCCGTTCGGGTCCGTCGAGGACGTCTTTGTGCCATTGCACGGCGAGCACCAGAGCCAGAACGCGGCGGTGGCCCTGGCCGCGGTGGAAGCGTTCTTCCAGCGTCAGTTGGATGAGTCTGTGGTTGTTGAGGGGTTCGCTTCGGTGAAGGTCCCCGGACGCTTCGAGGTGGTGCTGCGCGAACCCACGGTGATCCTCGACGGGGCCCACAACCTCGAGGGCGCGCGGGCCTGCGCCGAGACCCTGCACCGCGAGTTCACCTTGGGAGGCACCATCGTGATGGTGGTCGGGTTCTTGGAGGGCCGTGATCCGCTCGAGATGCTGACCGCTATGGGGGCAGCTGAGGCTGGTCTGCTGGTGGCATGCACCCCCGACTCGCCCCGCGCCATCCCAGCACCGGTGGTGGCAGCCGCGGCCGATTCCCTCGGGGTGGTGGCCGAGGCGGTCGGCTCGGTGGAGGATGCGGTACGCAGGGCCATGGCGGTGGCGAGCCCCGACGATCTCATCCTGATGAGCGGCTCGTTGTACGTGGTGGGAGCGGCCCGCACCGCGCTGCGATCCGAGGTGGACCTTTGATTACCGACATGACCCAACCCGGAGGACCGTCGTGAAACCGTCGTCGACTTCAACCCAGACCGTTGGTGGCCAGCGGCCGCCGGCGTTGTCGAAGATGAAGCCCAACGATCCTTGCTTCTGCGGAAGCGGGCTCAAGTTCAAGCGTTGCCACAAGTCGACCACCGATCGGGTGATTCCGGGCCCGATCAGTGCCCAGCGTTCGGTACCCGCAGACATCGCCCGACCTCACTATGCCGAGTTCGGGGGCACCGACGACCGCGACGAGCCCATGGTCAAAGACGCCGACGTGTTGGCGCGGATGCGTCGCACCGGGGCGGCGGCGGCCGAGATCCTGCGGACGGTAGGTGCGGCTATCGCCCCCGGAGTCACCACCGATGAGCTCGACGTGTTGTGCCACGACCTCTGCGTGGAGGCTGGCGGGTATCCCAGCCCGCTCAACTACGGCACCTCACCGCCGTTCCCCAAATCGGTCTGCACCTCGGTCAACGAGGTGATCTGTCACGGGATCCCCGATGGGCGGGCCCTGCGCGACGGTGACATCGTCAACCTCGACGTCACCCTGTTCCGGGAAGGCGTGCACGGCGACACCAACGCCACGTGGGAGGTCGGGACCGTCGACCCCGAGTCCAGGCGGCTCATCGAGGTCACCAAGCAGAGCCTGTGGCGGGGCATCCAAGCCGTGCAGCCTGGCCAGCCTGTCTCCGACATCGGTCTGGCCATCCAGACCCACGCCGAAGCCAACGGGTTCAGCGTGGTTCGGGCCTTCGTGGGCCACGGGGTGGGAACCGAGTTCCACACCCGCCCCGAGATCCTCCACTACTTCCATCCCCGCAACGACGCGGTGATGGAGGTGGGGATGACCTTCACCATCGAGCCGATGATCGCGGTGGGGGCATGGCAGCACCAGCTCTGGGATGACGGTTGGACGGCGTCCACCGTGGACGGAAAGCGCACCGCCCAGTTCGAGCACACCATGGTCGTGACCGAATCCGGCGCCGAGCTGCTCACCCTTCGCCCCGACGGGCAATGGTCGGGCTCGGGTGGCGACCCAGAAGCATCCTGATCTGGCCGCTGGCCCCGTTTGTGGTCCTTGGGAGCCGGGCATCGGCAGACGTCGTACCGCTGCTTCTAGGCGCAGTCGGCTCGATGACGTCGACCCCGCGCCGGCTCCGATGGCGCGTTTGGTCCTTCGGTCGGGGCCACCGGTAGCGTGCCACCCCTATGACCAACCAGACCTTCATCATGTGCAAGCCCGACGCCGTGGAGCGGGGGCTCGTCGGCGAGATCGTGGCGCGCATCGAGCGCAAGGGTCTTCGTCTGGTGGCCGCCGAGTTGCGCACCGCCGATCGTGCCCTCGCCGAGGCCCACTACGCCGAGCACGCCGAGAAGCCCTTCTTCGGTGAGCTGGTCGACTTCCTCACCCGGTCTCCCGTGTTCGCCATGATCGTGGAGGGCCCGAGCGACAACACCTGGGAGTTGGGGCGGATCCTGATCGGCAAAACCCAGGTCACCGAGGCCCAGCCCGGGTCGATCCGGGGTGATTTCGCCACCACCACCAACGAGAACCTCGTGCACGGATCCGATGGCCCCGAGTCTGCGGCCCGCGAGATCGCGCTCTGGTTCCCTGGTCGTTGACCTTCGGGTCCGGCTCGGTTAGACGATCCGGGCCGGTATCCACCACCTGAACCACAACATCTGGTAGAGGGTGATTGTTGCAGTTCCTTTACGACGGCTAGCATGGCGTCGATGTCGAACGAGAACCCGTTCACTGCGATCATGGGCCGGGACATGGCGGTGGATCTGGGTACCGCCAACACCCTCGTTTACGTGCGGGGACGTGGGATCGTGCTCAACGAGCCCTCGGTGGTGGCGGTCAACGTCAAAGACGGCCGTCCGTTGGCGGTGGGCCTCGAGGCCAAGCGGATGATCGGGCGCACACCGGCTCACATCCAGGCCATCCGCCCCCTCAAAGACGGCGTCATCGCCGACTTCGAGATCTGCGAGAAGATGCTGCGGTACTTCATCCACCGGGTGCATCAGCGCCGGTGGGCCAAGCCCCGCATGGTCATCTGCGTTCCGTCTGGCATCACCGGCGTGGAGCAGCGTGCCGTCCGAGAGGCCGCCGAGTACGCCGGGGCCCGCAAGCCCGCCTACATCATCGAAGAACCAATGGCCGCCGCCATCGGTGCCGGCCTTCCGGTGCAAGAACCGGCTGGCAACATGATCGTCGACATCGGCGGTGGGACCACCGAGGTGGCGGTGATCTCCCTGGGTGGCATCGTGTCGAGCCAGTCGGTCCGGGTCGGTGGAGACGAACTGGACGACGCCATCATCCAGTTCATCAAGAAGGAATACAGCCTGGCTCTGGGCGAGCGCACGGCCGAAGAGGTGAAGATCGCCCTCGGTTCGGCCTGGGCGCTGCAAGAAGAACTGCACGCCGAGATCCGCGGGCGAGACCTGATCACCGGGCTTCCCAAGACCATCGTGACCACCACCGAAGAAATCCGCGAGGCCATCGAGGAGCCGGTGGCGGCCATCTGTGACGCCGTCAAGGTCACCTTGGACAAGACCCCGCCGGAGCTGGCCGCCGACATCATGGAGACCGGGATCGTTCTGGCTGGAGGCGGCGCACTTCTGCACGGCCTCGATGCCCGCCTCACCCATGAGACGGGGATGCCCATCGTGATCGCGCCCAATCCTTTGGACTGCGTAGCGATAGGTTCAGGGCAGTCGTTGGAGGAGTTCGAGGCCTTCAAGGGTGTTCTGTTCTCCGCCAACTCCCTGCACTGATCCGGCTGCTGGTCGGACCGTCTCCGTCCCCGCTCTCCCCCCACTGGTTTCTTGGCCTTCCCCCGCCGTTCGTCGAGCACACCGCGTTCTCGAGCCACCTTCGGGTTGCTGCTCCTGACCGCGGTGTCGCTGCTGGTTCTCGATCTGCCTGGCACTGGGCCTTTGCGGCCGATCCGCAACGTGTTGGCCAGCGTCTTCAGCCCGGTCCGCTCGGGGGCCGATGCAATGCTGGAGCCGTTCTCCAACGGCTGGAAGGGTGCCTTCGGGTACGGCGAGCTGAAGTCCGAGAACGACCGCCTGCGCGCCGAGCTGGCCGCGGTAGCGGGCCAAGAAGCCGACATCGCTCGGCTGACGGCCAAGGTCCGTGACCTGGAGCGGTTGAACGGCGTATCGGTGGAAGGCCTTCGGCTGCTCACCGCCGAAGTGGTGTCTGCTCCCCTCAGCAACTTCGACCACTCGGTGGAGATCGACCAGGGCAGTGGCGACGGGGTCAAAGCCGGTATGGCGGTGGTCACCACCGGCAACGCCGTGTTCGGCCGGATCAAGACCACCAGCGGAGGCCGCTCGACCGTCACCTTGATCACCACTGCCGACTTCCAGGTCGGGGTGCGATTGGCCGACGGAACTCGGGCCGTGGCCCAAGGACAAGGTCGCAACCGTCCGCTGCTCATCGATTCGGTGGAGGTCAACCGGGCCAAGGTGGGGGACTGGGTCTACACCAGCGGCGTGGAGCGGTCGCCGTTCCCCAAGGACCTCAAGATCGGCAAGGTGACTAAGGTCGACACCGTGCCCGGTCAGGGGACCACCCTGGAGGTGGAGCCGCTGGCCGACCTGGCCTCGGTCTACGTGAAGGTCGTGCTGAAGGACCCGCCAAAGTGAACCCGGCCCGGCTCGGAGCGGTGGTCTTCACCGCTCTCGTGCTCCAGGTCTCGCTCTTCTCGCGCTTCTCCTTCGATGGGGCGCGGCCCGATGTCATGATCCTGGTGGCGGTGGTCGGTGGCTTCGTATGCGGCGCCGACCGGGGTGCGGTCATCGGGTTCAGCGCCGGGTTGGCCTATGACCTGGTGCTGTCCACACCGTTGGGGTTGTCGGCGTTCGTCTACACCCTGGTTGGTTACACCGTTGGGGCGGTGGGCTCGTCGGTTGTGCGGTCTGCGCCGTGGATCGGCCCGGTGGTGGTGGCGGTCGGTTCGGCAGCGGGCATGGTCATGTATGCGCTGGTGGCCGAGGTGCTGGGTCAGGCCGCGTTCGCCGGGCCACCCCTCACCGCTATCGTCGTCGTGGTAGCGGCGGTCAACACCGTCCTGGCACCGATCGTGGTGCGGGCCATGCGTTGGGCCCGCCAAGACGAGGCCGACGCCCGTCACCCCTACTTCCTCCGATGACCACTCCCGACCACCGGCACCGCCTCGGCATCTTGGCTGTGGCTGCGTTGTCGCTCTTCGGTGCGCTGTTCGCTCGGCTGTGGATCCTCCAGGTGGTGGAGGGGGTAGACGCCGGTGTCCAGGTGGCCAACAACGCCACCCGAACCGTGATCATCCCCGCGCCTCGGGGGCGGATCCTGGACCGTCACAACGTGGTGATGGTGGACAATCGGGTGTCGGTGGTGGTGGCCATCGACTGGCAGCAGTATCGAGATCTCGACGAGCCCGTGCAGAAGGCCATGCTCGAACGCTTGGCCTCGGCGCTGAGCCGTGACCCCAGCGCCGAGGGCGAAGGCGAGGGTGACAGCGAGGTAGACGCCGAGGAAGACGAATCCGGGAGTGGACAAGACGACCAAGGTGGCCAAGGCGATGCCAGCGGTGAAGAAGCCGATGCCGAGCCGGCTCAACCGGTCGTGGATGTGAAGTTCCTAGAGCGTCGTCTCAACGACAGCCGGTTCAACCACTTCCGGCCGATACCGGTGGCCGAGGACATCCCGGTGGAGACCGAGATCTTCCTGAGCGAGCAGGCCCACTTGTTCCCGGCGGTGGTGGTGGAACGTCAGACCGTGCGCGCCTACCCCTATGGGTCGCTCGCTGCGCACCTTCTCGGTTACGTCGGCCCTCTGTCTGATGAGCAGTGGGCCGCCTTCGACAAGGAGAACGACCCGGACAAGCCCTACGAACAGGCCGATGAGATCGGCAAGACCGGGGTGGAGGCCACCTACGAGCAGTACCTGCGGGGTACGCCGGGTCGCCAGGTGTACGAGGTCGACAGCGCGGGACGGATCGTGCGGGAGTTGATCGATCAGCGGGTGGATCCTCGACCCGGCGACGACGTTCACCTGTCGATCGACATCCGCATCCAGTACAAGACCGAAGAAGCCTTGGCGGCCCAACTGGCCCGGTCGGGTTCCCGGGCCACCTCAGGTGCCGCGGTGGTGGTCGACCCTCGCAACGGTCAGGTCCGGGCCATGGCCTCGTGGCCGACCTATGACCCCGCCGAGCTGGTCGGAGGCATCAGCCAGGACCTGTGGGCCCAGCTCACCGACCCAGAGACCAAGGTGTTGTCCAACCGTGCCATCCAGGAGGCCTATCCGGCGGCATCGACGTTCAAGTTGGCTTCCAGCTATGCCGCGCTGAGCCTGGGCATCATCGAACCCGACGTGGCGGTGGCTGACCCCGGGACCCACCAGCTCTGCAACCCGCCCCGCAACACCGATGGCTGCCTCAAGAAGAACTCGGGTGGCGGAGCCGGTCACGGCTACATCACCCTGCCCACCGCCCTGACCGTGTCGAGCGACGTCTACTACTACAAGATCGGTGAGGCCGCGTACTACCTCAGCGCCAACGGCGACGTCGCCGAGGACGCCTTCCAGCAGGAGATCATGAAGCTGGGCTACGGGGCCCGTACCGGAATCGACCTGACCGGTGAGAGCGCAGGCCGGGTGCCGACACCGGAGAGCAACCGTCAGCTCGCCGACTCGTTGTGGGAGCGCAGCCGGGACAACTACGACAACGACGAGGCGTCCTGGCAGGACGCCCGGCGTTGGAAGGTCGGCTACAGCGCTGATGTGGCCATCGGCCAGTTCGACACGTTGGTCACGCCCCTCCAGTCGGCCATGGCCTACAGCGCCCTGGCCAACCCCGAGGGCCGGCTTTACCGGCCGTCGGTGCTGAGCCACGTGGCGCGGGCCAACAGTGCGGTGCTGGTCGAGCCGTTCGAGGCGGTCATCACCCGCACCATCGACTGGCGGGATTGGCGACCGGCTTTCCTCCAAGGGTTCGCAGGCGTCACTCAGTCCCCGTCGGGAACCGCCTACACCACCTTCTCATCCTTCCCGATGAGCACGTTCGCGGTGTCGGGCAAGACCGGTACCGCCGAGGTCGGCGATGGAGACAACCAGAAGCGGGACAACTCGCTGTTCGTGGCCTACGGGCCCAACCCCGACAACACTCTGGTGGTGTCGGTGATGATCGAGGGTGGCGGTTTCGGTTCACAATCAGCAGCGCCCGCCACCTACATGATCCTCGAACCGATCGCGTCCGGCGAGATCGTCCAGGATGAACCGGGCGGCTTCGAGGTCCCACGTCGCGGCTACATCGATGCCGATACCGCGGCGGCGAGGACCGATTCCATCGGCCAGGGCGGTGCGGACTGATGGCTGCCACCCGGTATCGCCCCCGCACCCCGCCCCCGAGAGCGGGAGGCACCTCGACCACCAGCCGCCCGATGGCGAGCTTCCGGACCAATCCGGCGTCGCCGTTGCGCCACGTCGACTGGGTGCTGGTGGCCGCGGTGGGTGTGGTGACCACCTTCGGGGCCCTGATGGTCTACAGCGTTACCCGTGGTCCGGTGCCGCCCTATGACACCAGCTTCGTCAAGCGGGTGGTCATGTTCATGATCATCGGCGCGGTGTTGATGGTGGGCACCGCCCTCTTCGACTACCGGAGGCTGCGGGATTACTGGCCCTTCATCTACGGGGGGTCGGTTCTGTTGTTGTTGTTGGTTCTGATCCCCGGGGTGGGTGAGAGCCGCAGCGGTACACAGGGCTGGTTCCAGATCGGACCGTTCCAGCTCCAGCCTTCTGAGATGGCCAAGCTCGGCATGATCGTCGGGTTCGCGGGCCTGGCCTCTCAGTTCCGCGGTGATCTCGACAACACCCGGGTGCTGATGCTGCTAGGGCTGTGTGGCTTGCCGATGGGCTTGGTCATGCTCCAGCCCGACCTCGGGACCACGCTGGTCTCGGTGCCGGTGGCGTTCGCCCTGCTGCTGGTGTCGGGGGTTCGGCCTCGCCTGCTCGGCGTCTTGGCCTTGGGGGCGGTGGTGGTCACCACGTTGGTGCTGACATCAGGCGTTCTCAAGGATTATCAGGTGGCCCGGCTCACCACCTATGTCCGTCAAGACCAGGCCGCCACCTCGGAAAGGGAGGAGAAGGCCCGATACAACCTCGAACAGGCCAAGTTGGCCATCGGGTCGGGCGGGTTCACCGGTCAGGGCCTGTTCAACGGAACTCAGACCAACAACGCCTTCGTACCCGAACAGCGCACCGACTTCATCTTCACCGCGGTGGGTGAGCAGCTCGGCTTCTTGGGTGGGGCTGGGCTGATCGCCGGCCTCGGTGTGATCGCGTGGCGGGTGTGGAGAACCGCTCAGTTGGCCCGTGACGACTTCGGGATGTTGTTGTGTACGGGGATCATGGTGATGATCGTCATCCAGAGCTTCGAGAACATCGGCATGACCATCGGCATCATGCCCATCACCGGCATCCCTCTCCCGTTCATGAGCTATGGCGGCTCGGCGCTGCTCACCATGTGCCTGAGCATCGGCCTGGTCCTCAGCGTCCACATGCGCCGCTTCGCCTGACCGGCCACGGTCCTGTGGCTGGCTGGAGGGAGCCTCGACCGCGGCGCATCGTAGCGTGGTCGCGTTGCCACTGATGGTGGTGTCTGGGTAGTATGGCCTAGACGATCACGGTTGGGGCAGCCGCCCCTTCGTACCCTCGAAGAGGAGCCTCACCAGTGAAGCGAGTTCTCGTTCTCATGGCCGCCGCCATTGCCGTGCTGGTCAGCGCGTGCGTTCCCTCCTTTCCGTCGGGTTCGTCGGTCACCGCTACCGAAACAGCCGAGGGAACGACTCTGGAGTGGTCTTGGGCCGATCCGCCTGACCCGGAGCACTACGTCGCCAGCTACCGGGTCGATGTGGACGGCGTCGAAGTTGCCCAAACCCCTAGCTACGTGAACTCGTGCACGCTCGTCGGCCTCGAGGCAGACACGGAGTACGTGGTCACCGTCACCGCTTACGACGACAACGGTGGGTGGAGTGGTCAGTTCACCGGCGAGTACGCGTCGATGGGAACGCTCACGGTGAACCACACGCCGACCACCACCGTACCCGGGTACCCAGGAATCGTCTGCACCTACAGCTCTGGGGGCTGACCCCGCCCCGCCGGGGTCGCGAAACTCGGAGGGCGCGCTGGTGTCAGGTGCCTGACACCAGCGTGCTGTTGAGACGGGCGTGTGGCCTATGCCGTGGATGCCAGGGCGGGCAGATAGAATCCCGCCGTCATGACAGTTTGGAACCGGCTCGAGCCGCTGCTCGGTAAGGTCCAGAAACCAGCCCGCTACATCGGTTGCGAGGACGGGGCCCAGACCCCTGAGCACAACCCCCAGGCGGCGGCCTGGTTGCTGGGCTACCCCGACACCTACGAGATCGGTCTCCCCAACCAGGGTCTCCAGATCCTGCGGGAGATCATCAACGAACACCCCGCGGGGGTGGCCGAGCGCACCTACGCGGCGTGGACCGATCTCGAAGAGCTGATGCGGTTGGAGGGTGTCCCGTTGTTCTCGGTAGACAGCCACCGTGCCGCCGCCGACTTCGACATCATGGCCTTCAACCTGTCGGCCGAGCTCACGTACACCAACCTGGTGAACCTGATCGATCTGGCCGGGGTTCCGATCCGTTCAGCCGACCGCGAACCAGGGCACCTGCTCATCGGGGTAGGTGGTCATTGCACCTACAACCCCGAACCCATCGCCGACTTCGTCGACTTCGTGGTGTTGGGTGACGGAGAAGAGGTGGTCGGTGAGATCACCGAGGTGGTGTCGGCATGGAAGGTTTCAGGGAAGCCAGACCGCCTGGGTGTTCTGCGAGACCTGGCCGGAATAGCCGGTGTGTACGTGCCGTCTCTGTACGAGGCGATCTACGACGCTGATGGCCACCTCGTCGAGACCGTTCCGGTCGACTCGGCAGCCCTGCCGGTGGTGGAGAAGCGGACCCTGCCAGACCTGGCCGACTGGCCCTACCCCCGCCAACAACTCGTACCTCTGACCGAGGTGGTTCACGACCGCCTGAATGTCGAGGTGTTCCGGGGATGTACCCGCGGTTGTCGCTTCTGCCAGGCCGGCATGATCACCCGCCCCGTACGGGAGCGGCCCGCCGAACAGGTCCGGACCATGGTGGCCGATGGCCTCCGGCGTACCGGCTACGACGAGGTAGCGCTCACGTCGCTGTCCACCGCTGACTTCTCCGGTATCGAGCAGGTGGTCAGCGAGACAGTCAACGATCCCGAGTTCGGCGGTCAGGTGTCGGTGTCGCTGCCCTCGCTTCGGGTGGATGCCTTCACCGTGGGCATCGCCGGCCAGATCGGCAAGGCCCGTCGCACCGGGCTCACCTTCGCCCCAGAAGCGGGCACGTGGCGCATGCGTCAGGTCATCAACAAGCTGGTGCGAGAGGAAGACCTCTACGCCGCGGTGCGCTCGGCCTACTCCCAGGGCTGGCGACGCATGAAGCTCTACTTCCTCACCGGCCTACCCACCGAGACAGACGAGGACACGCTGGGAATCGCCCGCCTGGCCCGAAACGTGGTGGCCATCGGTCGGGAGTACCACAAGAGCCCGTCGGTCACCATCAGTGTCGGCGGTTTCGTTCCCAAGGCCTTCACCCCGTTCCAGTGGTTCGGCCAGAACACCCAAGAGGAGTTGAGGCGCAAGATCAACTTGTTGCGTGACGACCTGCGTCGAGACCATGGCGTCAAGCTCAAGTGGCACGACCCCCGGGCCTCGGCGGCCGAGGGAATCGTGAGCCGGGGTGATCGGCGCTTGAGCGCGGTGATCGAGGACGTGTGGCGCCACGGCGGAACCTTCCAGGAGTGGACCGAGAAGTTCGACCTCCAGCTTTGGCTCGATGCCCTCGAACGTCAGGGCCTCACATTGGAGCAGTACGTGTATCGCCATCGTGGTGAGAACGAGGCGTTGCCGTGGGATCACATCTCGGCGGGCCTGCACCGAGACTTCCTGTGGATGGAGTGGCGCGACGCCCTCGACGAGGTCGGTCTGGAGGACTGCCGCTGGACCCCTTGCTATGACTGCGGAGCCTGTACCGGTTACGGAATCGAGCACGTGGTGGCTTCTGCGGTTCCACCCGCCGGCGGCTCGCAGGGAACCGGTCAGGATCTGACCATCGGCGGTGAGGTTCCGGTGACCTTGCTCGCGGGGAAGCCGGCTCCTAGGGCGGCTCCAGACCCGGTTCCGGCCACTGCGATGGTGATGGGTGGGGGAGGGTGAGTCCCCGGTCATGAGGATCCGGATTCGGTTCCAGAAGGTGGGCAAGATCCGCTGGACCAGTCACCGTGACCTGGCCCGGGTGTGGGAGCGCGCCATCCGCCGCGTCGGTCTACCGGTGGCCTACTCCCAGGGCTTCTCGCCTAGACCGCGGATGCACTTCGGGTTGGCGCTGTCCACCGGCCACGAGTCGTTGGCCGAATACCTGGACGTAGACATCGACACCGACGCACCCAACGCTCCGGCCGAGTCCGATCTGGACGAGTTGGTATCGCCTTTGACCGATGCGCTGCCGGTCGGGATAGACGTCACCGCCATCGGGGTCATCTCGACCTCGTTGGACTCGCTCCAGCAGGCAGTTGTGAGTTGTTCTTGGGAGGTGGAGCTTCGCGGCGCCTCCCCCTCTGACGCGGCTGAGGCCATCGAACAGGCTCTGGCCACAGACGAGATCTCCGTCACGCGGGAACGCAAGGGCAAGTCGGTGACCGACGACGTCCGCCCGTACCTGCTCGATCTATCCGTCGTCGGACCCACCGACGCCGGAACCCAGATTCGTGCCCACCTGGCCACCCAGCCCCGCGGGTTGCGCATCGGCGAGCTCATCGCCGTGCTCGATCCAGCGTGGGAAGAGGGCCGGGTGCGGCGCACCAACCAGTGGATGCTGCTCGACGGCGCCCGGTGCGAACCCCTAGAGGTTCACTCCGAGGCCGCGTCGGCGCCGCACGCCGAGGCGCGTGCGTCATGAGAGAGGATCTCCAACATGTCCGACACGGACTCAGGGCCCCGTCCCGACCAGCCGGTTCCCGGCGCCAGCCCGACACCCCCAACTGAAACCTCACCCCAGGCTGGGACCCCACCGTCGACCCCGAAGCCAGAGTCGACACCACAAGCCGAGCGGGACTCAGCCGGTGCGGCGAGGTCGTCGAGGCCCAGCGAGACCGGGGAAAGTGCCAAGACCCCGCCGAAGATGAATGCTCCAACGGGTTCGGAGGAAACCGCCCAGCCCGACCGCTCTGACTCCCAGGGTCCCGACGCTCAGCCCGGTACCGAAGGCGGACCGGGCGAAGGCGCGGCCAAACGACGGCGACGGGGATCTCGTGGCGGACGCAACCGAAACCGACCCCGTCCTGAAGGCGTCGACGGCGAGGACGGACCCGACGGCGGGACCGATTCGGATGATTCGCCAGGCACAGCCGAAGCCGGCGCCCACCGGGAATCGACTCGTCCTGTATCTCCATCTCCCTCGTCGGTTCCGCCCGGAGAGACCCGGCCCAGGCGTTCCGAGTCGGCGGGTAACCCCGGTTCGGGCGAGAGTCGTAGCGACGTCGAAAGGCCCGCCGCGGCCAAGGAAAACCGACCGCCGGGCAAGCCCGCGGCTCCTGATAACCCCGCCGGGCCCGCGGCGACACCAGCGCGAAAGCCCCAGATCGGAGACACCAGACCGGCACCGGTTGGTCCTCCCGTGCGTGGGGGAGAAGCGGAGACCGCCTCAGACCCCACCGGGGATGGACCAAGGCGCAAAAGGCGTCGGGGTGGCCGGGGCCGAGGCGGAGCCGGGAACGGGAACGCTGGTGATCCCGACGCGGTCGGCGACGGCACGAGTGGTGCCGATGATGCCTCAATGCCGGCGGGCCGTGGTGGTCCTGGCACCAGCGGAGGTTCACCCCGGCCCAAGGCGGCGCCCTCTGGAGCCGGATCAAGCCCGGGAGGGGCAGGGGAGCCCGGTCGTCGCCGTGGCGGCCGCGGGGGAGCGGCGGGCCCACCGGTCACCGCTGTCACCGTCGACGCCCCCGTCAACCTCGACGAGAAGACCCTGCGCAAGCGTCGGGGACGTGAACGCAAGGGTCGCCCCGTCGGGCGCTACCTGATGGCCGTCCACGTCCAGCCGGCCGCCACCCAGATCGCCGTGCTCGAGGGGCGTTCGCTTATCGAGCACTACGTGTCTCGCCCAACCGATGGCATCAACCAGATCCACGGGAACATCTATCTGGGCAAGGTCCAGAACGTGCTGCCGGGCATGGAGGCCGCGTTCATAGATATCGGTACCCCCAAAAACGCAGTGCTGTACCGGGGTGACACTCGCCTGGACCCAGACGATTTCGAAGGTAAGGCCGAAGATGTGCGGATCGAACAGATCCTGCGGGCCCGCCAGACGATCCTGTGCCAGGTCACCAAGAACCCCATCGGGGCCAAAGGTGCCCGCCTCACCCAAGAGGTGTCGATCCCGGGACGGTTCGTGGTGTTGGTGCCCAACAGCTCCACCTACGGGATCTCCAAGCGACTCCCAGACAACGAGCGCAAGCGCCTGCGTACGGTTCTGGACAAGGTGCGCCCCGAAGGTCATGGCCTGATCGTGCGCACCGCGGCCGAAGGTATCTCGGCCGAGGAGCTGGAACGAGACGTTCAACGCCTGGCCACCCAGTGGTCCCAGATCGAAGCCCTGGCGGCCCGTTCCCAGGCTCCGGCCCTGCTCTACCAGGAACCGGACATGGCCGTCCGTGTCATCCGAGAGGAGTTCAACCAGGACTACCGCCAGGTGGTCATAGACGACGACAAGCTGTTCGAGGAGGTGCGCGACTACGTCCGCAGCTTCTCTCCGGCATTGGTGGACCGGGTCGAGCGCTACGACCCCGCCGCCCACGGCGACCTGCCCATCTTCGAGACCCACCACGTCCACGAGCAGCTCCACAAGGCTTTGGATCGCAAGGTGTGGCTGCCCTCGGGTGGGTCGTTGATCATCGAACGCACCGAAGCGCTCACGGTCATCGACGTCAACACCGGCAAGAACGTGGGCAAGTCCAACCTGGAAGAGACGGTGTTCCGCAACAACCTGGAGGCCGCCGAGGAGGTGGCCCACCAGCTCCGCCTGCGAGACATCGGCGGCATCATCGTGATCGACTTCATCGACATGGAGATCAAAGCCAACCGCGAGACCGTCATCCAGACGTTCCGCAAGGCGCTGGCCCGAGACAAGACCCGCACCCAGGTCTTCGACATCTCCGAGCTGGGCCTGGTGGAGATGACCCGCAAACGCATCGGTGAGGGTCTCATGGAGTCGCTGTCGGGTCCGTGCCCGACATGTGAAGGCCGAGGAATGGTCTTCGACCGTGACCTGATCGGCGAGTAGAGATCGGGTCGACGGGGCGTAACGGCGTCGGGGTTGGTCGGGATGGGCCCTGACTCCTAGGATTGTCCACCGGCCCCAGGGGCCCAACGTTCGAACGCGCAGAGGCAACGCATCATGTACGCAGTCATCAAGACCGGTGGAAAGCAGTACCGGGTCAGCGAGGGTCAGGAGCTCCAGGTCGAGCGCCTCGGTGTCACCGAGGGCGAGGTGAGCCTCACCCCGATCCTGCTGGTCGATGGTGACACCGTGGTGTCCTCGCCCGACGCCCTGGCCAAGGCTTCGGTCAAGGCCAACGTGGTGGGAGAGGTCCGTGGTCCCAAGATCACCGGCTTCACCTACAAGAACAAGACCAACCAGCGCAAGCGTTGGGGTCACCGTCAGAACTACGCCACCATCCAGATCACCGGCATCACGAAGGGCTGATCCATGTCGAAGACCAAGGGCGGCGGTTCCACCCGGAACGGCCGCGATTCAAACGCACAGCGCCTCGGCGTGAAGGCCTACGACGGCACCGTGGTGTCGGCTGGGTCGATCCTGGTTCGTCAGCGTGGCACCCACTTCCACCCCGGTGAGAACGTGGGTCGTGGCGGAGACGACACCCTGTTCGCCACCGTTGACGGCAAGGTCAAGTTTGGCCGTCGGGCCGGCCGCAAGCTGGTCGACGTCCTGCCCGTCGCCGACTGAGGCCACCAATTCTGGGTCGGCCGTACCGGACCTAAATGACAAGGACCCCTGCCATTTGCAGGGGTCCTTGTCATTTGTTCCCTGCGCTGGTGTCGTTGTGGTCGCTAGTGGTCGCTAGTGGTCGGTGGCCCGGCTTCAGGTTCGGGGTAGGGCTTTCGGTGACCATCCGAGGAGGTCCAGGGCGGCCTGGTTGGCGAACCGGTCGGTCATACCCGAGACATAGCGAACCGCTTCGGAACGGGCCTTGTCCGAGCCGGGGGACACGCCGAGGCCTTCACCGGTCAGGTCGGGATGATCGATGAAGTACTCGGTCAGCGACGAGATCAGCCGGGCGGCCCGGTCCGCCTGGTCGACTGAGTCGGGGCGTAGGTAGATCCGCTCGTAGTTGAAGGCCCGGAAGGCGGCCAGGGCATCGGCTTCAGGACGACGCATCGCCACTACGCCGCTGTGGGCGATGGTCTCGACCATGGCGGTGATGAACCCGTGGAGTTGCAACCTTCGAGTGGTCCCGACCACTTCGGCCACCTCGGCCGGAAGGTCTTCGGGTTTAACGATCCCCGCGGTGACGGCATCTTCGAAGTCGTGGCACACGTACGCGATCCGGTCGGCCCACGCCACCACCTCACCCTCTGGGGTTAGGGGGGCAGGTCGGTTCCAGGAGTGGTTACGGATGGCGTCGAGGGTCTCGAGACACAGGTTGAGCGGAGCGAGCACGACGTCGGCTCCGTAGACGGCATGGTGGTAACCGCCATCCACGAACGGTGACAGCGCACCTTCGGACGCGTGGCCAGCCGGCCCGTGCCCGCAGTCGTGCCCAGTGGCCGCCGCTGCGGTCAAGGCAACGTTGAGACCCACCGGGCGGGCGATGGACACTGCTACCTGGCACACCTCGATGGCATGGGTGAGCCGCGTGCGGAGGTGATCGTCCTCGGGAGCGACGAACACCTGGCACTTACCGGCCAGGCGTCGGAACGCCTTGGAGTGGTGGATCCGGTCCAGATCCCGCTCGAAGCAGGTTCGAAACCGGTCTGGTTCCTCGGCCATCACCCGAGTGCCGGCACCTTCGGCCCTGGTGGCACCAGCCGCGAGATGCGCGTGCTCCAGGCTTTCCCGCTGACCCCGCTCGGGGAGGTTTCCGAGAATGCCGTTGACCCTGATGGCCTCATGAGCAAGGGCGAAGCTGCTGGACTCCATACCACGATCCTATGGATCGACGGTGACAGCCGGGGATCGGTCATGGACCACATGGAATCCCACGTGGTCGCTCTCACCGACGGTGGCAGTAGCGCACGGTGAGTGGTCGGGCCACTGGTCAAGTGTCACCTCCGCTGGTAGCATTGTGAATGGTCTCGCTGGGGTGCTCCGGCTCCTTTCGAGGCGACGGAGGAGGGACGGGCATCGAAGGTCCTCCTCAGGTTCTCGAGTCAAACTGCCGATGGGGACGATTGTGAAGCTTGAGCACTCTCGACGAACGAGCGAGTCCTATCGCCATCCGGCATGGATCAGCCGCGTGAAGGCGCGCCGCGGACAACGTGGGTCGACCCTTGTCGAAGCCGCTTTCATCACGCCGATCTTCATCATGTTGATCCTCGCCACTGCCGAAGCCGGCTTGTACATGCGCAACTACCTCGGCGTGGCCAACACGGTGCGCGCCGGAGCCCGTACCGCCAGCGCTGCCGGCCGGTTTGCTGGTGCCGACCTGTACCTCGTTCATTCCATGGCCAAGGAGTCGACGGCCCTGCCCCGTGGGGCCATTCAGTACATCGTGGTCTACAAGGCGAGCGCCTTCGGGGCGGCCCCCACCACGAGCTGCAGGGCCGGAGTTCCGCAGAGCGGTCTGTGCAACGTGTACACCCCGGCCCACTTCCAGATGGCCGCGGATCAGTTGGCCGAGGAGGGCAGGCACAAGACAGCACTGGCCAACGGCCAGGCATCAACCCTCGATCTCACCAAGATCTGGTTCGGCTGTCAGACGACTGGGCCCCACGCCAACGCCTCCCCCGACCGGTACTGGTGCCCGAGCACCCGCGATGACACCTACAGGAACGCCGACTACGTCGGGGTGTATATGAGGCTTGACCACCAGTGGATGACTCGGATCTTCGGGACCACCGCCGACATAACGGACCAGTCGGTGATCCGGATCGAGCCGGCCCGAACATGAGGACGACCATGGCTGACAGATCTCCCGGTTCTCTCTGGTCGCATCGACGACCTTTGCTGTTTGGCCACGTTGGGCGTAGGGACCAGCGCGGGATCGCCCTGATCGAGTTCGCCTTCGTGAGCTTGATCATGCTGACCATCGTGGCCGGCGCTGTCGATTACGGGCGGGGGTGGCAGTCTGGCGTCGCCACGATCGAGGCGGCCAGAACCGGGGCACGTGTGGGGTCAGGTCAGGCCAACCGCGCCAACGCCGACTACAACGCTCTCACCGGCATCCGTGCCTCGCTGATGGCCTCGGGAAAGATGAACGATGTCGAGCTGGTCGTGATCTATCGGGCCGACAACGTCAACGGCGTGCCCCCCGCCAGCTGTACGCCGGCAAACCCGGTCAGTTCGGCCAGCGGTACCTGCAACGTCTTCACCGGAACGCAGTTGCAGAACATGACCGCGGCGAACTTCAACATCACATGGGCTGCTGATCCCGCTGATCCGCCCACCGGGGGCACCGGGTGCGCCACCTCCAACCGGGTTCACGCCGGTTGGTGCCCAACCAGCCGTACCAACGTCCAGGCGAGCGCCGACTACATGGGTGTCTACATCCGGTATCGCCAGCGCAACCTGTTCAAGATCTTGGGCAACGATCGCGTCCTGTCCAGAACTGCCGTCATGCGTCTAGAACCCCCATCACTCTGAGGTGGCCACAATGAGATTCAGCCATCATTCCCACTCGGTCGCCGAGGTTCGCCGCCGTAGGCACAAGCGCTTCCAACAGGGTTACGTGCTCGTCATGTTCGCCTTGTTGCTGGTCCCGCTGCTACTGGTGGCCGGCCTGTCGGTAGACGTAGGCCTCTGGTACAACCGGGCCGGAGACCTACGGAAGGCCGCTGATGCGGCCGCCCTCTCGGGCGTGGTGTGGTTGCCGGACACGGCGGCGGCAACCACCGCGGCCCGCAACACCGCAGCCAAGAACGGCTTCACCCACGGCGTCAACAACGTGACCGTCGATGTCTCGGTGAGCAACCAGGTCGAGCGTCGTATCAAGGTGACCATCACCGACAGCCAGGTCGGGAGCTTCTTCTTCCAGAACCTGGGTGGGAGAAAGGTCCCGCTGGCCCGTACCGCCTATGCCGAGTACGTGGTTCCGGTTCCGATGGGTAGCCCAAGGAACTTCTTTGGCACCGGCAAGCTGCTGCGTGGCGGAACGGTACCTGGCTTCACCTCGGAGGAGCTCTATCAGTCGGTGAACACCTACTGCTCTGACCGAGTCGACGGTGACCGCCACCAGCCCAAATCCCCAGTTGGTTCGCGGTGTTCGGCGACAAACCAGCCCGAGCGCAAGCCCTACGAGCTGTACATCGAGGCCAAGCCCGGGAGGCCCTCCACCATCGACGTGTTGCTGTACGACGCCCGACTCAACGTCAGCGCCGTACCCAACAACCAGGTGACGGGCCAGACCTGCGTGGTCACATCCAACGCCGGTACCTGGCTCACGGGCGGTAGCTCGATCATGACTATCACCGGCCCCAAGATCTACCAGACTCGGGCCGATCAGTGGTCGCCATGGGGTAGTGATCAGCAGTTGCTCACCGGTCAGACCTTCACGCGCCGAGGCGATCGGATGCGCTGGGTCGACGGTACGGAGACCTGCACTCCTACCTACGGAACCGAACAGCAGATTGACAGGTGGTTCGGCAGCGGCACCAACGAGGTGCACACCTTCACCCTGTACTCGGCCGACAACACGCCGCTCAACGACACCGACAACCCGGTGAAGTGCCAAACCCAGTTCTCGAACACCACCCCGTTCGACAACATCGACTACCTGGGTTCGGTGCGCTGGAACAACCTGTGCCAGATCACTCCCTCAGATCCCGATGGCAAGTACATCCTCCGGGTAGAGAACTCCGGCTCCACCAGCCCGAACAACAACGGTGAGAACAACTGGGGCCTAGTGGCCAAGTACACGTCCGCCTCCCCAGGATTGTGCGACGGTCGAAACGACGCCATGTGCCCACGGGTGTACGGGAAGAACGCCATCTCGGTTAGGGCCGTGGCAGATACGACCGTGGCCTCGTTCTACCTGGCCGAGATCCCAGCCGAACACGCCGGCAAGCGACTACGCCTCGAACTGTGGGACCCAGGCGAAGGTGGCCAGAACATCCAGATCATGAGGCCGTCGGGTACCAACGGCAACACCTGGACGGCCACCCCGTTCAGCTGGGTGTCTCCCGGGGTGGCGGGAAGTCCCGCCAACAACGTGACCAGCGTGGACGTGACCGCCTCCAAGTTCAACGGCCGACTGCTGGAGATCACGGTAGACCTGACCGGCTACGCGCCGCCGTCCAACAACAACTGGTGGCAGATCCGTTATACCTTCGCAGGGACGGTGAACGACCGCACCACGTGGTCGGCCCGAATCGAAGGTGACCCGATCCACCTGGTGGAGGAGTTCTGATCCACCCGTTGGTGTGAGGTGGCCGGGAGGCCGCCAGTGATCTGGTAGGACGCGAGGCCCCCGACCTTGGCCGGGGGCCTCGTCGCGTTGGGGGGTCGGGTCGGTAGTGTGCGGGGACCATGTCGGGGTTTGTCGATGAAGCTCAACTGAACGCCAAGGGCGGAGACGGCGGTGCCGGGTGCGTCTCGTTCCGGCGGGAGGCTCACGTGCCCAAGGGTGGGCCAGACGGTGGCGACGGTGGGCGAGGGGGTCACGTCTGGCTGGTGGCCAACCGTAACGTGGCGTCACTGCTGGCCTTCCGAGACCATCCCCACCGCAAGGCCCCCAGCGGTACCCACGGCCAGGGCAAGAAGAAGCACGGTCACGGCGGCTCCGACCTCGAGGTGGCCGTACCCGAGGGCACCGTGGTCTACGACTTCGACGGCAACGTGCTGGCCGACCTCATCAATCCCGGGGACCGGTTCCTGGCTGCAGGCGGCGGTCGGGGCGGCCGCGGGAACACCCGGTTCCTGTCCAACAAGCGTCGGGCCCCCACCTTCGCCGAACAAGGCGAGGCCGGCGAAGAACGTTGGATGCGCCTCGAGCTCAAGCTGCTGGCCGACGTCGCCCTGGTCGGGTTTCCCAACGTGGGTAAGAGCACCTTGATCTCACGGATCTCGGCGGCCAAGCCCAAGATCGCCGACTACCCGTTCACCACCCTGGAACCGAACCTGGGGGTGGTGCGCATGGACGACGGTGTCGAGTTCGTGGTGGCCGACATCCCTGGCCTCATCGAGGGAGCGGCCGAAGGCAAGGGGTTGGGTCATCAGTTCCTACGTCACGTGGAACGGGCCCGGGCTCTGGTGGTGATGATCGACCTCGCTCCCACCGCCGGCCATGATCCCGCCACCCAGGAACAGGTGCTCCTGGCCGAGTTGGGTGCCTACCGGCCTGAACTGCTGGATCGGCCCCGGCTGGTGGTGGGTAGCCGGGCCGACCTGGCCACCCCGCAAGCCATCGACACCTTTGACGGTCTCACGTTCTCGGCCGTGACCGGGGCTGGGTTGGCCCACCTGACCGGAGCTATGGCCGAGATTGTCCACCAGGCCCGCCACGCCGAACCCGAACCGGAACCGTTCGTCGTCCATCGTCCCGCCAGTGTGGGTATCACCATCGAACGCCTCGACTCGGGGGCATTCGTGGTTCACGGTCGGGCCGCGGAGAGGGCCGTGGCCCTGTCCGACCTGACCAACCTGGAGGCCCTGGCCTACGTCCAGGAGCGGCTTCGCAAGTTGGGGGTGGACAAGGCCCTGGCCAAGGCGGGTGCCGTCGAGGGGTCACCGGTCCAAGTCGGTGGGTTCCACTTCGAGTACGTCCCCGACTGATCAGGTGCGGGGGAGCACCTGATCCCGTGGCGCCCGGTTGAGGGCCGCTCTCAGCGCCGGCACCACCGTCCACAACACCCCAGCGGTGACGGCGGGTAGCAACAAGATGGGGATGATCTCCCAGCCCGGGGGTACGAGTCGTGAGCTGAGAAACTCGCCCCATCCCGCATCCACCCAGCCGTCACGCTTGAGACCCACCAGCACCGCCGTCACCGGCAACCATCCGAGGGGCAGGGCCAAGAGCGCACCCAGCAACGACAGCACCACACCCTCGAAGGCGCTCTGGCGTCGCATGCGGGCGGGCGGTGCACCGGCGGCCAGGGCGGCCCTGTTGTCGTCGGCGCTGTCCACGGCCCGCAACGACAAGGTGATGGCCAGTACGCACAGGGCGACGATCCCGGTGGCACCAGCCAGGATCAACAGCCACCGGTTTTGCCAGTCGTCGTCGTTGCTGGAATCGTCCGGGATGGCCCCGGGTTCGTAGGACGTTTGGCTGTAGCCGTTGATGACCTGGGTCCAGGCTTGGGTCGGCACCGCGGCACCGATGGGGCCGACACCGGGTGTGGCCTCGGCGCCTCCTGCGGCACGGGCTGATTCCAGCTCGGCCAGCGTCGGGACCACCTCGCCGCTGTCGGCCGACATTCCGTCGAGTAGGCCTTGCTCGGTGGCGGTGGCCGGCGTGTTGCGGGCTAGCACGGTGCTGAGCGGGGTGAGCCCGGGGGCGACCCTGTCTATGACCGACGAGGGAACGAGGTGATCGGCCTCCAGTCCGTAACCGAGATCGGTGCTGCCACCGCCTGGCCCCTGGACGGAGTCGATGGTGACGGCTGCTGAGCCTTCACCCAAGGTCACCGGACCAGGCTGGCCGAACAACGTGACGGCCTGACCGGCCCGGAGCCGTTCGATTGCCCAGGGCACCAACAGCCCGTCTGCCTGGGCCGGGTCGATCGCTGCCACCGCGTACCATCCGCCGGCACCGTCGGCCAGGCCGTAGATGCTGATCGGGGTCATGGGGCCGGCCACTTCCTGGACCAGGCCCGCAGCCGAGGCCGACTCTGCCGTGTTCAGGTCACCGTTGATCTGCACCACCAAGCTGTCGGAGTTGGCTAAGAGTCCGGTGGTGGTGACACTGCCGTTGGGGCCCGTAGTTGCGGCCACCGACGGTTCGTCGAGGCTGGGCGGCTCGACGGCCTGACCGCCCTCGACCACAACCTCTCCGCTCTGGACCGAAAGGTGGCGTCCTGAGGTGCGAATCACTTCGGTTCGTGCCGTCAGAACCCCGACGGGGATGGCCAAGCACACCGCCAGGGCGGCCACGGTGGCCGCACCCTGGGTGCGGTGGCGGGCGATGCTGCGTAGCCCGAGGCGGGTGAGCCCACCGAAGCGGTCGGCCATCCGACCCGTGACCGCCACCAGGGTGGGGGCCAGAGCGATGCAGCCGAAGACAACGGCCAGCACCGCACCCAGCACCCAGAGGCTGGCCAACGCGCCGCCCAGCCCTTCGGAAATCATCCGGGTCAAGATCACCAGGGCCAGGGTTCCGGCGCCGGCCACCACCGCACCGGTGAGCGGTATGCGGGTGGGCACCGGTCCCAGGGGGCGTCGGCCAGCCAGGGCGCTCAACACCGGTACCCGGCTGGCGGCCCGGGCCGGTTGCCATGCCGCCACCATCCCAGCCAGAACGCCGATGGTCATCGCTACCAGGGTCCGGCCCGCGGGCATGGTCACGCTGATGCCGTAGACGTCTGAGACACGCTCGGTAGCGGACTGCGAGTTGAGCACGGCGATGGTCACCTGAGCCAAGGCCAGTGCCCCCAGGCCCGCCACCAATCCGGGGATGGCCCCCTGGAGTACGAGTGCCGACCGGATGGTCTTGGGGTCGGCGCCGGCGCTGGACAGGAGGCCCACGCTCTTGAGTTGGCGACGGGAAGCAATGGCAAAGGCCGCCGATGCCACCACCGCCACCACCGCGGCGAACCCGGCCATGAACACCGTGATGAACACCGAAGCGATGCTGGAGGTCTCGAGCCACGATGCCGACCCGGAGTGGATGTCCACGTAGCCCTCATCGAAGAGCGAGAACTCACCGCTCCCGTTGTGGGGCGTGTACTTCACCCGAGACATGGCTTCGATGACAGCGTCGCGGTAGGAGTCGGGCGCCCACACCCCGATCATCTGCCGGCTCGTGGCGTCGATCGAGTTGAAGCTGACATCAGGATCGGACCACCGGTGGACACCGCTGGCGAGGCGATCGCGAGAGACCAGGACCCGCGCCATCGAAGGCCTCTCGGTCCAATAGGCGTCGGGCAGGTGCCCCACCACTGCCGCCAGCTTCTTGACGTCATCACCGGCCACGCCGATCCCGGTCACCGTGAAGCTCTGGCCTGTCCAGCCCGAGGTGAGGGTGTCGCCGATGTTCCAGTCGCCAGCGGCGGCTACATCACGGGTGAGGAAGATCTCCTCACCGGAACGAGGGAGGTGCCCCTCCTCTACCACCCAGCGTCGACTCCAGCGGGACTTCTCGGGAGCCTCATAGATCTCGGCTCCAACCAGTCGGGGGCCCTTGCCGTCGGGTTGCATGTCCTCGGTGGTCAACCAGTCGGCGCCCTCCCACACTGCTTCGACAGCGGCTGTGCCGTTGCTGGCCTCCGCCGCCAGTCGGCTAATCGCCTCAACCCGGTTGTTCGGGGTCTGGCTCTCTGGCTCGGGGGTCACCGGGACGGCGGGGTCTGGCTCCCCGATCTGGGCTGGGCCAGCTTCGAAGCTGGGGTCGATGGAGATTGTGATGGTGGCGATCCGGCCCCCGTGCTGGTATCGGTCGGTTGCGACCTGGCCCTGCTCTGCAGTTCGTTGGGCGGTGAAGGCGGCCATGGCGGCCAGCACAGGCACCATGATCATCATGGTCACCAGGCCGTGGCGCCACGGGTGACGTCGTACCTCCCGGCGGGCCAACCGCAAAGCCAAACCCCAGTGAGCTCGCGACCCGCCGATGGAGGGCTGGGGTGAAGCGGTGGGGGTGCTGGCGTTGGACCGCCCGCCTACCGGAGGTGGGGGAGGGTTGTGGTCGAAGCTCATCGGGTCACCGCCGATGAGTCGGTGGGGTCGGTGTCGCCGTTGGTCGAGGTGGCATCGGTCGGTGCCCAGGCCCGGTCGTCGACGGAGAGACCCGACTGGCCGGCTAACGGTGAGTCATCACCGGTAGCGGCCACTGGGTGGGTTGCGTTGTCGTTGCCGGTCTCGAGGAGACCATTGGGGCCCTCTGGATGGCCTGCATCGGAGGTCGCTCCCGTTCGGGCGACATGGGGCCGGCTCGGTCGGCTGGCGGTGTCGCTCACCACTCGGCCATCTCGCAACGTGACCACCCGGTCGGCATAGCCGGCAACTCGGGGTTCATGGGTCACCACCAAGACCGCAGCCCCCTCCTCGGCCAGCGAGCTGAACAACTCCATGATGCGATCTCCGGTCTGGGTGTCGAGCGCCCCGGTCGGCTCGTCGGCCAGGACCAGGCGCCGGGGTACGGCCACGGCCCTGGCGATGGCCACCCGCTGCTGCTGACCGCCGGAGAGGTCGTCGGGGTAGCGGTCCAGCGGTGGGTCGATGCCGACCCGTTCCAGGGCGGCCTCGGCGATGCCTCGGGCCTGGCGCAGGCTCATGCCGTCCAGCTCCAAGGGGAGGGTGACGTTCTCCAGCGCGGTCAGCGTGGGCAGCAGGTTGTACTGCTGGAAAACCACCCCGACATCGGTTCTGCGCAACCGGGCCAGGTCGGCGGGGGAACGTCGTCCCACATCGTCGCCGTTCACGAGGACGTGGCCGGCGGTGGCGATCACCATGCCCGCCGCCAGGTGCAACAGGGTGGACTTGCCCGAGCCGCTGGGACCCATGATGGCCGTGACCGAGCCGGGCATCAGGTCCAGGTCCACGTCTCGTACCGCGGGTACCTCCACGATTCCGTGGTGGTAGGTCTTGGTGGTAGCTCGGAAGCTGAGGGTTGGTGTGGTCATTGGATCCGCCCTTCGGGATTAGAGATGAGAACTGACTCGCAGTGGTCGAGCCAGCGGAGATCGGCTTCGTGGCGGGCCGAGATCGCCTCGGCCATGAGGTCGGCGGCCACTCGGGCTGCCTTGGCGGCACCGGGGTCATCGGTCGGGTCGCCGGGCCGGTTGGCGGCCCTGGTGCGGGCCCGACGGTGGGCCTGGGACTGGCGGTAGAGCTCGGCCCGCTGGCGGTCGACCACCGATAGCGCTTCGGTGGCAGACCGCCCGAAAGCCAGCAGCACCTTCACCAGCAGTTCGTCCCGCGGCGGGCTCACGGTGCTGGGGCCTTCGTCGAACCAGTCGTCGAGAGCACCCTTGCCGGCCGGTGTGAGCTGCCACCGTCGCCGGTCCCGGCCTCCGGCTTCGGTGTCGGCGGGATCGTCTTCGACGGGTTGGACCAGCCCATCGGTGTGGAGGCGTTCGAGCGTGGTGTACACCTGGCCCACGTTCACGGTCCACACCCCGCCGGTTCGGGCTTCGAACGCCCCTTTGAGGTGGTACCCGTGAGCGGGGCCCTCTTCGAGCAGGGCTAGCAAGCCCATTCGAACTGACATAGTTACGCAGTATGCATACTCGGTAACTATGCGTCAAGGGCTCGATATCCAGGGTCAGCCCCGCCTCCGAAGACCCAGATGAGTTGAGACCTATACGCTCCTCGTCGGTGGTCACCGGCCCACCGGCGAGGGAGGTCTCCAATGGGCAGAACACGTTTCCGACCTGGCGAAGGTCATTACGCATCGAAGCCGACAGGAGACGATCCCCCGACGGCAAGGAACCCCATACCGTTGCGTCGCATCGTCCCGGCGACGGTCCTGTCCCTTCTCGCCGTCTCAGGGATCGCCCACGCCGCTGGCCTGAACTTGTCCCCGAACGACGGTCCACCCGGAACGGAGGCGGTGGCCTCGATCGACTGCGAGATGTCACCTGAGTTCAAGAGCCGGTGGCTGGCGCCCGGCGCGCCCCCCGGAACCCTGATGGGCTATGCCGGTGAGGAGACAAGTGCCGGGACCTGGACCACGGTGATCGAGGTCGGAGCCTGGGATGTCGTCGTGAACTCGGCCTGTGACGACCGGGCCGAGACCGCCCGCTTCGACGTGGACAATCCCCAGCTTGCGCCCGGCCCCAGCTGGGCCCACATCGGGGCGTGGCGGCCCGAGCTCGACGGGACGACCGTGATCGGAACCGACTGCCCGGCCGGAACCACCGCCCGCGTCGAGTTCTCGGTGGCGGGCCGCAACGTCGACGTCCGAGCAGCCGAGATCGACGCCTTCGGTGACTGGGAGGTGCCGGTGCCGGCGGTCGAAGGCAAGCCCGAGCTGACCGTCTCGGCTAGCTGTGGCGACCTGCGCTACCCGACGATCACGGTCCCGAGCCTCACCCCGGCAACGCCTGAGCCTCCGGTCACCGAGCCCGGCCAACCCGATACCGACCCACCGGCTCGCCCCCAGGCCCCGCCTGCCACACCGCGCCCCGCCCGTCCCTCATACACCGGCTGACCGGGCTGGCCCCGCTCGGCCCAGGCTCACCTCCATCCGGCTCACCTCCATCCGGCGTAGTCCGGCCCCGGGGCAGCGCGGTTGGTCTAGTCCGCCATCGACCCGGAGACACACGATGGGTGTGGATGACCGGGCTGGTCCGTGCGGACCTGTCCCGACCTATCCGGGGGCAACCGTCGGGCGGGGATCAACTGGTTCGACTGGTCAGGGCTCCAGCGGGCAACCTTTCGGGGTGACGACCCAGACCGTGGTGGCCAAGATCGGGACGTCGTCGATCACCGATGAACACGGCGACATCCGCCCCGACACGGTGGCCAAGTTCTGTGCCGAGGTAGCCGAGCTGCGGGCAGCCGGGCACCGGGTCGTGGTGGTCACGTCGGGTGCCATCGCCGCGGGACTGCCCGCCATCGGGATGGGTGGCGACCTTCGCCCGTCCGATGCCCAGACTCTCCAAGCCGTTTCCGCCATCGGCCAGAGCCGACTGATGCGGGTCTATGACGACTGCTTCGCCGGCCACGGTCTGGTTTCGGGCCAGGTCTTGCTGGCCCCTCTGGACTTCGCTCTGCGCCAGCAGTACCTACACGCCCGGGGCACGCTCAACCGGTTGCTCGACCTGGGTGTGGTCCCGGTGATCAACGAGAACGATGCAATCGCCGACGACGAGATCCGCTTCGGCGACAACGACCGCCTATCGGCGTTGGTCGCCCACCTGGTCGGGGCCGACCTGTTGGTGCTGCTCACCGATGCCGCCGGCCTGCTCACCGCCGACCCCCGGATCGACTCCGACGCCTCGCTCATCGAGGAGATCGTCGAGTTCGACGCCGAGCTCGAAGCCCTGGCTGGAGGATCAGGCACGGCTCGGGGTAGCGGTGGCATGGCGTCCAAGATCACCGCGGCCAAGATCGCGTCATGGTCTGGGGTGAGGGCCGTGATCGCCGCTGCCACCCGGGACCGGGTGTTGATCGACGCGGTCGAGGGTGTTGCTGGCGTTGGCACGGTGGTTCAACCTCGGCCGACTCGAATGTCGGCCCGCAAGTTGTGGATCGCCTTCGCCGTGGCCTCCTCGGGGCGGGTGACCGTGGACGACGGAGCTCGCTGGGCCATCACCCAGCGCGGCGTTTCACTTCTCCCTGCGGGGGTGGTGGCCGTGGACGGTGATTTCACCGAAGGCGACGCCGTCGAGGTGGCCGGCCCCGATGGTGTGGTGTTCGCCAAAGGACTGGCCCGCGTCACCGCTACCGACCTGACCCGCGCCGCCGGTCGCCGAACCGCGGAGCTCCCCGACGGCATGCCCCACGAGGTGGTCCATCGCGACGACCTCGTGATCGTCCCCTGACCCAAGCACACAACCATTGGTAGTCGTGGGCCTGTGGGCGTCGATGACGGGTCTGGTGGGGGTGGCGGTCACATCGGGGGGCGAGGTGCCGTAGAGTCCCGGCCATGATCAAGTTCTTCAAGCGGTTCTGGAACTACATCACCGCAGGCGCCAACCAGAAATTCAACGAAAAAGCTGATCCCAAGATCCAGCTCGAACAGGCCATCAACGAGGCCCAAGATCAACACCGGCGGCTCAAGGAACACGCCGCCAACGTCATCGCCCAGCAGAAGCAGACCGAACTTCAGCTCAACCGGGCGTTGGAACACCTGGGCAAGCTCAACGCCAACGCCCGCCAAGCTGTGACCATGGCCGACCAGGCCGCCAAGTCCGGCGACGCCGCCAAGGCCGCCGAGTACACCCGGGCGGCAGAGACCATCGCCACCCAACTGGTAGAGGTCGAGGCCTCGGTCGAAGACCTCAAGACCATGCACTACAACGCCACCCAATCTGCCGACCAGGCCAAGGCCGCGGTGGCGACCAACGGCCAGCTCCTCCAGCAGAAGCTGGCCGAGCGCAACAAGCTCCTGAGCCAGCTCGAGCAGGCCAAGATGCAAGAGCAGATGAACAAGGCCATGTCGTCGTTGTCTGAGACCGTCGGCCAGGATGTCCCCACCCTCAACGAGGTGCGAGACAAGATCGAGCAGCGCTACGCCCGGGCCAAGGGCATGAGCGAGCTCACCGAAACCAACGTCGAGACCCGGATGGTCGAGATCGAGGCCGCCGCCCAGAACTGGGAGGCTCAGAACCGCCTGGACAAGATCCGCACCGAGCTGGGCATCGAGACCGCCGCTCCGGCCACACCCGTTGCGGCGACGGCGCCCCCGGCCGAGGCCCCCGCGGAGCCCGAGGTGGCCACCGCCACCGAACCCCCAGCCGAAGGCACGCAGGCCACCGGCTCCTTCTGACCCCGCGCCGGGGCCGGCAGTCCGGACGCAGCGATAAGGGTGATCGGCGCAGCGTCCGCCGGTCACCCAGGAGTATTCGGCTTTCTGTGCGTAGCCGCCCGATGGAGTTCGGCTGTCTGACGAGCTGAAGCAGGTGTACATGGCGGGGGTTCGGGGGCAGAGCCCCTTGTGGCGGAGCCCCCGACCTGCGGAGATCGGCTTTGCCGGTCGTAGCAGCGAAGACGTCGGCCGTGAGGCCGGCGACCGAACTCCGCCGGAAGGCTCTGCCTTTTGGTGGATTCAGGCGAAGCGGCGCAGGCCGGGGAGGCGGGCGAACATGTCGGTGATGCCTGGAACCCGGAGCACGACGATGGCCGCCAGGTAGCTGAGCGCTCCTACCGTCACGCCTGCCGCCAGCGTTGGCACCAGCATCACCGCCGAGCCGGGGGCCATGAGTCGAACCACGCCGTAGACCACGGCAGCCATGGCCAAGGCCGCCACCAGCAGTCGTAACCACGTGGTGGTCAATGCTCGCCAGTCGAAACCGGGGGAGTGGCGGCACAACACGATCACAGCCACCACTGCGGCCACGTTGTAGGCCAGCCCGAAGGACAGCGCCAGGCCCACCACTCCCCAGACCCGAACCAGGGCCACGGCCAACACGATGTTCACCGCGTTCTCGAACACGTTCAGGTAGAAGGGGGTCCGCGTGTTCTTCATGGCATAGAAGCCGCGGAGGGTGAACAGGTAGCTGGAGAAGCCGGGGAGACCGATGGCGAAGGCAGCTATCACTCCGCCGAGGCCCAGGGCTTGGGCCAGCTCGCCGTTGGCGACGAACGTCCGATGGTCCAGCCCCCGGGGCAATGCCACGTATCCGACCGCGGCCGGAATGATCAGAAGCCCGATCAGGCGGAAACCCTTGAGCAGGTGATCGTTGAAGGCGGCGCGGTCTCCTCGTGCATCGGCCCGTCCCAGCAACGGCGCGAACGTCACCATGATCGACACGGCCAACAGGCCATGGGGAAGCTGGAAGTACTGGAACGCGGTCTGATAGCGGGTGGGGTCGCCCGACGACGGCTTGGCCAGGATCTGGATGACCACGATCGAGACCTGGTTGGCCATGACGTAGCCGAAGGTCCAACCCGACAGGCTCACCGTCTTGCGGACGGCTGGGTGATTCAGGTCGAAGTTGAAGCGCAGGCGTACGCCTGCCCGCCGAACCGCCGGGTACAGCGACAAGGCCATCACCGCGATGCCGACGGTGGTGCCGACTCCGAGCACCCACAGGATCCGATGGTCGGCCAGCGCATCGTCGAGCGTCGGTGACCCATCGGTCATCTGACCGGCAACGACCAGCGTGGCGATGGCGATGACGTTGTTGAGCACAGGTGCCCACGCCGCGGCCAGGAAGTGGTGGCGGGCGTTGAGCACCGCCGACCACAACGCCATCAGCCCGTAGAAGAACACCTGGGGCGCGAACAGAAGAGCCAGCGGTACCCCGGCGGCCACATAGTCGGGGCGGTTGGCCGGGTCGGAGCCAGTAGCGAACAACAGGATCAACAGCGGGGCCGCCACTGCGGCTACCACCGTCACCACCAACAGGGCCACCAGAGCGAACGACAAGATGGCGTCGGTGGCGCCGTCGCGTCCCCCGTGTTCGAGGTCGTCGGTGAACAGGGGGACGAGCGTGGCTGTGAGGATCCCACCCAGGATCAGCTCGTAGATCATGTTGGGCGTGTTGTTGGCGTTCACGTAGGCGTCGTTCAGGCCCTGGCCCAACAACACCAGGATCAGGCTGGTGCGCACCAGCCCGGTGAGACGGGAAAGGGCCGTGCCGCTGGCCACCACCACGTTGGCTCGCAACATCCCCGAGCCCGGTCCCGAGCGCTGACCTGAGATCGAGTCATGGCCCAATTCCGAGTCCGAACCTGAGTCCGAGTCTGAACCTGAGGCCGAGCCAGAGCCCGAGTACGGACCTGAGGCCGAGTCGACTTCGGTCTCCTCGACCGGGTGGGGCCCAGGGCGCTGGGGCTCAGGGAACGCGGGGTCGGGCTGTAGGACGTCTGCTCCCGAGTCAGACTCGGGGCCGGGACCCGGTTGTTCTGATGGACCCGAGGCGAATACCAGGTCTTGGGTTGGGTCGAGGGCCGGTGGGGGGATCAGGTCAGGAGGTAGGCCAGAGATGTCGGTGGTGGCCGGTGATGTGGCCGTGGGTGCCGGCTCTGGGAAGGGCGCGATGGTGCGTGGTCTGAGTACCCGCTCTCTGTCACCGTCACCAGCCGGGTCAGCGGCGGGTGGTGTTGGTTCTGTCACGCTCGACCCGCGGCCCGACCCTGATCGGAATCAGGGCCCGGCGACGGCGCGGCGGGGGCGTTGCGCGGCAACGGTGGCGGGACATCACTCAAAGGGGGCGGTGGTGGTTGTGCAAGCACGCTGGATGACGGCAGATCGGTGGGTGAACCGCTCGCCGAGGGTGCTGGCGCAGAGCCGCCTCTCACGTCCTCCATGGCCAAGCGGAGCGACTGGAGATCGTCCACGATCCCGTCGACGTCGCTTCCCAACGTACCGACCTCGGCACCCTGGTTGGAGACCGAAAGCTCAATGGCCCGGGTGACGGCTTCGTCCAGCCTGGCGTTGAGCAGGTCGAGCTGGTCCTTGGTCGACTCGATCAGGTCGTCCATCCGATGGGCGGTCTGGAGCTGGGCTTCCAGCGACTCGATGCGCCGGTTACGAGTCTCGGTCTGATCCGACCGCCCGTCGCCCTGGGCTCGGGCCTGAGCCAGTTCGGCTGCCACCTCCCGGTCGTTGATGTTCTTGCGTCCATCGGCGACTAGTTGGCCCTGGAGAGCCACCCGGAAGCATTCGTTCACGGCATCGTCGAGGCGGTCGTCTATTGCGCTGACGCTGGCCTTGAGCGGACCGTCACGGAACGTCTTGACGGCCTGGGTGAAGCGGGCCCGGGACTTCACGGCGTCGATGACGGCATGACGCCACGGCTCGCTCACGGCGAACGGATCGATCTTGTCGGCGGGTTCGTTCCGGGGCAGCGCGACCGCCACCCGGATCCCCAGACCGACCAGGCCACCGATGACAGCGCCGGCCGCGGCCAGCGGAACCGCCACCGGGGCGGTGGCCACGATCCCCACCGCGGCACCCGCCCCGAGGCTCAGTATCCCGCTGGGGGAGGTGAGCGCCTTGGCGACCGACGGGGAGAAGAACCGGTCTCGGAACGACAGTGAACCCACCGGGCCATTCTGCCCGCTGGCCCAGGTGTACCCGGGCCAACGTCTAAGACTCACTCCGCCGGAAGGATTTGCCTTTCGGCGGATCCAGGCTTAGAAGTTGGACACCACGGCGGTGAAGACCTTGTTGATCGAGGTCGGGTCGCTGGCGTCGTAGGCGGCAGCGGTGGAGGCCTCGGCGATCTGCTTGAGGGTGTCGAGGTCGGCACCCTTGCCGTAGGCGATGGTGAAGATCCGCACCGGCTTGGACGATTCGCCCTGGGTGCCCTTGCGAAGCTCGCTCACCAGCGTCTCGAGTTGCTGGAAGTCGTCGTTGGGGTCACCGTCGTCGTTCATGCCATCGGTGAGCAGCACCACCGCGTTGATGCGGCTGTCGTCGTAGCTGTCGGCCATCGTCTGGAACGAAGACAGGGCCACGTCGTAGAGCGGGGTGGCGTTGAGCGGGTATTGGTCGCGGATGAGGTTGGCCAGTCGCTCACGGTTGGTGGACATCGGCTGCACGGGCAGGAGGTCCAGGTAGTTCTGGTCCTCGCCCGGCCCCAGGTTGGAGGTGAAGATGCGCAGTCCTACCTCGTCGCTGGGGTTGAACTCGTCCAACGCGGTGATGGCGGCCTGTTTGGCCAGGTCCATCCGGGTGGGGCCGTCGGGGTCGGCGGGGTCGGCGGGCTCTTGCATCGATCCGGAGACGTCCAGGACCAGCAGCACCCGTGCTGTCTTGCGCTGCTCCTTCCACTTCTCGAGCAGTCGGATCATCACCGGCGGCTCGGGGACCTGAAGGAGGGTGGAGGGCTGGTCGGGGTCGACGCCGTTGGCCTTGGTAATGGGGGCGGCCACGGCCACGTCGGGGTTCCCGGGACGGAATCCGTACTGGAGGGCTTGGCGCTGGGCATCGGGTTGCTGGGCGTATTCGACGAAGGTGGCGGCCGCCTTCTTCTCGGTCTCGTCGACCCATGCGGCATCGAGGACGTACAGCGGGCTGTCGCTGTAGATCGTGCCCTCCTTGGGGTAGATCGCCACCAGCGGGATACGCGGTTTGCGGGCTACCTCGCCGGGTTGGAGCACCCCGTCGGGATTGCCCTGGTTGTAGTCGATGACCGACTTCTCCTCGACGGCCACCGCTGAGGCATAGGTCAGCGACGTGCCCGACCGGTCGGTACGGAACCAGTTGTTGAGGAACGTCATGGTGATGTCGCCGTAGTGGACCACGGCGCTCTCGACCTGGCTGGCAAAGGTGGCGTTGGTGGCCGAGTCGAGGTCCTCGACCGAGAGGTCACGGGTCTTGCCGGTGGCGGCGTAGGCCTGACCGATCAGGGCTGACAGTCCACTGGTGGAGAAGTTGGGGTTGGTCTTGCCCAACTTGAACGAACCCCACTCAGGGTGGCCGTAGGCCGCCCACCCGTCGGGCGACGTGGCCAGGGCGGCGATGTCGGCCCATCCCACCGGCTTGGCCGGATAGCCCAAGGCATCGGCCATGGGCTTGGGCATGGCTATCACCAGCGGGGTGACCTGGAGCGACACCGCGTCGCCCACCATGGCTGGCTGGCCCGAGTTGGCGAGGCGCTGGTTGAGGATCTGGCCCCAACTAGAAGCAGCCGGTGACCAGACAACAGGCTGGGCTCCTTCGGAGGGGTCGGTCCAACCTTGGGCCAAGATCTCAGCGGCGCCGCCCGACGACTTGGAGTACGGCCGAACGAAGGCGCAGCCGCCGTCGAACTTGGCGGCATCAGAACCGTTGAACGACTTGGCCAACGAGGTCAGGAGGTCGATCTTCTCCGATGACACGGCCATGTCGACCACGGTGCAGTCGCCGGGGTCACCGAAGTCTCCGGTGGCCACCTGCCCGTCCTTGTTGACCGAGCACGAGCATGCCGCGGCCAGAACGGCCACCGCGGCGGCGAGGCCGGTGAGGCGGATGCGCCGGCTCCAACTGGGGTGGGCCGGGAAACGGCTCGGTGTCTCGGTGGGTCCCATGGTGTGATCGTCTCCTGGGGTCAAGGTCAGCGGATCTTGTCGAGCACGGCGTACATCTCACCGGCCAGCGTTGCGCTGGGAGCATCGGCGGGGCCGGGGGCCAGGCCCAGCTGGTTGAGAGCGGTGGTCGCCCGGGTGCTGGAGAGTATGAGTTGGGCTGACAGGGGCTCGCGGTCTGGGGTCTGGCGGGTGGCGAGCACCACCGTCATGCGGGCGGGAGGGGTGGGCGCCACCACCTGAGCCGAGGGCTGGCGAGTCGCCGCCTTCTGGAGGGCCGGTACCGGTCCCACCACCAGGGACAAGGTTCCTCGCCGGGTCAGGAAGGTGGTGACCTGACTGGCCTGGTCGGCTTGGGCCACCTGAGGACTGGTTATCACCCGGCGCAGGTAGACGGCGGGGATGGTGGTGAAGTCTCCGTCGGTGGGGACCAGGGCACGAGCTACCGGTTCCAGACGGGCCAGGCTCTCGGCGGTGGTGCCCGGCCCCACGCCCACGGGAAGGCCGGCGTTGGCGGCGGCTAGGACGCAGGACGCCCATGTGGTCGTGGTCGGGCATTGGCCGCTGCCTTCGGCCACCAGAACGCCGGTGGGGGCCGAGGCCACGGGTTCGCTCTCGGCCAGCCAGGTGTCGGGGCGGTCGATGTTGGCCACCCCTGGTGCTGGCGCCCAGGTGATCCACCCGGTCACTTCGGCGTGCGGGTTGGTGGCGTCGGCAAGTTCGAGTGAATTCGGGGCTGGGCTTATGGCCCCGTCAGCGACGAGAGAATCACACACCGTTTGCAGGTCTGGTGTGCAGGCCACCACCGGGCGGTCTCGGCCGTTGTCGCCCCGGCCCGCGGCGTTGCCCTGGTCGTCGCCTGCCAGGAACGACCTGGCCACCAATGCCGCGGCGATGAGGGCCACTGCGCCGACCACCGCCAGGATCCTCTCCCTCATAGGCGAGACGCTACCGAACGGGACCGACGGCGACGGTTCGGTCCGCAACTATCGCCGCCCGACCCCGTTGTGGTCTCATGTCGACGGCGCGGCAACTAGTGCCGTG
>WBZX01000383.1_pt1 | contig 41167 bp, 39 predicted proteins | sample 5204211 | NCBI WGS metagenome assembly WBZX01 (sample SAMN12344362, study PRJNA552823) | activated sludge metagenome | biome: Activated sludge suspended growth; feature: Nitrification reactor; material: Wastewater; isolation source: activated sludge from nitrification reactor of wastewater...
GGCGGCACAAACGGCGCTCTACAAGCGCGAGCTCGCCAAGGCCAGCGAGGAGCGGCGCCAGAATCCCGCGGCCGGCCAGATCGACATCGCGCGCTGGGTCTATATCGCCGACACGGACGCCGAGGCGCGCACCGATACCGAAGAGGCGATCGTCCGCCATATCGCGCACTTCGGCGGCAGCGGCACGAGCGGCTATCTCGGTTCGGTCTCGGAGAAGGGCACCCAGCTCACCTACGACGATCTCCTGAACACCACCCTGCTGCACGGCTCGGCCGAGACGGTGACCGCGCGTCTGCGCGAGATGCAGGCACGTACCGGCATGACCTCGCTGCTGCTGCACTACCCGCCCTACTACGGGCGCGAGAAAGCGATGAAGAGCTTGAAACTGTTTGCCGAACGCGTGATCCCCGCCCTCCGTCCCCCGGCGCGCCACGTCGCTGCCGCCGAATGACAGCCAGCGCGCCGGTGGCGGCGCACAACAACACGTCGCTCGGCGCGCTCTACACCATGTTTGCCATGCTGGGCTTCGCCAGCATGGATGCCATCACCAAATGGATGGTGGCCGACTATCCGATCGGCCAGATGATGTGGACGCGCTACGCCGTCTTCTGCCTCTTTGCCTGGCTGGTCGTGCGCCGCCGTGGCCTCCGATCGGCTTGGCGGACAACACGTCCCTGGCTGCAGGGCGGCCGAGCGCTGCTGGCCGTGGTCGAAAGCGCGGTCTTCGTGCTCGCCTTCCGCTACCTACCGCTGGCCGACACGCATGCCGTGGCCGCGACCTCGCCTCTGATCGTGATCGCCCTCGGTGCACTGTTCCTCGGCGAACGCGCAGGACCGGCGCGCTGGATTGCCGTCGCCGCGGGCTTCGTCGGCGTCCTGTTGATCGTGCAGCCGGGGTTCCGCGAACTCGACTGGGCGTTGCTGCTACCTTTGCTGGGTGCCGTCCTCTGGGGCAGCTACCAGATCCTCATTCGCCTCTGCTCGCGCACCGATTCCCCTGACACGACTCTGGTCTGGTCGGCCTTCGTGGCCTTCGGCGTCACGACCCTGATCGGTCCCTGGCAATGGAAATGGCCAGATGCGCAGGGCTGGGCCTTGTTGACGGCCATCGCCTTGCTGGGTGCCCTGGCGCACTACGCGCTGATCAGGGCGCTGGACTACGCTGAAGCAAGCGCCGTCCAGCCGTTCAGCTACACGCTGCTGGTGTTTGCGGCGATCCTGGGCGCCGTGGTGTTCGGTGACATTCCCGATGGCTGGACGATAGCCGGTGCCGTCGTGATCGTGTCCAGCGGCCTCTACACCTGGCACCACGAGAGACGGCGGCGCCAGGCGCGATAGCCGGGTTCGCTACTTCTGGCGAACCCACTGGTTGCAGGCTACGACCGCCGAGCCCGGCAGGACGTGGCGATAGCAGATGTCCATCGTGTTGGCGTCGACTACGACACCATCGATATAGCCTTCGCCACTCACGAAATAGACGGCCTTGTTGTCGGCCGCGATCGAGCCGATCAGGCGCTCGCCCACGCGCTGCGACGACGAGATGTTCCCCCATACGCGCCTGCCCTCCTGGCCTTCGATACGCACGGTGAAGGTTTCTTCGCGCAGTCGGTAGGTGCCCGCCGCCTTGGCGGTCACGCCCGGCGGGTGGTGGCCGGCAGGACCATCGACAATCGACTCGCCTTTACCGACCCAGGTTCCCTTGAGATCGGGAAGCGCCGTCGCGGCAGGAGTGGTCTGCGCGGCGGCTGCGCCGGTCAGGAGCAGCGCAGCGCCAAAGGCGAACGAAAGAATGGAACGCTTCACGAGGAGTCTCTCCTTTACTGGTACACGGCTTGTATGTGGGTCATCTGGGCCACGCGCGGAGCGCGACCAATCCGCCATCGATCGGCAGCATCACGCCGGTCACCCAGCGCGATTCATCGGAGGCAAGGTACACCGCACCATGGGCGATGTCCCATGCGGTACCTTCGACCTGCATCGGCACCATCTTCTTGCGTCGGTCGCGCGCTTCGTTGCCGAGATGCGCCACCATCGGCGTGTGCACCGAGCCGACGATGATGCAGTTGGCACGAATGTTCTGGGTGGCGTAGTCGGCGGCCACAGACATCGTGAAGCCATGCAGACCTGCCTTCGCCGTTGCATAGGCGACCGCACCGGCGCTGCCCATCAGACCGAGGGCGCCTGCGATCGACGACACCATGATGATCGAACCGCCGCCGCCTTGCTTCATGCGCGGCAGGCAGGCCTTGGTGCAGAGCATCGTCGTCGTGAGATTGGCTTCGAGGACCTTGTTCCAGGTTTCGAGCGTCACCGTCTCCGGCGTGCCGGGTCCGCCGATACCGACATTGTTGTGCAGGATGTCGAGGCGGCCGTATTTCTTCATCGCGAAGTCGGCCATCGCTTCCGCCGCGTCGAGCTGGGCGACATCGCCCGCGAACACCGAGGCTTCGCCACCCTCATCCTTGATCTGCCTGGCCAGCGCTTCGGCGCGCTCGGCGCTGCGGTTTACCAGCACGACCTTCGCGCCTTCTCGCGCGAACAGGATGGCCGTCGCCATGCCGTTGCCGACGCCTTCGCCGCGCGGCGCCGCACCCGTTACCACCGCCACCTTGTCCTTCAGCCGTCCGGCCATCATTCTCTCCCGACAGATTAAATTTGCCGCGACGAGAGTAGCATCGAATGGACAGGGAAACCCTGGAGGCGCTTGTCGATCGCTATTGCGCAGCGTGGAATGCAACGGACGACGCCGAACGACGCACGGTCCTTTTCGATCCTGCCGCCCGCGAGAGTTAATCGCGCAGATAGGCCGGATAGCTGGAGCGGATTTCCGCGAGATAGCCCAGAGTGCCGGAGAGATGCTTGCGCAGCGACTGCTGTGCTTCTTCCGGCTGCTTCGTTTCGATGGCCCGCACGATCATCTGGTGATGCAGCACAATGTCCTGCGCCTTGCCGGGCGTCGGCAGGTGCAGACGACGCAAGCGGTCGATATGGCCGCTGCGGCTGCGCACCAGGTTCCAGAGCTCGCGCTTGGCGGCGGCGGCGTAGAGCTGCCAGTGGAAATCGTTGTCCGAGGCCATGAAGGCCGCGAAGTCGCCGGAGTCGGCGAAATGCTGCTGCAAGGCAATGGTGCGATTGAGCTCGTCGATCAACGCCGGATCGTGAGCCAGTGCCAGCGTACGGACGATCTCGAGTTCGAGCGATTGACGCAGGAAATGCGCCTGCTGCGCGGCCTCGACGTCGATCTTGCTGACCACCGTGGCGTGCTGGGGGAAGACGTCGACAAGGTCCTCCTCGTTCAACCGCATCAGCGCGTCGCGGATCGGCGTCGAACTCAGCCCGAACTCCTTGGCAAGCTTTGTGCGCGACAGCGTCTCCCCCGGCGGCAGGACCAGCGAAACGATCAATTCGCGCAGCCGCTCGAAGACCTGCGGCGCGGCCTGACGGTCGCGGTCAAGGCGTTGGGAACTGGTCATATTCGGCATTTCTTGACCATTGATGCACTAATGTATTAGCTCCGCACAGGAGAAAATACGATGGCCAAGCACAAAACAAGCAAGCAAGTCCGGGACGCAGCCTCCCTGCGCAGCGCACGCTGGTTCGCGCCGGATGACTTGCGCGCCTTCGGCCACCGCTCGCGCGCCATGCAGATGGGTTACGCGCCCGAGGAATGGGCGGGCAAGCCGGTCATCGCCATCCTCAACACCTGGTCGGAAGCCCAGCCCTGCCACATGCATTTCAAGAGCCGCGTCGACGACGTGAAGCGCGGCATCCTGCAGGCCGGTGGCTTCCCGATGGAACTGCCCGCCCTCTCCCTCTCGGAGAGCTTCCTCAAGCCCACGACCATGCTCTACCGCAACCTGCTCGCGATGGACGCCGAAGAGCTTCTCCGCGGGCATCCCGTGGATGGCGTCGTACTGATGGGCGGCTGCGATAAGACCACACCCGCCCTGTTGCTGGGCGCGATCAGCATGAACCTTCCTGCGATCTACATGCCGGCCGGACCGATGTTGCGCGGAAACTGGAAGGGCAAGGTGCTGGGCTCGGGCTCCGACGCCTGGAAGTATTGGGACGAACGCCGCGCCGGCAAGATCTCCGACTCCGACTGGGTCGATGTCGAGGCCGGCATCGCGCGCAGCTACGGCACCTGCATGACCATGGGCACGGCCGCCACGATGATGGCGATGGCCGAGACGCTCGGCATGTCCCTGCCCGGCGCATCGTCGATCCCCGCCGCCGACGCCAACCACATCCGCATGGCCTCCGAGAGCGGCCGGCGCATCGTCGACATGGTGTGGGAGGATCTGACGCCCCGGAAGATCCTGACCCGGGAGGCCTTCCTGAATGCCATCACCGTAGCGATGGCGATGGGTTGCTCGACCAATGCCATCATCCACCTGATCGCGCTGGCGCGGCGTGCCGGCCAGGATGTCGGCCTCGACGATTTCGAGCGCGCCAGCCGCACGGTGCCGGTGATCGCCAACATCCGGCCCTCCGGCGACAAGTATCTGATGGAAGACTTCTTCTACGCCGGCGGCCTGCCGGGCCTGCTGGAACAGATCCGCGATCGCCTGCACGTCGACACGCTGACGGTGACCGGCGAGACGCTGGGCGACAACATCAAGGGCGCGGAGATCTACAACGACGACGTGATCCGCAACGTGCAGAACCCGATTTATGCCGAGGGCGCGCTCGCCGTGCTGAAGGGCAACCTGGCTCCCGATGGCTGCGTCATCAAACCCTCGGCCTGCGCACCGAAATTCCTGAAGCACACAGGCCCCGCTCTGGTGTTCGACGACTATCCCTCGATGAAGGCGGCGATCGATCGCGACGACCTCGACGTCACGGAAGACACCGTGCTGATCCTGCGCAACGCGGGCCCCCAGGGCGGTCCCGGCATGCCGGAATGGGGCATGCTGCCGATCCCCAAGAAGCTGGTGCAGCAGGGCGTGCGCGACATGGTGCGGCTTTCCGACAGCCGCATGAGCGGCACCAGCTACGGCGCCTGCATCCTGCATGTCTCGCCGGAATCCTATATCGGCGGCCCGCTGGCGCTGGTGCAGACCGGCGACATGATCTCGCTCGATGTCGACAAGCGCACCATCAACATGAATGTCTCCGACGAGGAGCTTGCCCGTCGCCGCGCCGCCTGGAAGAAGCCCGAGCCGCGTTACGAGCGCGGCTATGGCTGGATGTTCACCAAACACATCAAGCAGGCGAACGAAGGCTGCGACTTCGACTTCCTCGAAACCGGCTTCGGTGCACCCGTCGGCGAACCATCGATCTACTGAGGAGCACACCATGGCGTTGACCGCGGCGACCCGCGACAAGCTCCGCACGATCAGCACGGCGACGGTGGCGACCGCCTTGTTCAAGCGCGGCTTCCGCACCCAGTTCATCCAGAACGTCCATCTGCTCTCGCCCGACCAGCCGGTGCTGGTCGGCGAAGCCTTCACCTTGCGCTACATGCCGGCGCGCGAGGACCTGAACCAGCTCTCGGTGTTTCGCGACCGCAGCCATCCGCAGCGCAAGGCCGTCGAGGACTGCCCGCCCGGCGCCGTGCTCGTCATGGACAGCCGCAAGGATGCGCGCGCCGCGTCGGCCGGGTCGATCCTGGTGACGCGCCTGATGAAGCGCGGCGCCGCCGGCGTCGTGACCGACGGCGGCTTCCGCGATGCCGCCGAGATCGGCAAGCTGGGCTTCCCTGCCTACCACCAGCGCCCCAGCGCGCCGACCAACCTCACCCTGCATCAGGCAATCGACATCAACGTGCCCATCGGCTGCGGCGACGCCCCGGTGTTCCCAGGCGACGTGATCCTGGGCGACAGCGACGGCGTGATCGTGATTCCTGCGCATCTTGCCGACGAGATCGCCGAAGAGGCCTTCGAGATGACGGCGTACGAGGATTTCGTCACCGAGCGGGTCCACGCGGGGCAAGGCATCTTCGGCCTCTATCCGGCGACGGACGAAAAGTCCCTCAGCGACTTTGCGGCCTGGCGCAAGGCAAACGGCCGCTAACGAACAGCCGAAGACATACAGCAACGACGTGTACAGGGAGTAACGAACATGAGATCGCTGAGCATCGTGGTCTTCGTCCTGGCGGCTCTTCTGGGCCTGCCGGCGCAGGCCGCCGATTATCCCGAGAAACCCATCACCGTCATCGTCCCCTTCCCTCCCGGCGGCTCCTCCGACGTGACGGCGCGGCTCGTCTCCAAGAAGATGGCGGAGCGCGTGGGCCAATCGGTCGTCATCGAGAACAAGGGCGGCGCCAACGGTTCGATCGGTGCCGCGGCGCTGAAGCAGGCCAAGCCCGACGGCTACACGATCCTCGTCGGCTCGATCGGCGTCTTCGCCATCAATCCTGCCCTCTTCAAGGATCTCCGCTACGATCCGATGCAGGATTTCGACCTGCTGAGCGTCGCCGTCCGCACGCCCAACGTGCTGGTCGCCAGCCCGAACTTCCCAGCGAACACCGTCGCCGAGCTGGTCGACTACCTGAAGAAGAATCCCGACAAGGTAACGTTCGCCTCGTCAGGCACCGGCTCGTCGGATCATCTGACCGCGGCGCTGTTCCTGCAGAAGACCGGCACCACCGGCACGCACGTGCCGTACAAGGGCGGTGGACCGGCCATCAACGACCTGATCGCAGGCCACGCCAACGTGTCGTTCCAGAATCTGGGCGCCATCGCCCCGCACGTGAAGTCGGGCAAGCTGAAGGCGCTAGGTGTGACCAGCGGCCAGCGCAATCCGACGCCGCCGGACGTCCCCACGATGGCCGAAGGGGGCGTGAAGGATCTCGAAGTCTATTCGTGGCAGGCCGCCGCGGCGCCGAAGGGTCTGCCCCCCGCGGTGCGCGCCAAACTCGAAGCCGAACTGGCCGCGTCGGCCCAGGCACCGGATATCAAGCCTCAGTTCGAGGCGATCGGCTTCGAGGTCGTCGCCACGAACGGCGAGCAGTTCAAGAAGTTCCTGACGGACGAGATTGCCCGCTGGAAGAACGTGATCGACACCGGGAAGATCACCGCCGAGTAGGCGGTCAGCTCTTCCAGTAGTCCGGCAGCTTCGCTGCCAGCCATTTGGCGAGAGCCGCGTTCACCTCGACCGGCTTCTCCTGCGCCATCCAATGGCCGGACTGCACCACGACCTCGGTGAGGTCGGCGCAATCGCGCCGCATCGGATCGGCGAGCTTGGATTGCATGGTCTCGCAGGTCGTGTCGTAAGCGCCATGCAGGAAGAGGACCGGCATCGACAGCTTGCCGCCGTTCCTAGCCCTCTTGGCATAGGCGCCGTTAGCCTTGTGGTTCATGTACCAGGAGTCCGGCCCGAAGAAGCCGTTGCGCGTCAGCGCCGCGGTATAGGCGGCCATGTCCTGTTCGGTCAGCACATCCGCATCGCGCGGCACGTCGGGGCACGCGCCGCCACCGAACCAGCCGCCGGCCACACGCACCATCGAGGTCGGCGCCGGCTTGCCGACGCGGCTGGGATCGCCCTTGCGGAACAGCGCCTTCACCACATTGCCGATATTGGCTTCGAAACCCTTGCAGGCCTTGTCGAAGCTCTCCTCGTAGAAGAACTGGTAGTCCCACTGTCCTGCCGGAAACGTGTCGGCGGGATAGAGCGTGCGATCGATCAGCGGCACCATCGCATCCAGGGTGAAGCCCTCGGCGAGATAGGGCACACAAAGGCTGGCGACACCGACGGTCCTGTCGGGGTGATGCGCGGCCAGATTCCACACGACCGGGCTGCCCCAGTCGTGCCCGATCCACACCGCCTTCTCGCGGCCGAGCGACGCCAACAGCTCCAGCATGTCGGCCACAATCTCTTCCTGCGCGAAGTTCTCGTGGCGGGTGTAGGTGTCGGAACGGCCGTAGCCGCGCATGTCCGGCGCAATGCAGCGGAAGCCCAGGGCGGCAAAGACCGGAAGCTGATGCCGCCACGACAGCGACAGCTCCGGCCAGCCATGGACGAAGATCAGCAACGGCGCGTCCTTGCGGCCGCAGGCGAGATAGCCCGTCGTGTGGCGGGCGGTCTTGAGAGTGTGTTCGGTCACTGGAAATGTCATGGCGCAACTCTGCGGTGAAGCCGCGGTACCGGCAACCAATTCCGCCTGCCAATCAGCTCGTTGCGGCTGCCAATGGCCAAGCCGTCTTGACGGTGTATTCGATGATCGGGAATGTCGCGGAAAGAGAGGATCCCATGGAAATCGATACCGGCACGACCGAACTCCTGTGCAGCGTGCGCGACGGCGTGGCGTTGATCACCCTCAATCGCCCCGAGGCGCGCAACGCGATGTCCGACAAGCTGACACCGGCGCTGCGCACGCAGATCAAGGAACGCGGCGACGACCCCAATGTCGGGGCTCTGTTGATCACCGGCGCCGGCACGGCCTTCTGCAGTGGCGGCGACGTGAAGGGCATGGGCGGCCGCGGCTCGCGCGGACAGATGAGCTACGAGGAACGCCTCGCCGACCTGCGCTGGCGTCAAGCCCACCTTACCGGCGCGCTGGTCGCGGTGCGCAAGCCGACGATTGCCGCCCTTCCGGGCGCGGCCGCCGGCGCGGGCCTGGCCATCGCGCTCGCTTGCGATATCCGTATCGCTGCCAGGTCGGCGTTCGTCAGTACCGGCTACGCCAAGATCGGCCTTTCCGGCGATTACGGCATTTCCTGGCTTCTCACCCGCACCATCGGCTCCTCGCGGGCGCGCGAACTGATGTTCACCGCCGAGAGGGTCGACGCCGAGCGTTGCGAGCGCATCGGCCTGGTGAACCGGGTCGTCGAGGATGCCAAGTTGCAAGACGAAGCCTTCGCCTACGCGAAGTCGCTGGCCGAAGGACCGGGCGTCGCCATGCGCAGCATGAAGGACAATCTCGACGACGCGCTGCACATCGACTACCCGACCGCGCTCCATCGCGAGGCCGAGCGCCTGGTTTCGGCTTCCCGCACCGCCGATCACAAGGAAGCGGTGCAGGCGTTCGTCGAGAAGCGGAAGCCGGTATTCAAGGGAAAGTGATGCGCCGCTAGACGCGCACCGCCATCTTGCCTTTGTTGCGGCCTTCGAACAGGCCGATCAGCGCCTCGGGCGCCTTCTCGAGGCCGTCGACGACATCGACGACAGCCTTGATCTTGCCGTCGGCGACCCAGCGGGCGAGTCGTGTCTCGGCTTCGGCCCGCCGGTCGTAGAAGTCCATCACGATGAAGCCTTCCATCCGCAGCCGCTTGGTCACGACCAGCCCCGGCACGGCCATGGGTCCCGGCCCCGGCTTCTCGACGTCGTACTGCGAGACGTTTCCGCAGCAGGCGATGCGGCCGCGCAGGTTCATCAACGACAGCGCTGCGTCGAGCACCGGCCCGCCGGTATTGTCGAAGTAGACGTCGATGCCGTCGGGACAGGCCGCCGCCAGCGCACGGCGCACGCCGCCCGCCTTGTAGTCGACCGCCGCATCGAAGCCGAGCTCGCGCACGATCCAGTCGCACTTGTCCTGGCCGCCGGCCGTGCCGACGACGCGGCAGCCGACGAGCCTGGCGATCTGGCCCACCATCGTGCCGACAGCACCGGCCGCTGCCGAAACCAGCACCGTATCGCCGGGCCTGGGCCGGCCCACGTCGAGCAGGCCGAAATAGGCGGTGAGGCCGGTGACGCTGAGCGGCCCGATCAGCATCTCCAGTGGCGCCTCGACCGTGCGCTTGGTCAATCGCTGCGCCGGCCGCACGGCGTAGTCCTGCCAGCCCCAGTCGCCTTCGACGATATCGCCCTTGCCGAATCCGTCCGCATGGGACTCGACGACCTCGCCGATAGCAAAGCCATTCATCACTTGTCCCGGTTCGAGCGCGTCGCGGTAGGTCTTGCCCATCATCCAGGCGCGGTTGGCAGGATCGAGCGACAGCATGCGAGTCCGCACCAACACCTCGCCCGGCTGCGGGCTGGGGATGGCCGTTTCGGTCCACTGGAACGTGTCCTTGCCGATCTTGCCGGCCGGCTGCTTGGCGTAGAGCCACTGGCGGTTCATGGCGTTCTCCTGAGGGAGGGAGGCTTCCCCGGCGTCAGTCCTTGTAGTTGGCGGCGCGCTTCTGAAGGTTGGACATGATAGCCTCGACCTGGTTGGGCGAGCCGATCAGCTTCTGCTGCTCGACCGACTCCATCATCAGGCCCGCCGCGGCATCGACGGCGACCGCTTCATTCAGCAACCGCTTGTTGGCCCGGATCGCATCGGGGCTCTTGGAGGCGATTTCCTTTGCCGTCTCCAGTGCCGCCGCCCGCGGGTCGTCCACGACGCGCGTCACGAAGCCCATCTGCTGCGCCTCGACGCCATTGAAGATGCGGCCCGTGTAGGTGAGCTCGCGCACCACGTCCTCGCGTGCGAGGTGGCGCATGAGCTGCGTGCCGGCGAGATCGGGCACAAGGCCCCACTTGATTTCCATCACGGAGAACCGCGCGTCCGGCGTGGCGTAGCGAATGTCCGGGCCCAGCGCGATCTGGAAGCCGCCGCCGAAGGCCACGCCATGCACGGCCGCGATCACCGGCACCGGCAGTTTGCGCCATAGCCAGGCGCACTGTTGCGGCCGATTGGCGATGCCATGGGTGCGCTTGGCAAGGTCGCGCACGCCCGGCACGCCGTCCTGCTTCATGGCGGCGAAGCTGCCCATGTCGAGACCGGCGCAGAAGGCCTTGCCCTCGCCCGACAGCACGACACAGCGCAGGCCCTTCATGGTCGCAAGCATGGCGCCGGCCTCGATGATGCCCTCGAACATCGCGTTATCCAGCGCGTTCATCTTGTCGGCGCGGATCAGACGGACATCGGCGACGCCGTCCTTCAGGTCGATCGAGACACGGTCCTTCATTTTTCACTCTCCGATTTGAGCCATTCGCGCAGACGGCGCTTCACTTCTTCAGGTTCGAGTCTCTTGGGCGGCGCAAGACTGCCATCCCCTTGCTTGGGCCACATCAACACGGCGATGCCGCGCTGCACGTCGGCATAGCTGCAATCGTCGGGCAGCCGGTCGAGCAACGCCCGCACCTCTGCTTTCACATCGACTTTCTTCTCTTCGCTCATCGCGTCGCCATCAGCCAGACTCCCTGCGCTACGTAAACCGCGCCCAGCCCCAGGATGACGCGGCGGGTCCAATGATAGAACTGCCGGTCGGACATGCGATCGAGAAAACTGCGCGACAAGGTCGTGCCCAGGATGGCGAAGCAGGCGGCATAGCCCATCACCAGCCACTGCTCGGGGTCGCGGCCGGCTGGCCCTTCGATCACCATGGCAAAATAGGTGACTTTGGTGAGATGGCCCAGCACCTGCGCGGCGGCCTTGGTGGCGACATTGACCTGCCGCGACATGCCGGTCCGAACATAGAAGATATCGAGCAGAGGGCCGGTGACACCCGACACGAGCTGGATGGCCCCGCCGATCGCGCCCGCCAGAAAGGCCTGCCCGCCGCGCTCGATATTGGGGGCGATGCGCTGCGGCACGGCCAGGGCAATGAACGGCATCAGGCCGACGGCCATCAGCACCAGTGCCTTGTCGGGTACGAAATCGAAGAAGGAGAAGACCACTAGCGACGCTGCGGCACCGGCGCCGAATTGCACGACGACGCTCCACTTCACGTGATGGCGCCATAGCCAGGCGCGCCAGCTGTTGGCCGCGATCTGGATGACGCCGTGGAATACCATGGCGACCGGAACCGGCAGGAACAGCAGCAGGAAGCCGATCAACAGCATCCCGCCCGCCATGCCGAAGATTCCGGAAATGAACGAGGTCACGACGGCCACGACCGCCAGAGCGGCCAGCACGGGAAGCGTAAACATCGCCGTGCGGCGTAGCGCACGTGGCAGAGGGTGTCGAGGACCGGATAAGGTCCGTGCCATGTCCGACACCGATCTCCTGTTCACGCCGGCCGCAAAGGCCGCCGCCCTCATCCGTGACCGCGAACTTTCGCCCGTCGAATATGTCGACGTCGTGTTGAAGGCGATCGACCGCGCCCAACCCAAGCTCAACTGCTTTCGCGTGGTGATGGCCGAGGAGGCGCGACGCGACGCGAAGAAGGCCGAGGACGCCGTCACGCGCGGTGAAAAGCTCGGACCGCTCCACGGCATCCCCGTGAGCATCAAGGACCTGGTCGACGTCAAAGGCGTGCACACCCGCCACGGCTCGGCGATCTTCGAAGACAATGTCGCCCAGGCCGACGACGTGCTGGTGCAGCGCCTGCGTGCCGCCGGCGCCATCATTGTCGGCAAGGCCACGACTCCGGAGTTCGGCGTGAAGGGGCTGACCGACGGCCCGTCTTTCGGCATCACGCGTAATCCCTGGAACCTCGACCGCACGCCAGGCGGCTCCAGTGGCGGTGGCGCGGCAGCTGTCGCCGCTGGCCTCGGCCCAATCTCGCTCGGCACCGACGGCGCCGGCTCGATCCGCGGCCCCGCCTCATGCAGCGGCCTCGTGGGCCTGAAGCCGACCTTGGGCGCCGTGCCGGCCGACACCACACGCGACGCCTTCGGCAACAATGTCTTTGCCGGGCCGCTCTCGCGCACGATCACCGACGCCGCGATCATGCATTCCGTGCTGGTCGGCCCCAGCGACAAGGATCCGTGGTCGCTCTCCGGCCCTTCGCAGAAACCGCTGTCGCCCAAGCTCGCCGGACGCGACCTCTCGGGCGTACGCATCGGCTATATCGAGCTCACGGCCAATCCGCGGATCGCCGCCGACGTCCGCACCAACATCCGCGCCTCGCTCGCGGCCTGGGAGGCGATGGGCGCGGCGGTCGAAGAGGTCACCGAGAAGATCGACTGGATCGAGTACGAAGGCCGCGTGCTCTACCAGGCGAACTTCGCCGTGTTCTGCGCCCAGTATCTGCCCAAGTGGCAGAACCAGATGGACCTGGTGACGCTGGCGTTCATGGATCGCGGTGCCAAGTTCAGTCTGGCCGACTTCCGCAATGCCCAGTTCGCGCGCACCGCGCTGTTCCGCAAGATCCAGTCGCTGCTGGCGCGCTACGACTTCCTGGTCACACCGACCAACGCACGTACCGCGCTCGACGTGACGCACGATGCCGCCAACGACGACGTCATCATCGACGGCGTGAAGTGCGGCATCACCCGCCAGGGCTGGACCTCCTACCAGTACCCTTTCAACCTCACCGGCCATCCGGCGCTGGCCTTGCCTTCGGGCTTCGGCACCGACGGCCTGCCGACCTCGGTCCAGATCGTCGGCAGGTGGGGCGCGGAGACCGACGTGCTGCGGCTCGGCGCCCTGCTCGAAGACGCGCAGCCCTGGGCACAGCACCGGCCGTCGATCTGATCTCCAGCCACCGGTCTGGATAGCTGCGACCTCCATCGGTCTTTGCGCCACCGTGAGCCTTCTTCTAGGCTCGGCGCAAAGAAACCGGGAGGAAGCTCATGCGTCTGGTCGTAATCGCTTTAGCCCTGTTCGGCCTGGTCGTCGGCACCATGCCGGCTCACGCCCAAAGCTCGGACAAGCCCATCAAGATCATGGCGCCCTATGCGCCGGGCGGAAACATCGACGTCACGGCGCGCATCATCGCCGACAAGCTGCGCGATGTGCTGGGCGTCACCGTTCTCGTCGAGAACAAGGCCGGCGCCAGCGGCATGATCGGCAGCGACGTCGTTGCCCGCTCCGCCCCCGACGGCACGAGCCTGCTGGTCTCGGCCAACTCGCTGGTCGCCGTTCCCGCGATCTACGGCAACGCACCCTACGACTGGCGCACGGCTTTCACGCCGATCAGCCACATCCAGCGCGTGCCGGCCGTCCTGGTCGTAACGCCGAACTCGCCGATCAAGACCATGGCTGATTTCATCGCCCTGGGCCGCGATGGCAAGTTTGCCGTGGCCGACTCGGGCGTCGGCACGACCAACCATCTCGCCATCGAGCTGATCGGCGAAGCGACCGGCGGCAAGTACACGGTCGTGCATTACAAGGGCAGCGGCGCGGCCGCGCTGGACGTCATCGCAGGTCAGGTCACCGCCCAGGTCGACCAGCTCAACGCCGCCATCGGCCACATCAAGGCCGGCAAGCTGCGAGCCATCGCCGTTTCGTCCGACAAGCGGGTGCCGCAGCTTCCCGACGTGCCGACCATGAAGGAAAGCGGCGTGAAGGGTCTGGAGAATTTCACCTTCTCGACCTTCACCGGCCTGTTCGGTCCGGCGAAGATGCCGCCCGAAGTCGTGGCGAAGCTCAACGACGCGATGGTCAAGGTGCTGAAGGACCCAGCCGTCGTGCAGCGTTTCGCCGAGCTCACGGCCGAAGCCTATCCCACCACGCCACAGGAAACCGCGGCCATGTTCGATGCCGAGGACAAGACCGTCGTCCCTCTGATCAAGAAGCTCGGCATCAAAGCGGAGTAACGCACAGCAATGACCTGGCTCCCCCCTGCCATCGCCCCCATCGTCCTGTTGCTGATCTCCAATGTCTTCATGACGTTTGCCTGGTATGGGCACCTGAAGTTCACCGACAGGCCCTTGTGGCTGGTGGTGGTGGCGAGCTGGGGTATCGCTTTCGTCGAGTATTGCTTCGCCGTGCCGGCCAATCGCTGGGGGCACGCGGCCTATTCGGCCGCCGAACTGAAGACCATGCAGGAGGTGATCACGCTCAGCGTCTTCGCCGTCTTCTCGGTGTTCTATCTCGGCGAACGATTCACGCTCAATCACATGGTGGGCTTCGCACTGATCTGCGCCGGCGCCTTCTTCGTCTTCAAGGGGCCGCTGCCGGCGTGAGGGGATGATCGCGCTTCCGCCCGCGTAATCCGCTTCGGACGGACAACAACGATGGTGATGATGCAGAGATGATGAGGATCGGGCGACGAACAGAGATGGCGGTGCTGACCGCCATCCTCGTGCTCGCGGCGATCCTGCGGCTGTGGCGGCTCGAAACCAACGGCTTCGGCAACGAATACTATGCCGCCGGCGTGCGCAGCATGCTGCAGGGGCTGCATCTCTTCTTCTACAACGCCTTCGATCCGGCCGGTCTCGTCTCCCTCGACAAGCCGCCGCTCGCCTTCTGGATCCAGACCATCTCGGCGCACCTGCTTGGCTACGACGGCTGGGCACTCCACCTGCCGCAGGCATTGGCAGGCGTCGCCTCGGTGGCCCTCCTCTATGCGGTGGTACGGCGCTTCGGCAGAACCGCAGCCTTCCTCGCCGCCCTCCTGCTTGCGCTCACCCCCATCGCCGTCGCCGCGGATCGGTCGAACAACACCGATTCCTGGCTGGTGCTCTTCCTGCTGCTGGCGGCATGGCTCGCCCTGCGCGGACGCGGACTGTCTTTCGTCTTTGCCATGGCGGCCCTTGGCCTGGCCTTCAACGTCAAGATGCTGGCAGCCCTGGTCTGCGGCCCCGCCCTCCTGGCCGGTTGGTGGCTCGACAGTACGCTCGATTGGCAGCGGCGGTTGGGTTGGCTGGCGGCCGGCGCCATCACTTTCGCCGTCGCCGCGCTGTCGTGGGTCGCGGTCTTCGACCTGACGCCACCGGAACACAGGCCGGTCGCCGGCAGCAGCAAGGGCAATTCTATGCTGGAGCTGGTCGTCCGGCACAACGGGCTTGAGCGTTTCGTGCACTCGGCCCCCGGGGGACCTGAAGCAACGCAACCGCGCCGCTTCGTCGCCTACGACGCCGTCCCGACCGGGCCTTTGCGCCTTGCGGAGCCGATGCTCGCCGGCCAGTTCGCCTGGACGCTCCCGCTTGCCATCCTGGGCGCTGTCCTCGCATGGCGCCGTCGCCCCGCGGCCGTTGCGCTCTGGTCGGTCTGGGCACTGACCTACGGCATCGTCTACAGCGCCGCCGGCGGCATCTTCCACATCTACTATCTCATCACGCTGGCGCCACCGCTTGCCGCACTGGCCGGCGTGGGCTGCTACGAGCTGTGGCGCCGGGGACCGCGCTTCCTTGCCCTCGGTCTGGCGACGGCTGCGCTCTGGCAGGCCTGCATCACCGGCGGAACGTTGGGCTGGCTCAGCCCCTGGATGGGCTTTCCCGCCGTGGCGCTGCTCGCCGCTGCCGGCACTCTCTTCCGGCGCAAACGCCCGCCGGCGGTCATCGGTGCCGTCGCCCTGTCGATCCTGCCGGTATTCTGGGCGCTCAGTCCGATCTTCTCGCCGGGCAACCGCACCCTGCCCTCGGCCAGCCTGCCGCGCTGGCTCGGCAGCGACGATGGTCGCGGCCCGATCCTATCGCGTACCTACCGCTCGCTGACCGACGACCCCAGGCTGATCGCCTTCCTGAAGGAGCACCGCGGCACGGCGCGCTTCCTGGCCGCCACTCCGACGGCCCTCCTGGCGGCACCGCTCATCATCCGCACCGGTGAGCCGGTGCTCCCTTTCGGCGGCTATCTCGGCAACGATCCCATCATGAGCGTCGAAGATTTTGCCGCCCGCGTCCAACGCGGCGAGGTGCGATACGTTCTGCTGGGAACCGCGCGACGGCCTGCCGATTTCGAGGCCTGGGTGGTCGGCCACGGCGTGCCGGTCGATTCGGCCCTCTGGCGTTCGCTGCCGCCCGAGCCGCGCCGCCTGCTGACGCTCTACGACCTTGCGCCGCCGCAACGACAACGCCCTCGCTAGTCGGCGGCCTTCACTGCAGTCGCTGCCAGAATCGCCTGCTTCGCCTTCTCGCCGGCACGACGATTGCGCCGCTTGATCCACCACATCAGGAACCCGGTGACGGCGAAGATCGGGATGATCACGCCCGACACGAACACCAGGAACTTGTAGATGCCGCCGAGGCCGATGCCGTAGTGCAGGGCACGCTGCCAGGCCACGATGCTCTCGCCCGTCGTCATCGTCCTGGGATCGAAGATGTCGATCACCGTCTTGCGGTAGGGGTCGACGATCACCGTGACGATCGGCGCGCCGTCCTCGTGGCCCGGCCGGACGAAGCCGATACGCATCGCCTGATCGGGCCGGATCGACAGGAAGGCATTCAGGAAGCGTGCATCGGGTACGCGCGACTTGGCGAGCCCGACCGCCTCGTCGACGCCCATCGGCGGCGTGCCCCGCATCGGCTCGACCCGCGCCTGGAACATCGCCGCGCGCATGTCGCGGCCCGGCCAGACACTGTTCACGGCGGCCGAGATCTGCTGCGGAAAGGCGAGGTAGACGCCGGTGAAGTTCACCAGCATGAAGATCGCAAGGCTCCAGATACCCACGGCACCATGTAGCTCGCGATTGAGGCGCAGGCCCTTGGCCTTGCGGCGCACCATGAAAGCCGCCTTCCACTGGCCCGGCCTCGGCCACCAGAGATAGAGACCGGAGCAGCCCAGCACGAGAAGCGCCACGCCCAGCCAGCCCACCAGTTCTCGGCCCAGCCCGCCGGGGATGAAGAGATGGCCGTGCAGGTCGTGGAAGAAGCGCACCCAGCCGGTCATCGCCTGCTGCGTCTCGACGATCTGCAGCGATACCGGATCGATCAGGATCTGGAGGCTGCCCGCGAACGGGCTCTGCGTCGGAACGCGCCCCTGCGCCTGCCCGCCCTGCTGCTGGCTACCGCCTTGTTGACCACGGAACTGCGGACGTTCGTTCGCCATGCCTGGCCGCGACAGTCGCACCGCTGCAGGCTCGCCGACCTCCGTCGGCCAGCGCACGGCAATCGGGATACGGCCGGGATCGGTGGTTGCGGCTTTCGCTGCTTCGATCAGCTCTGCCGGCGAGCGCCACTCGCCCACCGTCCCGATCTCGGGCTCGCCCTGTCCCAGCAGATGTTCGATATCGTGCGCATAGACCAGCACCGCACCCGTCACACCCATCATGACGAGCGGCAACAGCAGGATCAGGCCGATCCAGAGATGAAGCTGCAACAGCCAGTAGCGCACGGTACGGCGCTGTGGTTTGGGACCGGCTGCCATCGTCCTACCCCGCTCCCAAAGCGCGCGACACCTGATAGGTCACCAGCGCGGCGACGTAGGCCAATGCCAGCATGTAAAAGAAGGTGACCCACATCCATTTCCAGCCGCCGGTCTCGCGGCGGATCACGGCCAGGGTCGAAGCGCATTGCGGCGCGAACACGTACCAGGCAAGGAAGGCGAGCGCCGTGGCGAGACTCCACTGGCTGCTCAACGCCTGGCCGATCTGCGCCGCGGCCTCCTCGCCGCCGCTGATGGCGTAGATCGTGCCCAGCGAGCCGACGGCGACCTCGCGTGCCGCCATGCCGGGAATGAGCGCGACGTTGATCTGCCAGTTGAAGCCGAGCGGCGCAGTCAGCGGCTGAATCGCCGAGCCGATCATGGCGGCGAAGCTGTAGTCGATCGCCGGACCGGTCGCGCCTGCCGGTGGCTGCGGGAAGGAAGCGAGCAGCCAGATCAGGATCATCATCGCGAGGATGGTGGTGCCGGCACGCTTGAGGAAGGCCATGGCCCGCGTCCACAGGCCAATGGCGAGGCTCCTCGCCCGTGGCATCTTGTAGTCGGGCAGTTCGAGCATGAACGGCTCGCCCGGCTGGCCCCGCCAGACCAGGCGCTTGACCACGAACGACACGGCGAGCGCGCCCGCAATGCCGGTGGCGTAGAGCCCGAACATCACCAGCCCCTGCAGGCCGACGAAGCCCCAGACCTCGCGATCGGGAATGAAGGCGCCGATGATCAACGTGTAGACAGGAATGCGTGCCGAGCAGGTCATCAGCGGCGCCACCAGGATCGTCGTCAGGCGATCGCGGCGATCGTCGATGACTCGCGTCGACATGATGCCGGGAATGGCGCAGGCGAAAGACGAGAGCAGCGGAATGAAGGCGCGCCCATGCAGGCCGGCGCCGCCCATGATACGATCCATCAGGAACGCCGCACGCGCCATGTAGCCCAGGTCTTCGAGCACGAGGATGAAGAAGAAGAGGATCACGATCTGCGGCAGGAACACGATGACGGCGCCGACGCCGCCGATCAGCCCGTCCTTCAGGAAGCTTCGCGCCAAGCCTGGCAACGGCAGTCCCTCGACGAGGCCGCCGAGCCATTGGAATCCCGCCTCGATGACTTCCATGCCGGGCTCGGCCCAGGCGAACACGGCCTGGAACATCACGAAAAGGACCGCGAGCAGGATGATCAGCCCGGCGACCGGATGCAGGAGAACCTTGTCGACACGGCTGGTCAGGCTGTCGGGGTTGCCCGGTCCGCGCACCACCGCCGCGAGGATGCGGTCGGCTTCGCGCTGGGCGCCGCGCAGAGCGCCGGCGTCCGGCGTCCGCCACTCGGATGCTCCGTTGACTTGCTGCTTTGCAATCTGACGGTCGATCTCGGCCAGGAGTGCGTCGGTTCCACCGCGGCGCACCGCGACCGAGCTCACCACCGGCACGCCCATCTCGCGCGACAGACGATCGGCGTCGATCTCGATTCCACGGCGGCGCGCGATATCCATCATGTTGAGCGACAGCATGACGGGACGGCCGACCTGCTTCAGTTCGAGTGCCAATCGAAGGGCGAGTCGAAGGTTGGAGGCATCGCCGACGCAGACGATCAGGTCGGGCGTCACGTCCTTCTGCGCGCGCCCCAACACGACGTCGCGCGTGATCTCCTCGTCCGGCGAGCGGGCACGCAGCGAATAGGTGCCCGGCAGATCGACGATGCGCACGGTACGGCCGGCCGGCGTTACCAGCGGCCCGACTTTCTTCTCGACCGTCACGCCGGGATAGTTGGCGACCTTCTGGCGACTGCCGGTCAGCGCATTGAAGAGCGCCGTCTTGCCGCAATTGGGATTGCCGACCAGAGCGATGACGGGCGACGGAAGCGCAGGCGATGCATCGGACAAGGCTCAGGCCTCCGCACTCACGAGAATCGCCATTGCTTCGCGACGGCGCAGCCCGATGGTCGTGTTGGCGATACGCACGGCAATGGGATCGCCGCCGAACAGGCCCTGATGCAACAGCTCGACATTGGCGCCTTCGACGAAGCCCAGTTCGATCAGGCGACGTTCGAGCTCGCCCGCCGGCAGACCGGCGCCGCCACGCTCTGTATCGATTGCATGTATGCGACCGCGAAAGCCCACGCGGGCCGCGCCAAGTGCTATGGTTGGATGGGTATTCATTGCGAGTAAGTCGTAGTAGCACCTAAGAAGTTGGCTCGCTAGCGTGAGGTAGTAGAAGAATGGCAAACATCGTTCTGGCGCATGGCGCCTGGTCGGCTGCATGGGCATGGAAGAAGATGCGCCCCCTGTTGCGCGCCGCCGGGCATGAGTTCTTTTCGCCGACCTATACCGGCCTCGGCGCCCGCGCCCACCTCGCTGCACCTGCAGTCGATCTGTCGACACACATCCAGGATGTCCTGGGCGTCCTCGAATTCGAGGACCTGAAGGATGTGGTCCTGATCGGCCACTCCTATGGCGGCATGGTCGCGACGGGCGTCGTCGACAAGGCACGCAGCCGTATTGCACGCGTCGTGTATCTGGATGCGTTCGTGCCGAAGGACGGCCAGAGCCTGTTTGACCTGGTCGGCCCCAAGGCCGAGGGCAACATGCGCAAGGGCGCCGAGAAGGATGGCGACGGCTGGAAGCTTACCGTCAATCCGATGCCGCCGGACACCGCCCCCGAGGACGTTGCCTGGGCGAGCCCCCGCCGCCGGCCGCAGCCGATCAAGACCTTCGAGCAGAGGATCAAGCTCGAATCGACGGAGGCGCCGCCGCCGCGCCACTTCATCTACGCAAAACGCAACATGCCGGGCGATGCCTTCCGCCAGTTCGCCGACCGCGCGCGCAGCGAGGCCGGCTGGACCTGCGACGAGATGGACGCCAGCCACAATCCGCACATCACCTGCCCGCAGGAGCTGATGGCGCTGCTGACCAAGATCATGGCGTCCGGATAAGGAGGCCATCGCATGAGCGCCGATCTCGCCTACTCGATCCTCCGCCAACTCGGACGCGAGAAGCGTGGCGACGATCGGCTCTCGATCATGGGCAGTGGCGATCCGATATTCGCCACGCCCTGGCGGATCGGCGAGGCGGGATCGGCCGCGCTCGGCGCGGTCGGCCTCGCCGTTTCCGATCTCTGGAGGCTGAAGACCGGCGCGCCGCAGTCGGTGAGCATCGACACGCACGCTGCCGCCGCGTCGCTGCGTTCCAACACCTATGTGCTGCGCAATGGCGAAAAGCCCGTCTCGTGGGACCCGCTCACCGGCCATTATCCGACGCGCGACGGCCGGCACATGTTCATCCACACCAACCATCCGCATCATCGCGCGGGGGCCCTGCGCATCGCCGGCGCCAAAGGCGGAACGCGCGAGGCATTGGCCGAAGCCGTCGCCAATTGGGATGGCCTTGCCATCGAGGAAGCGATTGCAGCGGGCGGCTGCGTCGGCGGCCTGACGCGCAGCCGCGCGGAATGGAACGCCCATCCCCACGGCATCGCGATTTCCAGGTTGCCGCTGATCGACATCGCGAAGATCGGCGAGGCGCCGCCGCGTCCCTTGCCGAAGGGCGACCGTCCGCTTTCCGGTGTGCGCGCCTTCGATCTCACGCGCGTGCTGGCCGGGCCGACCAGCGGTCGCGTGCTGGCCGAGAACGGCGCCGACGTGCTGCATGTCGCGGCGCCTCACCTACCCTATCAGTCCGAACTGCTGATGGACACGGGCCATGGCAAGCGCTGCGCCTGGATCGACCTCCTCACACCGGCCGGCGTCGAGACCATGAAGACGCTCCTCGGCGCGGCCGACATCTTCACGCAGGGCTATCGTCCCGGCACGCTGGCCGGCCGCGGCTTCTCGCCGGAACAGGTCGCCGCGCTCCGGCCCGGCATCGTCTGTGTCAGCCTCTGCGCCTATGGCCATGAAGGCCCGTGGGCATCGCGGCGTGGCTTCGACTCGATCGTGCAGAACGTCACCGGCCTTGCCGCCACTCAAGGCTCGCTCGACAAGCCGCGCAACATGCCGGTGCAGGCGCTCGACTATATCGCCGGCTATCTCGCCGCCCTGGGCGCCATGGTCGCGCTGGCGCGCCGGGTCGAGCAGGGCGGCTCCTGGCTGGTGCGCGTATCGCTGGTCCAGGTCGCACACTGGCTCGCGAACCTCGGTACCGTCGATGCCACGAAGGGCATTGCCGAACTTCCCGAAAGCGAACTCTCGCCGCTCCTCACCGAGAGCGTCGGCCCGTTCGGCCGGTTGCGCCACCTGAAGCCGGTCGTCCACCTTGGCACGACACCCGCCCACTTCGCACGCCCCGCCGAGCCGCTCGGCGCCTCGCCGGCGCAATGGGCGTAGCCGAGATCGGGCCCGACGGACGACCTCGAACGTGAGCGGCGGCACGACGCCGCTCTATCCGATTCGCGACGAGAACGAAATTGCCGAGGAGTGCCCGGAGGCATTCCGATTGCATCGACTTCGCGATTTTCTCCCGGCGGCCGGGACTCTTCACTTTGAAAGCGCCACCCGAAGCTGTATTGCAGCTCGCGCCCTGACGTTCCATGCGTCGCCGAGATAGTGGAAGTGCTCATGTCCGACATTCTCAAGACAGAAGCCCAGCTCGAAGCGATCTACGGCAAGCCGGCCGAAGCGGCGACCGTCAAGGAAGTGAACTGGATTACGCCGCACTACCGCGCCTATATCGAGGCCGCGCCCTATGTGGCGCTGGCGACCTCCGGACCGGAAGGACTCGATTGCTCGCCGCGCGGCGACAAGCCGGGGTTCGTGCGCGTGCACGACGAGAAGACGCTGATGCTGCCCGACCGGCGCGGCAACAATCGCATCGACTCGCTGCGCAACATCGTGCGCGATCCCAAGGTGGCACTCCTGTTCATGATCCCGGGGATCGGCAACACGCTGCGCGTGAACGGCCGCGCCCATCTCAGCGTCGAGCACGGCCTGCTCGAATCCTTCGCCGTGGAGGAAAGAGCGCCGCGTTCCGTGACCGTGATCGAAGTCGAGGCCGTCTATTTCCAGTGCGCTCGCGCGCTGGTGCGGTCCGAGCTCTGGAATCCCGAGCGCCATGTCGATCCCAAGTCGCTGCCCAGCGCCGGCCAGATCCTGGCCGCGCTCAGCCAGGACAGGGTCGGCGGCGAGAAGTACGATCGTGAATGGCCGGGCCGGGCTGCGGCCACGATGTGGTGATCCGCGAACGCCAACCGGCCGACGACGACGCGATCCGCCGACTGAACGATGCGGCCTTCGGTAGCCCGCTCGAAGCGAAGATCGTCGAGGAGCTGCGCAAGGCGAGACTGGCCGTCATCGAACTCGTCGCCGTCGAAGAGGGCGAGATCGTGGGCCATATCCTCTTCAGCGCGCTCAAGGTTACCTTTGGCGAAGAAATCATGCCGACGCTGGCGCTGGCGCCGATGGCCGTCCTTCCCGGCCGGCAACGCGACGGCATTGGCAGCGACCTCGTTCGCCATGGCCTCGCCCTCGCCCGTCAGCGCGAATGGTGGGCGGTGATCGTACTCGGCCATCCTGATTACTATCCACGCTTCGGTTTTTCCGCGGCGCTCGCCGAGCCCCTTGCCGCACCTTACTCAGGCGAGGCCTTCATGGCGCTCGAACTGGTGCCCGGCGCCCTCTCCGGCGCGGGCGGACGGGTCGTCTATCCACCGGCTTTCGACATCGACGCCTAGGCTGCCGCAACGGCCGCCGTCCGGGCGGCTGGCTTGGCCTCAAGAGCGTCGATGAAACGCCGGCAATAGACATCCGCCGTCGTACGCATCACCTTTTCCTTCAACGCGAGATGCCGTTCCCTGCGCTCCTGCAGCGGCATGATGAGCGCCATGTTCATGGCATCGGCGATGGCATCGGGATCGAACGGATTGACGATCAGCGCCTCGCTGAGTTCCTGAGCAGCACCGGCGAACTGCGACAATACCAGCACACCTGGATCGTCGTCGGATTGCGCCGCGACGAACTCCTTGGCGACCAGATTCATGCCGTCGCGCAAGGGCGTTACGACGCCAATGCGGCCAATGCGATAGAGCCCCGCCAGAGTCGCACGCGGCGCAGCGCGGGTGGAATAGCGCAACGGCGTCCAGTCGAAATCCGAATGCCGCCCATTGATCCGACCCGCCAGCCTGTCGAGCTCGACGCGCAGTTTGCGATACTCGTCGACCTCCTCGCGCGAGCGCGGACAGATTTGCAGGAAGTGGATCTGGCGCTTGTGTTCCGGATGCTTCTCGAGCAGCCGCCCGAACGCCTCGAAGCGGTGCGGCAGGCCCTTGGAATAGTCCATGCGATCGACGCCGATGGCCAGGGCGCGGCCCGACAGACTTCCATCGACCCGCTGCACCAGCTTCTCGCCGGCGGCGCGTTCGGCATCCTGGGCGAAGCTCGCGGCATCGATGCCGATCGGATCGGCAAAGGCCCGCAAGCGTCGACCGTTCAGCCGGATCCATTCGCCCTCGACCGCCGCCCCCAGCATGCGCTGCGCACAGTCGCGGAAGTCGCGCGCATGTTCCTCGGTCTGGAAGCCCACGAGATCGTAGGCGCAGAGGTCCGCCACCAGTTCGCGCGCCACTGGAATCGCCTCCAGCATCGACGGCGGGACGAACGGCACATGGAGGAAGAACCCCAGGCGGCCATTGAAGCCCTGCTCGCGCAGCAGGCGGGCGAAGGGGATCAGGTGATAGTCGTGCGCCCATACCGTATCGTCGGGCTGCAGGACAGACGCCAACGACGTCGCGAAGGCGCGATTGACGGCGAGATAGCCCTCGTAGTCCTCGCGACGGAAATGCATCAGGCCCAGCCTGAAATGCAGCAACGGCCACAACGCGCCGTTGGCGAAGCCGACATAGAAGCCGCGATGTGCCTCGGCCGTGAGATCGACGGTGGCATAAGTCACACCGCGCGCCTCGACGATCGCCGGCTGGAGCGATGGCTCGGTTGAAAGCCGCCCGCTCCAGCCGAACCACATCGTGCCGGGCGTCAGCAGGTCACGCAGGGCAACGGCCAAGCCGCCAGCCGTGGCGCCCCGCGACTTGGGAATGGGAACACGATTGGAGACGATTACGAGGCGTGCCATAGGCCCTCCTCCCAGCTCCTCGAGAGCCGCATTGCCGACAGGATCAGCCCGACCTGCGAATAGGTCTGCGGGAAGTTGCCCCACAGCTCGCCGGTCCGCGGGTCGACATCCTCGGACAGAAGCCCGACGTGATTGCGTCGGGCCAAGAGATTGTTGAACAGTTCGAGTGCCTCCTCGCGTCGGCCAACGCTTGCCAGCGCATCGATGTACCAGAAGGTACAAAGCAAGAAGGCATTGGACGGTTGACCGAAATCGTCGGCCTCGATGTAGCGCATCAAAAAGCCGTTCCGCATCAGCTTGCGGCTCACCATGTCGAGCGTGGCGTGAAAGCGCGGATCGTCGGAACGCACCAGGCCGATCTCGGGAAATACCAGGCTCGACGCGTCGGCCATATCGCGATCGAGTACGCCCGACAGCCAGCCTTCCTGCGTCGTGGCGCGCTGCAGGATCTCCTGGCGCAGCACCCCCGCCTTGGCGAGCCATTCACGCGACTCCGCGTCGAGCCCGACGCGACGGGCGATCAGGCCGAGACGGTGCTGGGCAGCCCAGCACATGGCCGCCGAGAAAGTATGCACCTCCTCGCGTTCGCGATATTCCCAAAGGCCCGCGTCGGGTGTCAGCGCGGCGCGATGGGCTTCGTTGCCGACGGCGCAGAGCTTGCGATAAAGCTCGACATCGCCCTGACGGGGCAGGCGCTCGTCCCAGAACATCTGCGCCGCCGTCAGGACCATCGAGCCATAGACGTCGTTCTGCTTCTGGCCCACCGCGGCATTGCCGATGCGTACCGGCCCGTAGTTTCGGTAGCCCGGCAGCGTCTCGATCAGCCGCTCCATGGTGTCGGTGCCGGGCGCAATCGGGAACAGGGGCGCTACGTTGTGCACTTCGCCCCGTGTGCTGCCCGCTTCGACCACGTCGATGATGAAGCGCACATAGCTTTCCATGGTGCGCGTCGCCGAAAGCCGGTTGAGCGCCGTCACGGTAAAGAAGGCATCGCGCAGCCAGGTGAAACGGTAGTCCCAGTTGCGCACCGTGCCTGCCGCCTCCGGCACCGACGTGGTGAGCGCCGCGAGCACCGCGCCCGTATCCTCGTAGCTGCAGAGCTTCAATGTGATCGCCGCACGGATCACCGCGACCTGCCAGTCGAACGGAATGTTGAGATCGCGTACCCAGCCCTGCCAGTAAACCTCGGTCTCGCTGAGGAACGAGCGCGACAACGCATCGACATTGTCGGTGATGCTCTCGTCGGCGCCGACAATCAGGGTCATCGGCCGATCGAGGGAGAATTCCGTCTCGTGCAGGACGTAGTTCAGCGACGCATCGGTCGTAAGGCGCAGCACCGCCGTATCGCCATAGTAGCGAATGTGATTGCTGCCGACCGTGACCTGCGCCTTCTGTGCCCCGTAGGCGAAGCTCGGCCGCAGGCGCAACGTGACGCGCGGCCGCCCCGCCACCGGCTCAAGGCGCCGGATCAGCATGGGTGGACGAAACATGCGGCCGAAGCGACGGAAGCGCGGCGCGAAGTCCAGGATGCGCATCGAGCCGCCGGCCCCGTCGATCGTGGTCTCCAGGATCGCCGTGTTGGGCACGTAGCGCTGACGGCTCTCCTTGGCGCCTTCGACGACGGCGTCCATGAAGCCGGTCTGCGGATCGTTGCCACCCAGCAGGGCGTTGAACACCGGATCGCCATCGAGCCGCCCCAGCCCGTGCCAGACATGGCGGCCGCTGCGGTCGATCAGGCTCGCAATGGAGCAGTTGCCGATGACACCCAGATCGAGACTGCTCATGCCGAGGCTCCGGCCGACAGCCGCTCCGGCAGCGGACCGCCGCTCAGGCGCTCGGCGTTGCCCGCGAGCCAGCCGCGGACCAACGCAGGGTCACCCTTGAACTCATCGGCGACGCGCAACCCTTCGCCGCCGAAACGGCGGGCCGCACTCATGCCGGCCTCGTCCGTGAAGTCGTCGCCGACGAAGATCGGCCGCCGGCCGCGGAAGGGGTTGTCGGCCATGAGTCGCTCGACCGCGACACCCTTCGATGTCGCACGCGGCCCGATCTCGACGGCCTCGCGCGCCGGAATGAGCCTGAACAGGGGATGATCGTCCGGCACCAGGGCACGCACGGCCTTCCACACATCGTCATGGCGCTCCGGCGCCAGACGATAGTGGATCGCAAATCCATGCTGCTTTGGCTCGACGAGGATGCCCGGCCAGCGCTCCGTCAGTTCCTTTAGTGCATCGCGCCAGGTGTCCGGCACGGCGAGACCCGCCGGCATCTCTTCGGTGGTCCCGTCGTTGAAACGCAATCCGACGCCGTGCTCTCCGGCAGCCGCGCCCTTGAACGGCTTCAGGAGCTGGTCGATGGTGACGATCGAGCGACCGCTGACGATCGCCAGGGCACCGCCCAACAGGGCGCGAAGATGCTCCAGCAGAACCGGCAGCGAAGGCGGCACCACGACCGTCTCAGGCGTCGCCGCAATCTCGAGGAGCGTACCATCGAGATCGAGGAACAATGCAGTCGTACGGTCGAAATCAGGTCCCATAAAAACGCCTTCCGCGCCGGATTGTCTTTGTTCGGGCGCGAAGGGCCTTTGACCATTGCGCGCCGCGTTCGGGCCGTCCCGAGTGAGCAGCCGCGCCTTATGCGCAGAGCTTCAACGTCCTGGGACGGGGGTAGTTCCCGAAAAAGCCGCGGTCATGTGGCGAGATTGTGGCATGCGGTAGAATCAAGGATGGAGATGTTAGCGAAGCGTTCCCATCTTCCGCCAGAACGGCTTGCCACACTCGTAGGCCGCCGCAGCGGGCGAGATGCCGGCCTCACGCAGGCTTCGCGCGTCAAGTTCAGCCAGGTAGCGTCGTGCTTCGATCCGCCCGCGCCACAATGTGAGCATTGCTGCCATGCGCGAGGCCAGGGTCGACCGCGGCGCGGCCGGCGTAGCGAAACTGTACGGCTGATAGACGAAACTGTTGCGGGACTGGACACTCATCTGAACCCTCCTGGGCTTCATGAGGCGAAGGCTTCATGAGGCGAAGATGTGCGCCGCAAGTCGTGCTCTCAATTACATGGAAGGTAATGAGGAAGCCGCGCTAGTCTCGCGATCCGCGAACCATCGGAGACCGGGTCCATGCTTTCCTGCCAACGCGCCTTGTTCGATATTCCGCGCGATGTCTGTTTCCTGAATGCAGCCTCGTGGAGCCCGCTGCCGATCGCCGTACAGGACGCCGGACGCGCTGCCGTGGGCCGCAAAGGCCAGCCTTGGAAACTCGCCGGCACGTTCCAGAGTGAGCAGTATGAACGGGCGCGCAAAGCCGCAGCGGCGTTGATCGGCGCCGATCCCGTCGACGTCGCGCTCATTCCATCCGTCGGCTACGGCGTCTCGACCGCCGGAAAGGTGATGTCCATCCCGCGCGGCAGCCGCGTGCTGGTGCTGCAGGACGACCACACCTCGCCTGTCCTGGAATGGATGAGCCGGGCCGAAGCCGCAGGCTTTACCGTCGAGACGGTGAAGCAGCCGGCCGATGGCGACTGGACGGCGGCTGTACTGGAAGCGATCGAGCGCGAGGGCGCCGCACCGCTCGGTCTGGTTTCGATCTCGTCGGTGCACTGGTCCGATGGCGGCGCGCTCGACATGCCGCGCATCGCCAAGGCCGCGAAAGCCAAGGGCTCGGCACTGCTGGTCGACGCCACGCACGATGTCGGCATTCGCCGCATCGACGTGAAGGCGCTCGACCCCGACTTCCTGATCTTCCCGACCTACAAATGGGTGCTGGGTCCCTATGGCCGCGCCTTCATGTATGTCGCGAAGCGGCATCAGAAGGGTGTGCCGCTGGAGCAGACGGCACCGGCGCGCAAGGCGGTCGCCGCCGAAGACACGATCTACTTCCGCGACCTTGCCTATGCCGACGGCGCGCGGCGCTACGATATGGGCGAACGCGACCATTTCATTTCCATGGAGATGGCCGCCCTCGGCATGGAGATGATGGCAGGCTGGGGCAACGAGCCGATTTCGGCGCGACTGTCCATGCTCACCGACCGGCTGGCCGACGGGCTCGCCAATACCGGCGTGCGCGTGATCGACAGGAAGCTGCGCGCACCGCATGTGCTCAGCCTGCAATTCCCCAAGGGCATGGCACCAGACCTGCCTGAGAAGCTCGCAGCCGAGAATGTCTATGCCGCACCGCGGCTCGGCCGTCTCAGGATCAGCCCGCATGTCTACAACGACGAGCAGGATGTCGACCGCTTCGTCGACGTGTTCAAGAAGGTGGCCCTCTAGCTCAGAGGTGGCGCGTCTCCACGGGCGGCTGCGACCAGTCGTTGTTCGCACCGTCCTGAAAGACGATCTCGCGCGCCGCGAATTGTGAGGGCGCGTCGCCATCCAGACAGGCGACGTTGACGGCATAGAAGACGCCGCCCAGCGCCTCCATGTTGCCGCGGCCGAAGGGCTTGATGCCGCACCGCCGGCAGAAGCAGTGGCGAATGGCGCCGCTGCCAAAGCCGTATTCCGTCACCATGTCGGCACCCTTCACGAGACGAAAAGCATCCTTCCTTGCAATTGTTTTCCAGAAGCGGCCCCTGGCGCAGATGGAACAACTGCAGCGGCTGGTTTCGGCAGCAGCATCGAGTTCACACTCGAAGCGCACGGCGCCGCAATGGCAGCCACCTGCATATGCTTTCGTCATGGGAATCGGCCCTTTCGGAGTTCAGTTAACCATATGGTAAAGTGTTGAAGTAGCGATGCCCGCCTGTCAAGGTCACGACCGGGAGCAGGAAGGGCTTGGTATGCGTCATTCTCGTCGACAGTTGCTCACCGCAGCACTCGCGGTGCCGTTCGTTGCGCGCAGCGCCGCGGCGCAAGGCAGATATCCAGAGCGCCCGATCAAGATCATCGTGCCCTTCCCGCCCGGTGGCGGCGTCGACCTGACAGCCCGGCTCCTGATGGAGCCGCTGTCCAGGGAACTCGGCCAGACCATCGTGATCGAGAACAAGGGTGGCGCCGGCGGCATCATCGGCGTCGAGGCGATGTCGCACAGCCCGCCCGACGGCTACACGCTCTCGCTCACCGGCGCCGGCACGCTTACCGCAGGTCCGCATCTGCGCGCGAAGATGCCTTACGATCCGCAGGCCCTGACGCAGATCACGCGACTGGTGCGCATGCCCTTCATCGTGGCGGTGCGTAACGACCTGCCGGCCAAGACGCTTCCGGAATTCATGGAACTGGCAAAGCGGCAGGAGCTGCGCTGGGCGTCTGGCGGCATCGGCACCAGCCAGCATCTCGCGGGCGAGCTCTTCACGCAGATGTCGGGGCTCAAGATGGTGCATGTGCCCTATCGCGGCACCGGCCCCGCCCTGAACGATCTCGCAGCCGGCATCGTCGACGCCTATTTCGGCGATCCCGCGACCCTGGGTCTGATCCGTGGCGGCAAGGCGCGCGCCATGGCCGTCACCTCGCCCCAGCGCTGGCCCGTGCTGCCGGACACGCCGGCCATGGCCGAGGCGGTGAAGGGCTATCAGGCGGAGAACTGGTACGGCCTCGCGGCACCTCCCGGCACGCCCAGACCGATCGTCGACCGGCTCAACGCCGCCATAGCCAAGGTGCTGGCCGAGCCCGACGTGAAGAAGAAGTACGACGAGAACGGCCTTACCCCAGCCGTGCTTTCCCCGGCCGATTATGCGGCCTTCCTGAAGCGCGACTCCGTCACTTGGGGCGACGTGGTGCGCAAGGGCAACATCAAGCTCGACGAATAATGTCTGCGCGTCTGGCCGTCGATATCGGCGGCACCTTCACCGATGTCGTGCTGGAAGCCGGCACAGCAGCCCATGCCACCAAGATCCTGACCACGCCCGACGCACCGGAGCGCGCCGTGCTGGAAGGGGTGCGCACCATCCTCGCCGAAGCGAACTGCCGGCCCGCCGATGTCACGCTCGTCGTGCACGGGACGACGCTGGCCACCAATGCGCTGATCGAACGCAAGGGCGCGCGCACGGCGCTGGTGACGACGGCAGGCTTTCGCGACTCCGTCGAGATGGCGTGGGAGCACCGCTTCGAGCAGTACGACATCTACATGGAACGGCCCGAGCCTCTGGTCTCGCGCGACCTGCGCTTTGGCGTACCCGAGCGTGTCGCCGCCGATGGCGCCGTCCTGCTCGCCCTCGACGAGAAGGCCGTGCGCGCCGTTGCCGCCGAACTCCGGAAGGAGAAGATCGAGGCCGTCGCCGTCTGTTTCCTGCACAGCTTCACCAACGAAGCGCACGAGCGGCGCGCCGGCGCGATCCTGGCCGAGGAGCTGCCGGGCGTGGCGATCTCGCTGTCCTGCGAAGTCTGCCCCGAGATCCGCGAATACGAACGCACGTCGACGACCATCGCCAACGCCTATGTGCTGCCGCGCATGGCGGGCTATCTCGGCCAGCTCGAAGCCGATCTGAAGCGCGAGGGCATCGCCGGACCTTTGCTGCTCATGATGTCGTCGGGCGGCATCACCACCGTCGAGACCGCACGGCGCTATCCCGTGCGGCTGGTCGAATCCGGTCCCGCCGGCGGCGCTATCCTGGCGCGCACAGTCGCCGCGGAGAACGATGCCCGCAAGGCCGTTGCCTTCGACATGGGCGGCACGACCGCCAAGCTCACCTTGCTCGACGACCTGGAGCTGCAGCGGTCGCGCCAGTTCGAGGTCGCGCGTGCCTATCGCTTCATTCAGGGCTCCGGCCTGCCGGTGCGCATTCCCGTCATCGAACTTGTCGAAATCGGCGCCGGCGGCGGCTCGATTGCGCGACTGGATGCGCTGGGTCGCCTCCAGGTCGGCCCCGACTCCGCCGGCAGCGTTCCCGGCCCGGCGAGCTACGGCCGTGGCGGTACCGAGCCCACCGTCACCGATGCCGATACGGCGCTCGGCCGTCTCGATCCCAATCGCTTCGCGGGCGGCGCCATTCCGCTCCATCGCGACAAGGCCGAGGCGGCACTGCAGGTGTTGGCCGGCCCGCTCAAGACCGATGCGCAGGGCGCAGCCGCCGGCGTTGCGGAGATCGTCGACGAGACCATGGCGAGCGCCGCCCGCGTGCACGCCGTCGAAAACGGCAAGGACACGGCCGATCGCGACCTGATTGCCTTCGGGGGCGCCGCGCCGCTGCATGCCGCGCGGCTCGCCCGCAAGCTCGGCATGAAGCGGGTAATCGTGCCGGTCGGCGCCGGTGTCGGTTCGGCCTTCGGCTTCCTGCGCGCGCCCATTGCCTACGAGGTGGTGCGTACGCGCCATGTGCGGCTCGACATGTTCGACGCCAAGATGCTGAACGAACTCTTCGCCGCCATGCGACTGGAAGCCGAGGCCGTGGTGAAGCCTGCGGCACCTGGTGAAAAGCTGGTCGAGCAACGGCAGGCGTTCATGCGCTACCGCGGGCAGGGGCACGAGATCGCCGTGCCTCTTCCCTGCGAACCCTTCGGAGCCGACGCGACACGCCATCTGCGCAGCCGCTTCGAAGCGACCTATGAAACGGTGTTCGGCCGCGCCATTCCAAAGCTCGAAGTCGAGGCGCTGACCTGGACTCTGTCGCTCGCCACCGACCGGCCGCTGCCGGCTCCGGCGAAGGCCGTCGCCGCCCTTGCGGCGCCACCTCCATCGAGCCATCGCGAGGTGCTGGATCCGGCCAGTGGCGCGCGCGAGCAGGCAGCGATCCACGAGCGGAACGCGCTCGCGCCCGGCATGGCACTCGATGGGCCGGCCCTGATTGTCGAGGATGGCACGACCACCGTCGTGCCCAGAGGCTTCACGGCCCGCCTCAATTCCGCAAACCAGATCGTACTGGAGGATCGCGTATGAGCACTCCGACGGATATCCGCCTGCAGGTGATGTGGAACCGCCTGCTCTCCGTCGTCGAGGAGCAGGCCCGCGCCCTGGTGCGCACCGCCTTCTCGACCAGCGCCCGCGAAGCCGGCGACATCTCGGCCGGCGTGTTCGACCTGGAAGGCCGCATGCTGGCCCAAGCCGTGACGGGCACGCCCGGCCACGTGAACTCGATGGCGCGCAGCGTCATTCACTTCATTCGCGAATTTCCGGTCGAGACCATGAAACCGGGCGATGCCTATGTGACCAACGATCCGTGGAAGGGCACCGGCCATCTCTACGATATCGTCGTCACCTCGCCGGCCTTCCACAACGGGAAGCTGGTGGCCCTCTTCTCCTGCACCACACACGTGGTCGATATCGGCGGCCTCGGCCAGTCGCCCGACGGTCGTCAGGTGTTCCACGAAGGTCTGTTCCTGCCGCTGTTGCCGCTGATGCGTGAGGGCAAGATCGACGAGAGCGTGATGCGCATCGTGCGCGCCAATGTACGCGAGCCGGTGCAGGTCGAAGGCGATATCCATGCGCTGATCGGCTGCAACGTCATCGGAGAGCAACGGCTGTCGCACATGATGGCCGAACACGGCATCTCCGACCTCGACGAACTCGGCACGCATATCATCGACAAGAGCCGGGCCGGCATGGTTGCGGCCATCGCCAAGCTGCCGCGCGGCACCTGGAAGGGCCATATGCGGATCGACGGCTACGATGCGCCGATCGACCTGCATGCCGCCGTCACCATCCATGCCGATCATATCTCCGTCGACTATGCCGGCACCTCGGGATCGTCGATCTACGGCATCAATTCGCCCATGTGCTACACCGAGGCCTACACGGCCTTCGGCATCAAGTGCGTGGTGGCGCCGACCATTCCCAACAATGCCGGCACGCTCGACTCGATCCTGGTCACCGCGCCGGAGAACACCATCGTCAACGCGCTGTTTCCGGCAGCCGTGAACGCGCGCAGCACCATTGGCCACATGCTGCCCGACGTCTGCTTCGATGCGCTGCATCAGGTGATTCCGGGTCAGGTGCCGGCCGAAGGCACCAGCAATCTCTGGAACCTGAAGCTCGGCGCCGGTCACGGCATGACCGGCACCATCGGCAACAGCCGGCCTTTCATGGTGACGACCTTCCACTCGGGCGGCGCTGGCGCGCGCCCCATGCTCGACGGGCTGTCGGCAACGCCTTTCCCCTCCGGTGTGCGCAACGTGCCCGTCGAGATCACCGAGACCATCGCGCCGGTGGTCGTCTGGAAGAAAGAGTACCGCCAGGATTCCGGTGGCGCCGGCCAGCAGCGCGGCGGCCTCGGCCAGGTGATGGAGGTCGAGCATCGCGAGGGTGCGCCTTTCGGCATCTTCGCCACCTTCGAGCGGGTCAAGTATCCGGCGCGTGGTCGCGATGGCGGCCAATCGGGCGGCAACGGCCGCCTCTCCCTGGCCTCAGGCCAGGAACTCAAGGCCAAGGGTTTCCAGACCATTCCGGCGGGCGAGCGCCTGGTCGTCGAGATGCCGGGCGGCGGCGGCTTCGGCGACCCGAAGAAGCGCGACCACAAAGCCGTGAAGCGCGACATCAAGCTGGGCCTCGTCAGCAGGGAAGGGGCGAAAACGGCCTACGGCATCGAAAACGACTGACATAGGGGCTGCTGCCAGAAAAATTTGTCCCTCGCCGCGTCACTGAGGCTGTAGTCTTTCCTCTCATTGGGAAAAGAGGAAACCCAGATGTGGCAGCCCAGCGAGCGCTATCCCGATCCGGCGGTGCGCGTGCTCGATCCATCGTTCAACCAGTACCGGCTGGTACTGGCGTCGGTCGAACGTCTCTACACCGGCTGTCGCTGGGCCGAAGGGCCGGTCTATTTCGGTGATGGGCGCTACCTCCTGTGGAGCGACATTCCCAACAACCGCGTACTGCGCTGGGACGAAGAAACGGGCGCCGTCTCGATCTTCCGCAAGCCGTCGAATAATGCCAACGGTCACACCCGCGACCGCCGCGGCCGGCTGATCGCCTGCGAGCACGATGCCCGCCGCGTCGTGCGGTTCGAGTATGACGGCGCCATCACGGTGCTGGCCGATTCCTACAACGGCAAACCGTTGAACTCGCCGAACGACGTCGTGGTGAAGTCCGACGGGTCGATCTGGTTCACCGATCCGATGTTCGGCATCCTGGGCTACTACGAAGGCCACAAGGCCGAGAGTGAGAACAAGCCGGCCGTCTATCGCCTCGATCCGACGACCGGCAAGCTCTCCATGATGGTCGACGATATTCCCGGCCCCAACGGGCTCGCCTTCTCGCCCGACGAGAAGAAGCTCTACGTCGTGGCCTCGCGCGCCGAGCCGCACCGCACCATCCTGAGCTACGACGTGCTGGGCGACGGCAACGATACCAGGCTCGGCAAGGGCTCGGTGCTGATCGACGCCGGGCCGGGTGGCTCGCCCGACGGGTTCCGCGTCGATGTCGACGGCAATCTCTGGTGCGGCTGGGGCATGGGCTCGCCCGAGCTCGACGGCGTGCGCGTCTTCAATTCTACCGGCAAGCCGATTGGCCATATCGATCTGCCGGAACGCTGCGCCAACCTCTGCTTCGGCGGACGCTATCGCAACCGCCTGTTCATGGCCGCGAGCCACTCGCTCTACGCGCTCTACGTCAACACCCAGGGCGCGCTGGGCGGTTAATCGGTCTCGGGAGCGTCGGTAGATTCAATGTCCGGAGTAGATTCGAGTTACGCCTGGTGGCGTCTCGTCGCCAGCGTCACGTTGAGCACGGTCGGCGGCATCGGCATGTGGTGCCTGGTCGTCGCCCTGCCCTCGGTGCAGCAGGATCTCGGCGTGTCGCGCGCCGACATCTCCTTCGCTTACACGCTGAACACGCTCGGCTTCTTCGTCGGCGGCGTCGTCATGGGCAAGCTGGTCGACAAGCGCGGCATCGTCCTCACGGCCGTGCTGAGCGCGATCGGTCTGGCGGTGGGCTTTGCCGTGGCACCCGCCGCCACCTCGCTCCCGCTCTTTGCCGCCGCGCAAATACTTATCGGCTTCAGCGGCGCGGCGACCTTCGCACCGCTGGTCGCCGACGTCTCGCACTGGTTCGAGAAGCGCCGCGGCATGGCCGTCGCCATCGCCGCGTCGGGCAACTATCTGGCGGGCACGATCTGGCCGCCGATCATCGAATTCCTGATCCGCGACCATGGCTGGCGGACCGCCTACTGGATCGCAGCGGTGGTCTGCCTCCTGGTCATGGTGCCGCTGGCCTTCGTGCTGCGCCGCCCGCCGCCCTTGCAGCATGCCGCCGACGGCAGCGCCGGCGTCGCCGCCCATTCGTCGCGTTCGCTCGGCCTTTCGCCCAATGCCCTGCAGGCGGTGCTGATCGTCGCCGGCATCGGCTGTTGCGTCGCCATGTCCATGCCGCAGGTCCATATCGTCGCCTACTGCGCCGACCTGGGCTACGGCGTGGCGCGCGGCGCGGAGATGCTGTCGCTGATGCTGGGCTTCGGCATCATCAGCCGCATCGCCTCGGGCTGGATCGCCGACCGGGTCGGCGGCATCAAGACCTTGCTGCTGGGCTCCACCCTGCAGTGCGTGGCGCTGGTCTTCTACCTGATCGACGATTCGCTGAACTCGCTCTACGTCGCCTCCGCCCTGTTCGGCCTGTTCCAGGGCGGCATCGTGCCGTCCTACGCCATCATCGTACGCGAGTACTTTCCGCCCAAGGAAGCCGGTTTCCGGGTGGGGCTCGCGGTATCGTCGACGCTGGTCGGCATGGCGCTGGGCGGCTGGATGGGGGGCGTGTTGTTCGACATGACCGGCTCCTATCGTGCCGCCTTCATCAACGGCATCGCCTGGAACCTGTTGAACGGCGTGGTCGCCTGGTGGCTGCTGTTCCGACAGAATCGCCGCAACGTCTACGCCTGAGGAGTCATCATGCGTATCGTCGCCATCCGCGATATCGTCTCGCCGATCCGTTCCAACATCGCCAACGCCTATATCGACTTCAGCCAGATGACCGCCTCGGTCGTGGCCGTGGTCACGGACGTGAACGTCGATGGCAAGCCGGTGGTAGGCTTCGGTTTCAATTCCAACGGCCGCTATGCCCAGCACGGACTGCTGGACGAACGCTTCATCCCGCGACTGAACCAGGCCAAGCCCGACTCGCTGGTCGATGCCGACGGCCTGCTCGACCCAGCCAAGTGCTGGGCCGCGATGATGGCCAACGAAAAGCCCGGCGGGCACGGCGAACGCTCGGTCGCGGTCGGCGTGCTCGACATGGCGCTCTGGGACGCCGTCGCCAAGGCCAAGCGCGTGCCGCTCTGGAAGCTGCTGGCCGACCGCTACAACGGCGGCCAGGCCGACGCGAAGGCCTGGGTCTATGCCGCCGGCGGTTACTATTACCCCGGCAAGGACCTCGACGGGCTGCGGGACGAGATGAAGCACTATCTCGGCCTCGGCTACTCCTGCGTGAAGATGAAGGTGGGCGGCGTGCCGCTCGCCGAGGACCTGAAGCGCATCGAGGCCGTGCTGAAGCTCGTCGGCAGCGGCGACAGGCTGGCGGTCGACGTCAACGGCAAATTCGACCTGACGACCGCCATCGAGTTCGGCCGCGCCATCCAGGACATGGGCCTGCGCTGGTACGAAGAGCCCCTCGATCCGCTCGACTATCTGGCGCACGCCGCGCTGGCGACCCAATATGCGCCGCCGCTGGCGACCGGCGAAAACCTCTTCTCGATGCAGGATGCACGAAACCTGATCCGCCACGGTGGCCTCCGACCTGACCGCGATATCCTGCAGTTCGACCCTGCCCTCTCCTACGGCCTGGTCGAGTATCTGCGCACGATCGAGATGCTGAAGGCCAACGGCTGGTCGCCGCGCCGCTGCGTGCCCCATGGCGGCCACCAGTTCGCGCTCAATATCGCGGTCGGCCTGCAGTGCGGCGGCAACGAATCCTATCCGCAGGTCTTCGCGCCGTTCGGCGGCTTCGCCGACGATTGTCCTGTAGTCGACGGCCGCGTGACGATGCCCGATGCGCCGGGCATCGGCTTCGAGCGTAAAGCCGAATTGTGGTCTGTGATGAAGGAGCTGCAGCCCGCCGCCTGAGCGGTCAGGCCGTGGTCAGGCGCGGAAGTTATCCCAGCCGTTACCATGAGTCTGGTACCGGCCATCCTGCGGCGTACCCGAATTGGCGCAGCCTGCAAGCAACGCCGCAGCGAACAGCGTCGCGACAACCGCGAGCACCTTGGATTTGAGAGTAGTCATCTGACTGACGTGGCATTCGCTCGGCCGCATTTCAACGCACTCGGCTTCACAAGTTCGCTAGCGCGCATGTGCAATCGATTGCGCTCGCCTCGACGACATGGTCAGGCACGGAAGTTCTCCCAGCCACCGCCGGTCTGCCAGCCGCTGGGCTGACTGGGATCCAGCGTCTTGCAGCCGGCCATTGCAAGGATCAGCAAAGTGATCGCGACGGCAACCAGAGAACGAACGCTGCTCATGCCATCGACGATGGCACTCGCCTACTCCGGCTTCAACAAGCCGGATTTCACAAGTTCGCTAACGCTCGCTTCCTGGTCCTTCATATAGGCAGAAAATTCGTCCATCGTGGTCGGCCGGGCAATACCGCCGAGTTCGGCGAGCTTGTCGTTCACCGCCTTTTCCTTGAGGGCACCGACGACAGCGCCATTCAGGATCTCGAGGATCGGCCTGGGCGTTCCGGCGCGCGCCAGGAGGCCCGCCGTCGTACCGCCGTCGAACGGCTTGCTGCCGATGTCTTTCAGCGACGGCATATCGGGAAGTTGCGGCACGCGATCGGGACTCATCGCCAGCATGCCGATCATCTTGCCGGACTTGATGTGCGGCAGCGACGTCGTGAGCTGGTCCATGTAGAGATCGATCTGGCCCCCCATCAGGTCGTTGAGGCCGGGCCCCGACCCCTTGTACGGAATGATGTTGAACTGAACGCCTTCGTTCACCTGCAGGCGCAGGATGGCGATGTGGTTGGTCGTACCATTGCCGGCATGGCCGATACTGACCGTACCCGGCTTGGCCTTGGCTTCGGCGAGCGCGGCACGGATGTTCGCAAAGCGGCCGCCAGGCTTGCCCACGATGATCATGGGCACGGTGCTCAGCAGCGAAATCGGCGTGAACAGCGGCACCATCGACGGCTTGCCCGCAAGATAGGGCGCGACGAAGAGCACGCTGAAGCTGCCCATTACGACCGTGTAGCCATCGGCCGGCGCATTGGCCGCCGCCTCGGTGCCGACGATGCCGCCCGCTCCCGGACGATTGTCGACAATCACGGTCTGGCCGAGCTGCCGTCCCATCGCTTCGCCCACCAGCCGCGAGGTCAGGTCGTAGTTACCGCCGGCTGCGAACGGCGCGATCCAGCGGACAGGCTTGCTGGGAAAGTTCTGCGACCACGCGGGCAGGCACGGCAATGCCATGGCCCCGGCCAACAGCGCACGGCGTGACATGGTCGCCATCTCGATTTTCCTCCCACAGTTTCGCGCGCGTTTCGCGCGCCCCTTCGGACTGATTGCAATTTTCCTCGTATCGCGCCACATCGGAATGAGGCCCACCCATCGAGGAGAGAAACCGGGATGCCAGAGCACCAGACGCCGCTTATCGCCACGATCGCTGCGGGTCTGATGCTCGCCTTCATCTTCGGTCTCATTGCCCAGCGGCTGCGCATCCAGCCCCTGGTTGGCTACCTGCTGGCCGGCGTCATGGTCGGCCCCTACACGCCGGGCTTTACAGCCGACCCTGCTCTGGCAGCCGAGCTGGCCGAGATCGGGGTCATCCTCCTGATGTTCGGCGTCGGGCTGCATTTCTCTCTAAAGGATCTGCTGTCGGTTGCCCGCATCGCAGTGCCTGGCGCCGTGGGGCAGATTGCCGTGGCCACATTGATGGGCGCCGGCCTCTCCTGGGCACTCGGATGGAGCCTGCAAGCCGGCTTCGTCTTTGGATTGAGCCTATCGGTAGCCAGCACCGTGGTCCTGATCCGGGCGCTGCAGGATCGTCACATCCTCGACACCGGCCGCGGCCGCATCGCGGTCGGATGGCTGGTTGTCGAAGACCTCGCCATGGTGCTGGCGCTGGTCCTGCTGCCGGCGATCGCGGTGGTCACGGCAGGCGGTGATGTCCCGGCCACGCGTATCGTCTTCTCGCTGCTGGTCACGCTGGCGAAGGTTTCGATCTTCGTGGCCGTGATGTTGGTGATTGGACGGCGCGTCATTCCGTGGCTGATGCACCACACGGCGCACACCGGGTCGCGCGAGTTGTTCCGACTCGCCGTCTACGCCATCGCACTGGGCGTCGCCTATGGCGCTGCCAAGCTGTTCGGTGTCTCCTTCGCGTTGGGCGCCTTCTTCGCCGGCGTGGTCCTGGGCGAGAGCGACCTCAGCCAGCAGGCCGCCGAAGAGGCGATCCCGTTGCGCGACGCCTTTGCCGTCCTGTTCTTCGTCTCGGTCGGCATGCTGCTCAATCCGGCCGTGTTCATCGAGGCGCCTTTCGCGATGCTGGCGACCGTGGCGATCATCATCGTCGGCAAATCGGCGGCCGCCTATCTGATTGTGCGCGCCTTTCGCTATCCGACGACGACGGCGCTCACCGTATCCGCCAGCCTGGCGCAGATCGGCGAATTTTCCTTCATCCTGATCGGGCTCGGCGTCGATCTCAAAATGGTGCCCAAGGAAGCGCGTGACCTCGTACTGGCGGGCGCCATCGTCTCGATCATGCTGAACCCTCTCGTCTTTGCCATGCTGGAGAAGTGGGAGCGCGACAAGAAGGGGGCCTCCGGCACCGCGGCATCGGTCGCACCGCCGACGGCCTCCGACAAGGCCGAGGCAGAGGCGGAGAACACGCCGGTCATGACCAGCCTCACCGGGCACGACGTCGTTATCGGTTATGGTCGGGTCGGCTCGCTGGTCGGCGCCGGCCTCGTCCGCGACGGCGCAAAGGTGCTGGTCATCGAGGCTGGCGAAACAGCGTCGACCAAGGCCCGCAACGATGGCGCCGAAATCAGCCGCGGCAACGCCGCCGATCCAGCCGTCCTCGCGGCAGCAAATCTCGCCGGCGCGCGACGGCTCTACGTCACGATCCCCGAACCTTTCGAGGCCGGCCAGGTGATCCAGCAGGCGCGCCTCGCCAATCCGAAGATCGATATCCTGGCACGGGCCCATACCGATGCCGCCGTCGAACATCTCGATCGGCTGGGCGCCAACCTCGTCGTGTTGGGCGAGACCGAAATCGCCTATCGCATGCTCGAACGGCCTCGGGGAGAGGCCGCCGAGAAGGTGTCACCTTAAGCGCCGCTAGAGCCTTTCATGTTTTGACGTGAGCCTATCCGGCACTCTGGATGTAGCTGGAGCATTCGGATTGTCGGATGGTCTTGAGGAGGTTGGCGATGTAGCGCGAGAGGCCTTCCTGGGTGCGCTTTTGGGCGAGGCGCATC
>WBZX01000384.1_pt1 | contig 41124 bp, 39 predicted proteins | sample 5204211 | NCBI WGS metagenome assembly WBZX01 (sample SAMN12344362, study PRJNA552823) | activated sludge metagenome | biome: Activated sludge suspended growth; feature: Nitrification reactor; material: Wastewater; isolation source: activated sludge from nitrification reactor of wastewater...
TTCGATCCCCACCGCCTGGATCGAACTCGTCATCGCCGAAGGCAAGAACCGCCAGGTGCGCCGCATGACCGCGAAGACCGGCTTTCCCACCCTGCGGCTGATCCGCGCCGCCGTCGGCGACTGGCATCTGGACGCCCTGCAACCCGGCGAATGGAAGGAACTGCATGTCTGACACCCAAACCTGGCTGCCCCACGTCGTCGTCGCCGCGCTGGTTCAGCGCGACGGCCGCTTCCTCTTCGTCGAGGAGGAAACTGCCGACGGCCTGCGCCTCAACCAGCCCGCCGGCCACTGGGAACGCGGCGAAACCCTGATCGAGGCCGTGCGTCGCGAGGCGCTGGAAGAAACCGCGCACCGCGTCGAGCCCACCGCGCTCCTCGGCTGCTACACCACGCACTATCCCCGCCGCGACATCACCTACCTGCGCTTCGCCTACCTGTGCGACGTCGCCGGCTTCGAACCGGATTACCAACTGGACACCGGCATCGTGCGCGCGGTGTGGCTGATGCCGGACGAACTCGCCGCCCACCCCACGCCGCACCGCAGTCCGCTGGTCATGCGCTGCGTACAGGATGCGCTGGCCGGCCGGCGCTTTCCACTGGATTTCGTCACCCACGCATGAGCGCTGCGCCCAACAACGGCAAAGTCGTCGTCGGCCTCTCGGGCGGCGTGGATTCCGCCGTCGCGGCCTATCTGCTCAAGCAGCAGGGCTACGATGTGCTCGGCGTGTTCATGAAGAACTGGGACGACGACGACGGCACCGACGCCTGCACCGCGCGGCAGGATTTTCTCGACGTGCTGGTGGTGGCCGACGTGCTCGGCATCGAGGTCGAGGCGGTGAACTTCGCCAAGGAATACAAGGAACGCGTGTTCAGCTATTTCCTCGCCGAATACCAGGCCGGACGCACGCCCAACCCGGACGTACTGTGCAACAGCGAAATCAAGTTCAAGGCCTTTCTGGAGGACGCCGTGGCGCGCGGCGCCGACTTCATCGCCACCGGCCACTACGTCGGCAAGGGACAGGACGCCGCCGGCCGCGCGACGCTCTTGAAGGCCGGCGACGCCAACAAGGACCAGAGCTATTTCCTCTACCGGCTGAACCAGCAGCAGCTCATGCCCGCGCTGTTTCCGCTCGCCGCCCTGCCCAAGCCAGAAGTGCGCGCCCTGGCTGAGAGAATCGGCCTGCCCAACGCGAAGAAGAAGGACAGCACCGGCATCTGCTTCATCGGCGAGCGCAATTTCCGCGAATTCCTCGAACGCTACCTGCCGCGCGATCCCGGCGAGATGGTTACCCCCGAAGGCCGCGTCGTCGGTCAGCATCAGGGGCTGATGTACTACACGCTGGGGCAACGCCAGGGCCTGGGCATCGGCGGCCAGAAGGACGGCGACGGCGAACCCTGGTTCGTCGCAGACAAGGACATGGCGAGCAACACACTCGTCGTCGTGCAAGGCCACGACCACCCCCTGCTGCAACGCGAGAGCCTCGGCGCCGCCCAGCTGTCCTGGATCGCCGGCGTGCCCCCCGACCCCGAGCGCCCCTGCACCGCCAAGACCCGCTACCGCCAGCAGGACGCCGCCTGCCACATCAGCACGCTCTACGACGACACGCTCGAACTCGTATTCGACGCGCCGCAATGGGCCGTCACACCGGGCCAGTCGGTGGTGCTGTACGACGGCGCGGTGTGCCTGGGCGGCGGCATCATCACCTGAACGCCATTGTCGGATAACCGATAAAAGACTATATTCAGTCTCATCCGTTCAGGAGGCACCATGCGCTACTCGACCCAGGTCAAACCCATCAGCTACCTCAAGGCCAATGCCGCTGAGGTTCTGAGCCAACTCACCGAACTGCGCGAACCCATGGTCATCACCCAGAACGGCGAAGCCAGGGCAGTGATCCAGGATGTGGCCAGCTACGAAGAAACCCAGGAGTTGCTCGCCCTGCTGAAGCTGCTTGCGCTGGGCAATCAGGAAGTCGAAGACGGGAGAATCCGTCCCCTGTCCGAGGTCGTCGAACGCCTGCGCAAGAAATAGGGCCATGCGCTGGAAAGTTCTGCTTACCGCAGGGGCCGAGCGCGATCTGGAAGCCTTGCAAGCCTACATTGCGCACCACGACTCGCCTGCGCAGGCCGACTCTGTGCTGGAACGGCTTCTGAAAGTGGCCGACGATCTGGCTACGTTTCCCGAGCGCGGCGCGCACCCGCGCGAACTCCTCGCACTTGGCATCCGGGAATATCGGCAGGTCTTTTTCAAGCCATACCGTCTCATTTACCGGATAATCGACAAGCGCGTCGTGATTTTCCTGATTGCCGACGGCCGCCGCGACATGCAAACCCTGCTTGCGCAGCGCCTGCTTGGCGACACGCGCTGACCCGCTCTTCTTGTACCTTACCGATTTCAACGCCCCATGTCTCACGCCGAAGCCCCCGCCCCAGCCGCCAACTTCATCCGCAATATCATCGACGAGCAGAACGCCGAGGGGAAATGGAGCGGTCGCGTCGAAACGCGCTTTCCGCCCGAGCCCAACGGCTACCTGCACCTGGGGCACGCCAAGTCGATCTTCCTGAACTTCGGGCTGGCGCGCGACTACGGCGGCGTCTGCCACCTGCGTTTCGACGACACCAACCCCGAGAAGGAATCGCAGGAATACGTCGACTCGATCACCGATTCGGTGAAGTGGCTGGGCTTCGACTGGGGCACGCACCTCTACTTCGCGTCGAACTACTTCGACACCATGTACGCCTGTGCCGAGTACCTGATCACGTCCGGCCACGCCTACGTCGACTCGCTCTCCGCCGACGAGATGCGCGCCTACCGCGGCACGCTCACGGAACCGGGCAAGGACAGCCCCTACCGCAGCCGCAGCATGGAAGAAAACCTCGACCTCTTCCGCAAGATGCGCGCCGGCGAATTCCCCGACGGTGCCCATGTCCTCAGGGCAAAGATCGACATGGCCTCGCCCAACATCAACCTGCGCGACCCTGCGATCTATCGCATCAAACGCGCGCACCACCACAACACCGGCGACACCTGGTGCATCTACCCGATGTACACCTACGCCCACCCCATCGAGGACGCGATCGAGACCATCACCCACTCGATCTGCACCCTGGAATTCGAAGACCAGCGCCCGTTCTACGACTGGCTGCTCGACAAGCTCGCCGATGGCGGCTTCTTCAAGCGGCCGCTGCCGCAGCAGATCGAATTCGCGCGCCTCAACCTCACCTACGTCGTGCTGTCCAAGCGCAAGCTCATCCAGCTCGTCGAGGAAAAACACGTGGCCGGCTGGGACGACCCGCGCCTGCCCACCCTCGTCGGCGCACGCCGACGCGGCTACACCCCGGAAGGCTTCCGCCGCTTCACCGACCAGATCGGCGTCTCCAAGTCCGACGGCTGGATCGACTACAGCGTCTTTGAAGCCTGCCAGCGCGACGTGCTGAACGACAGCGCACTGCGCCGCGTCGCGGTGCTCGACCCGGTGAAACTCATCCTCGACAACTACCCAACAGGCCAGAGCGAAGAGTGCTTCGCCCCCAACCACCCGCAGCAGCCTGAATTAGGTAAGCGCGCGATTCCGTTCTCGCGCGAACTGTGGATCGAGCGCGAAGACTTCGAGGAAACCCCGCCCAAGGGCTACTTCCGATTATTCCCCGGCAACTCGGTGCGCCTGCGCTACGGCTACGTCGTGAAGTGCACCGGCTGCGACAAGGACGCCGACGGCACCATCACTGCCGTGCACTGCGAGGTCCTGCCCGACACCAAGTCCGGCACGCCCGGCGCCGACTCGGTCAAGGTCAAGGGCAACATCCACTGGGTCAGCGCCGCGCATGCCGTCGAAACCGAAGTGCGCCTCTACGATCGATTATTCAAAACTGCGCAGCCTGGCGCCGAGACCGGCAACTTCCTCGACGACCTCAACGCGGATTCGGTGAAGGTGATTCGCGCGCAACTCGAGCCCGCGCTGAAGGACGCCGTGCCCGAGCAGTCCTTCCAGTTCGAGCGGCACGGCTACTTCGTCGCCGACCGCGTCGACACGAAGCCGGGCGCGCCGGTGTTCAACCGGACGGTGACGTTGAAGGATTCGTGGGTGAAAACCGAGAAGTAAGCTTGCGGCAATGCATCCGGTTTTCATGCGACTGCGTGCAATCGACGCCTGTCTGCTCAACCAGCCCCCGCATCCAGAACTAACTGGGCTTCCGCGCTTTTTCACCGAATTCCTGTTCTTCGGCATCAAGGAGGCGCGGGCCTGCCTGTTCGCCGGGTTGTTCTTTACGGCCGTATTCCTCGTGCCGCACGCCGGAGTCTTCGGTATCCCCCGATACGACGCATTGCTGCTCATTGCGCTCGCCATTCAGGCATGGATGGTGTGGGCCCGGCTTGAAACATGGGACGAACTCAAGGCAATCAGTCTCTTCCATGTGGTGGGTTTCATGCTGGAAGTCTTCAAGACATCGGCTGCCATCCAGTCGTGGTCCTATCCTGATTTCGCTTACTCCAAGATCCTGGGTGTTCCGCTGTTCTCGGGGTTCATGTATGCCGCCGTGGGCAGTTACATCATTCAGGCCTGGCGCCTGCTCGACCTGCGCATCACCCATCATCCCCCCTACTGGATGGCCACGCTGATCGCGCTGCTGATCTACGCCAATTTCTTCACACACCATTACATCGGCGACTACCGCTGGTATCTCGCTGCCTGCGCATTGGGCCTTTATGCCCGTACCACGGTCATCTTCAAACCTTACGACCGTGAACGTGCCATGCCGCTGTTCCTGGCGTTCATCCTGATCGGCTTTTTCATCTGGCTGGCGGAAAACATCAGCACTTTCTTCGGCATCTGGCAGTACCCGAATCAACTGGGTGCCTGGTCCAGCGTTCATCTGGGCAAATGGAGCGCCTGGTCATTGCTTGTCGTCATGACCTTCACCATTGTGGCGAACCTGAAGCACGTCAAGACACGCATACACATTCCCGAATAGCCGCGCGAGTCACGGGTGAGGGCAATCCGATGGCATGCCCTACCCGACCCCCGGCGGTTGCGGCCCTAACTTACCAGAGACACCCGCGTGCCCGTCGTGCCAAGATGCGCCGCTACCCCATCCAGCATCCCAATTTCATGCCCGCAGTCCGGTTCCGCTTGCCTCTGGCCCTGGCGCTGTCGCTGGGTGTGCACGCGGGACTGCTGTTGTGGGCGGTTTCCCCCCCGGCTCCACCGCAAGAAGCTGAAGTCCTGCGGGTTTCGCTCACGCTGCCACCGCCGCCCGAGGTGAAACCCGTACGGCCTGTCACGCCGAAGCGCATGGAAACACAGGCGCGTGCGCCGGATACCCCGCCGCCCCCCGCCCCCCCACCGGCGACGATGCCCGCGCCGCCCGCGCCTACGGCAGAAGACTGGCAGCTTGCATCCACCTACACGCTCAAGAACAGCAAGCGCTATCGCCACACCTGGGGCCAGCAGGTGCGCAGCATGATGGGCACGGCGGTGGAAGGCGTGAACCAGGGGCAGGTGCGCTTCCGGATCACGATCAACCCGGACGGCACGCTCGCCCAAGTGGAGGAACTGTGGTCCACGTCGGACAAGGTTTCGAAGTTGGCCATGAAGGCCATCCAGAGCCTTCCCCCACTGCCTCCGACCCCTACCGGCAAGCCTCTGATATTCGAGAAAACCATCTCGTTCATGCCCTACGAGACGGGCTGGCCGCCGGCCTACAAGTACGATTGCCTGCCGGACCCGCCCCAGTTCAAGAACCCCTTCGCCTGGAACGGCGCTTCGGGCCAGCAGGCCTACAACCCGCCCCCGGCACGGGCGGAACGCGACCCCGACTGCCATCCCAGCGATGTCACCAGCACGTTCGAGGAGGAAGAAACGGAATTGAAGCGGCAGATGGAACGCAACCGCTGGGGCTGGTAATCCGGCCTGATGGCCTGGGCGAGCCCGGCGGAATGCGGGGGCGTTTCAGACGCGGCTACTTGAGCCGCGCGCCGAACTTCCCTTCCGCCTTCGCCACCTTGGGTGCGACGACGAACTGGCAATAAGGCTGCTGCGGGTTCTGTTCGAAGTAGCGCTGGTGGTAGTCCTCGGCAGGGTAGAAGGTGGTCGCCCCGGTGACTTCGGTGACGATGGGCGCGCCGAATTGTCCTGCGGCATCCAGCGCGGCGATGACCGCTTCGGCCTCGGCCTTCTGCCCGGGCGTGTGCCAGAAAATGGCGGAGCGGTATTGCGTACCGACGTCGTTGCCCTGGCGATTGCGCTGGGTGGGATCGTGGATCGTGAAGAAGACGTCGAGCAGGTCGCGGAAGCCGATCACGTCCGGGTCGTAGGTGACCTGCACGACTTCGGCGTGGCCGGTGTCGCCGTTGCAGATGTCGCGGTAGGTGGGATTTTCGGTATGGCCGCCCATGTAGCCGGAGACGGCGGATTCGACGCCGCGCAGCCGGTTGAACACGGTTTCGATGCACCAGAAACAGCCGCCTGCCAGGGTCGCCACTGCACGCGTCATGTCCGCCTCCTTTACACGACCGGCCGGGTCTCCATGAACGACGGCCGGGTCATCAGTTTCTCGAAGAGCTTCGCCAGGTTGGGGTGGGCGCCACGCCAGTCGATTTCGGCGAACCTCAGGTCAAGATAGCCCAGCATGCAGCCGCAGGCGATGTCGGCGAGCGTCATGCCGTTGCCGAGGTACCAGGGTTTGTCGCCGAGCGCTTCGGACAGGGCTTCGAGACCGCGGAACAGGGTGCGTTCCTGCAGGCCGAGCCAGTCGGGACTCTGGATGTCGGCCGGGCGCTTGCGTTCCTGGAAGGCGGCCACCGCGGCATCGGTCACGCCGTCGGCCAGCGCCTCGACGCCGCGCACCACCATGCGGCTTTTCGGTTCGCTGGGGATCAGGTGCGCCACCGGCGAGAGCGCGTCGAGGTATTCGACGATGACGCGCGAGTCGAAGACGGAAACGCCGTCTTCCAGCACCAGCACGGGCACCTTGCCGAGCGGGTTGAGCGCGGTCACGGGGGTATCGGGCAGCCACGGGTTTTCCACCTGGAGCTGGAAGGGAAGCTTCTTTTCCATCAGCACCACGCGGGCCTTGCGGCCGTAGGGGCTGGTGAGCGAGGTGACGAGTTTCATGCGGGTTTCCTGGGCACGGCTTTGTTCGTATTCGGGGCGGCGCCATTATCGCCTGCCGCCAGCAGGCTTCCAACCCGTTCGCGCAACACGGGGAGCACTTCGGCTTCGAACCAGGCATTGCGCTTGAGCCAGAGCCGATTGCGCGAGCTGGGATGCGGCAGCGGCAGGAAGTCCGGCGCAAAGTCGCGCCAGGCATGCACGGTTTCCGCCAGCGTGCGGCCGCGCCGTTCGCCCAGGTAATACGCCTGGGCCCAGGCGCCGATCAGCAGGGTGAGTTCGATGCGCGGCATGGCCGCGCGCAGCGGCGGATGCCACAGCGGCGCGCATTCGGGCCGCGGCGGCAGATCGCCGCCCTTCACGGTGCCGGGATAGCACAGCCCGGTGGGCACGATGGCGATGCGCGTCGCGTCGTAGAAAACGTCGCGCGTCACGCCCAGCCACTGCCGCAGCAGGTCGCCGGACGGATCGTTCCAGGGAATGCCGGTTGCGTGCACGCGGCGGCCGGGGGCCTGGCCGACGATCAGAATTCTCGTGGTCGCGGATACCCGCAGCACCGGCCGCGGCGCGTGCGGCAGGTGCGGGGCGCAGACGGTGCAGGCGCGCGCCTGTTCCGCCAGCGCGTCGAGCGCCTCAGCGGGCCTGCACTCAACTATGGGCGACGATGTAGCGCTTGACCGCTTCGACATCGGCGTCCATCACGTGCTTCACCTGCGGCTGCCTTTCCAGGTCGGCCAGTTCGGCAGGGCGCACCGGCTCGACGTGCAGCGCCTCGCGGATGGCGTCCTCGAACTTGGCCGGCTGCGCGGTTTCCATGCACACCAGCGGCACGCCGGGTTCGCGGTGTTCCAGGCCGACTTTCAGGCCATCGGCGGTATGCGGGTCGATCATGGTGCCGTACACCTCGTACACCGTGCGGATGGTGTCGATGCGGTTGGCGTGGCTGCTGGAGCCCGAGACCATGCCGAAGCTGGCTACCCGGTCGAACAGACCGTCCGCCTTGAGATCGAAGCTGCCGCCGGACTCGATGGCCGACCACAGGCTGCGGATTTTCGCGGCGTCGCGGCCGGAAAGATCGTAGACGAAGCGCTCGAAGTTGGACGCCTTCGAGATGTCCATCGACGGGCTGGACGTGTGCTTCGTTTCCGGGCGCGGGCGGTAGACGCCGGTGCGGAAGAACTCGTCGAGCACATCGTTTTCGTTGGTGGCGACGATCAACTTGCGGATCGGCAGGCCCATCTGGCGCGCGATGTGGCCGGCGCAGACGTTGCCGAAGTTGCCCGAGGGCACCGAGAACGACACTTCCTGGTCGTTGGAATGCGTGGCGGCGAAAAAGGCCTTGAAGTAGTACACGCTCTGCGCCGCGACGCGCGCCCAGTTGATCGAGTTGACCGCGCCGATGTGGTGCTTCGTCTTGAAGTCGAGGTCGTTGGACACGGCCTTGACGATGTCCTGGCACTGGTCGAACACGCCGCGGATGACGAGGTTGTGGATGTTGGCGTCGGCCAGCGCGTACATCTGCGCCTGCTGGAACGGCGTCATGCCGTGCTCGGGCGAGAGCATGAAGACGCGCACGCCCTGCTTGCCGCGCATGGCGTATTCGGCGGCCGATCCGGTGTCGCCGGAGGTCGCGCCGAGGATGTTCAGCGCGCCGCCGGTGGCCTTGCCCGATGCGGAATGGGCCAGCGCGTATTCGAACAGGTTGCCCAGCAGCTGCATCGCCATGTCCTTGAACGCCAGCGTGGGGCCGTTGGACAGCGCGAGGATGTGCAGGCCCGGTTCCAGGGTCTTCAGCGGCGTGATGTCTTCGGCGTTTTCCTGGTCGGTGACGTAGCGGTAGGTCTGCGCGGTATAGGTGCGGTCGATGATGCGCCGGAGATCGTCGGCGGGAATGTCGTCGACCAGGCGCGAGAGCACGGCAAAGGCCAGCTCGCGGTAGTTCATGCCGCGCATCGTCGCCAGTTCGTCCGCGGTGAAGCGCGGATAGGCGTCGGGCACGTAGAGGCCGCCGTCGCTGGCAAGGCCGCCGAGCAGGATGTCGGAGAAGCGAAGCTGCGGCGCGTTGCCGCGGGTGGACTGGTATTTCATGATTCTTCCGATGGTTGCGGTTCGCGGTCAGGCGATCTGGTTGCGGCCGCGATGCTTGGCCAGATACAGGCGCTGGTCGCATTCCCTGATCAGGTTGCTGACGAGTTCGCCGTCGATGAAGGTGGTCTTGCCGCCGTCGATTTCGAGCAGGCCGAAGCTGGCGCGCATGTCGACCGCCTCCGCGTCCGCCGCGACGGAGCCGGCCTCGACCGCAGTGCGCAGCTTCTCGGCGACTTCGCGTCCCTGGGCGTAGGGCGTGGCCGGCAGCATGAGCAGGAATTCATCGCCGCCGAAGCGGAACATCAGGTCGGACTGGCGCAGATGCTCGCGCAGCGTGGTCGCGAACTGGACGATGGCGCGGTCGCCGACCGTATGTCCGTGGTTGTCGTTGATCTGCTTGAAGTGGTCGACGTCGCACATCAGCAGGCAGAACGGCGTTTCGGTCGCGCGGGAAATCTCGAGCTGGTTGATCATCACCCGTTCCAGCGAACGCCGCGTCAGCGCGCCGGTCATCGGGTCCTTGTTGTAGTTGATCATGATCACCATGCTGTTGAGCATGGAAATCTCGTTGCCGATGTCCAGCGAGTAGTTCTCGGCCTTCTTCATCAGCGCGTACAGCGGCAGGCTGTCGCCGCTGTGGCCGATCATGCGTCCGATCTCGGGAACGACGCGATGCATCGCGGCGTGCAGTTCCACCAGATGCGCGTGATGGCTCTTGTCGCGCACCAGGCGGGTGCCCTCGCCGTGCAGCCATTTGCCGAATTCGCACTTCTCGTGGTGCGCCTCGGGCATGGCATGCCGGTCGCGGCTGGAAACCGCGCTGGTCAGCTGGCGCAGCCAGTCCAGGTGCTTCTCGAAATGGACCAGCAGGTTTTTCTCCGCCAGTCCGGCGATGTGGCGCAGGCGCACATTGTTGCGATGCCCGAGCTCGCCGAGAAAGCCGGTCAGGTAGACCTTGGCGAGCGAGTCTTCCAGCATGTCGAAGAAGCCGATGATCGCGCCGACGGCGTCGACGTTGTCGTCTTCCACCGCCATCCGGATCAGCATGTCGCGCAGGTGGGCCAGCTCGTGCGCCACGATCATGAACGGCACCTTGCGCCCGTACATCCGGGCCATCAGTTCGATGCAGGCCAGGTTGTCGTGGACGAGCAGCAGGCGATGCAGGCCGTCGACGAGTTCGCCGTGGTCGAACCCCGGGTGGGTCTGGTGCTGTTCGAATTCCTCGACATGCCAGGGGCCGACGTAGCGGCTGCGCACCAGCATGAAATACCGCATCATGTCCTGCCGGGCGGACTCCGTGACGACTGCGGCCAGTTCGGTGCTGGACAGGATGTTCATGGTGCGCGCTGCTCGACCTCAGGCCTGACGATACGGGACGGACCGCTTCATTTCGCCGTCAGTTCCTCGAGGCGGATGCGCATCACCTTGCCGGCCACGCTGTCGAGCGCCTCGATCTTCCCGATCGCCGCGTTGACGTTCTTCTCCACGGTGACATGGGTGAGCAGGATGATGTCGACCTGCTCCTCGCCTTCGGCGGGTTCCTTCTGCACCATGGCATCGATCGAGATGTCGCGGTCGGCGAGGATGCGCGTGATGTCCGCCAGCACGCCGGGACGGTCGAAGGCGGACAGGCGCAGGTAGTAGGCGGTGCGCACCTCGTCCATCGGCAGGATGGGCGTGGCCGCGAGCTGGTCGGGCTGGAAGGCGAGGTGCGGCACGCGGTGGTGCGGGTCGGCGGTATGCAGGCGCGTCACGTCGACGAGGTCGGCGACCACGGCCGAAGCGGTGGGCTCGGCGCCCGCACCCGCGCCGTAGTAGAGCGTGGGGCCGACGGCGTCGCCCTTCACCAGCACGGCGTTCATCGCGCCGTCGACGTTGGCGATGAGGCGGCGCTCGGGGATGAGCGTCGGGTGAACCCGCAGTTCGATGCCGGCCTCGGCGCGCCGCGCGATGCCCAGCAGCTTGATGCGGTAGCCCAGTTCCTCGGCGTACTGCACGTCCTCGCGCGTCAGCTTCGAGATGCCCTCGGTATAGGCGCGGTCGAACTGCATGGGAATGCCGAAGGCGATGGCCGACAGGATGGTGAGCTTGTGCGCGGCGTCGATGCCTTCGATGTCGAAGGTGGGGTCGGCTTCGGCGTAGCCCAGGTCCTGCGCCTGCTTCAGCACGTCGGCAAAGGCCGCGCCCTTGTCGCGCATCTCGGAGAGGATGAAGTTGCTGGTGCCGTTGATGATGCCCGCCAGCCACTCGATGCGGTTGGCGGTGAGCCCCTCGCGCAGCGCCTTGATGATGGGAATGCCGCCCGCCACCGCGGCCTCGAAGGCGACGATCACGCCCTTCTTCTGTGCGGCGGCAAAGATTTCGTTGCCGTGCTTGGCGATCAGGTGCTTGTTGGCGGTGACCACGTGCTTGCCGTTCTCGATGGCGGCGAGCACCAGCGCGCGCGCAGGCTCGATGCCGCCCATGAGTTCGGCGACGATCTCGATCCCGGGATCGTTGACGACCGCCATCGGATCGGTCGTCAGCGGCAGCCCGTTCGCCAGCGCCTTGGCCTTGTCGAGGTTGCGCACGGCGGCGCGCACGACGCGGATCTCGCGGCCGGCGCGGCGGGTGATTTCTTCGGCGTTGCGGCGCAGCACGGTGAGCGTGCCGCCGCCGACGGTACCCAGGCCCAGGAGGCCGACGTGGATGGGGTTCATGCTTGGGTCTTCTCTTTCAGGAAAGGGGTTAGCGGTGCGCCCGGTTGCGGTCGAGGAAGCGCCCGATGCGGCCGATGGCCTCGGTCAGGTCTTCTTCGTGCGGCAGGAACACCACGCGGATGTGGTCGGGATGCGGCCAGTTGAAGCCGCTGCCCTGCACCACCAGCACGCGCTCCTCTTCCAGCAGGTTGAGGATGAATTTCTGGTCGTTGGCGATGTGGTACAGCTTGGGGTCGAGCTTGGGAAACAGGTACATCGCCGCCTTCGGCTTCACGCACGACACCCCCGGAATCTCGGTCAGCAGCTTGTGCGCCAGATCGCGCTGGCGCGCCAGCCGGCCGCCCGGCGCGACCAGGTCGTTGATGCTCTGGTAGCCGCCCAGCGCAGTCTGGATCGCATACTGCCCCGGCACATTCGAGCACAGGCGCATCGACGCCAGCATGTTCAGGCCTTCGAGATAGTCGCGCGCGTGGCGCTTGTCGCCCGACACGATCAGCCAGCCCGAGCGGTAGCCGCAGGCGCGGTAGTTCTTCGACAGGCCGTTGAAGGTCACGATGAGCACGTCGTCGGCCAGCGAGGCGATCGAGGTGTGCGTCACGCCGTCGTACAGCACCTTGTCGTAGATCTCGTCGGCGTAGACGATGAGCTGGTGCTGACGCGCGATTTCCAGGATCTCGCGCAGCAGTTCCACCGGATACAGCGCGCCGGTGGGATTGTTCGGGTTGATGATGACGATGGCACGCGTGCTGGACGTGATCTTGGAACGGATGTCGGCCAGGTCGGGCAGCCAGCCGGCCCCCTCGTCGCACAGGTAATGGCGCGGCTTGCCGCCACCGAGGCTCACCGCCGCCGTCCACAGCGGATAGTCCGGCGCCGGGACCAGCACCTCGTCGCCGTTGTTGAGCAGCGCCTGCATCGACATCACGATCAGCTCGGACACGCCGTTGCCGACGAAGATGTCGTCGATGGTCACGCCGGCGATGCCCTTGCGCTGCGTCTCGTGCATGATCGCCTTGCGCGCCGAGAACAGGCCCTTGGAATCGCTGTAGCCCGAGGCATTCGGCAGGTTGAGGATCACGTCCTGCACGATCTCCTCCGGCGCCTCGAAGCCGAAGGGCGCGGGGTTGCCGATGTTCAGCTTGATGATGCGCTGGCCTTCTTCCTCCATCTGCTTGGCGCGCGCCATCACCGGCCCGCGGATGTCGTAGCAGACGTTGTCGAGCTTGGTCGATTTATGGATGGTGCGTAGGGTGGGCTTGTCGGCAGCCGTCACGGTCGGGGTCCCTGAAATTCAAGGCAAAACAATGCCTTGTAAAACGCGCGATTTTACCGGAGCCGCCCTGCCCCGGCAAACCCGGCTTCGCCTGCCGGCGCGCCCCTGTCGGGCCCGCACAGGCTCTGCTATGGTTTCGGCATGAAACTGCACCTCAACCACGGTGGCGGCCAGGCGCTCTTCACCGGCTACGGTCCCGACCATGTCCTCATCGACGGCCGCCGCCACGACGCCAGCCTGCTGCTCAGCGCCCGCGGCATCGAGATCGCCCCCTGGGCCGGCCTCGGCTTCCCCGCCCTCACCGCCGCCCACTTCGCATGGATCGCCCAGCGCGACCTCGACATCCTCCTGCTCGGCACCGGCACCCGCCTGCGTTTTCCCCCGCCCGCCGTCACCCGGCCCCTCGTCGAGGCGCAAATCGGGCTGGAGGTGATGGACATCGGGGCGCTGTGCAGGACGTACAACATTCTCGTTTCGGAAGGGCGGAACGTGGGGGCGGCGGTGTTGATCGAGCGGGGGTAAGTTGAGGTTGTCCGCTTGTGGCTCCGGTTGCCAGAGCCTTCGTTGAACTACTGACTGTTGGCCGGGCATACGATTCCACACGCGCTTCAGCGCGTAGTGGATCGGAGTCCCTTTAGGGGCTACCCCCGGCCAACGAACTGCAGTCCGTCCAAGCTTCATGCTACAACACATACTCAACCCTCCCCCGCTTGCGGGAGACGGGAGAGTGGGCTTTCAATCCGGCATCACCTCCCCAAAACTCGCAATCCCCTCAAACTCCCCGCACTCCTTGTGCGGCAATTTCGAATCCGGATTGCACACCGCCAGCAGATGCGCGATGCCATAGGCCTTTGCGCTTTCCAGCACCGGCAGGCTGTCGTCGACAAACAGCGTACGCGCCTTGTCGAAAGGCTCGACGCCCTGCAAGGCCTGCCAGAAATCCGGGTGCTCCTTCGGCAGGCCAATCTGATGCGAGGAAATCAGCGCGTCGAACCAGGCGTCGAGGCGGGTCTCGCGCATCTTGAGGCCGAGGCTCTTGGGGTGGGCGTTGGTGACCATGACGACGCGGCGGCCGGAATCGTGCAGGGCTTTCAGGAAGGCGGGCACGTCGGGACGCACGGCGATGAGGTGCAGCACCTCTTCCTTCAGCTGCATCACGTCGAGCGCGAGCTCGCTCGACCAGAAATCGATGCAGTACCAGTTGAGCGTGCCGGCGTGGCGTTCGTAGTGCCCGTTCAGGCGTTCGCGTGCGACGGCTTCGTCGAGACCGTGGTATTCGGCGTAGCGGCGCGGCATGTGCTCGCGCCAGAAGTGGTTGTCGAAATGCAGGTCGAGCAGGGTGCCGTCCATGTCGAGGAAGACGGTGTCGATCCGGCTCCAGTCGATCATCGCATCATCTCCACGTGGGCGACGGCGCTGCGCCCCAGCGCGCCGAGGTCGTAGCCGCCCTCGAGCACGGAGACGAGGCGCCCCTGCGCGTGGCGGTCGGCCAGCGCGCAGAGCGCGCGCGTGATCCACGCGTAGTCGTCTTCCACCAGGTTGAGGCCGCCGAGCGGGTCGTCGCGGTGCGCGTCGAAGCCGGCCGAGACGAACACGAGTTCGGGCCGGAAGGCGTCGAGCGCGGGCAGCACGTCGCGCGCCACGGCGGCACGGAACAGCGAGCCGTCGGCGCCGGCCGGCAGCGGCACCGGCACGAAGCCCGCATGCGGCTGCGCCCCGCTGTACGGGTAAAAGGGATGACGGAAGCTGGACAGCAGCAGCACGCGCGGCTCGTCGCGGAAGATGTCCTCGCTGCCGTTGCCGTGGTGGACGTCGAAGTCGACCAGCGCCACGCGCGCAAGACCGTGCACGGCGAGCGCGTGATGGATGCCGACGGCGACGTTGTTGAAAAGGCAGAAACCCATCGCGCGGCCGGCCTCGGCATGGTGGCCGGGCGGCCGCACGTTGCAGAAGGCGCGCTGCGCCTCGCCGGCCGTCACCGCATCGACTGCGCGCACCGCGGCGCCGGCCGCCGCCAGCGCGGCCTGCCAGCTGTGCGGGTTGAGGCCGGTGTCGGGGTCGAGCCAGGCGACGCCGTCTTGCGGCACGGCGTCGCGCACGCCGTCGATGTGCGCCTGCGCATGGGCGCGCGCCAGCTGTTCGGGCGTGGCGTGCGGCGGCACGATTTCGAGCAGTTCGCCGAACCAGGGCGCGGCGCGCAAGGCCGCGTCCACGGCCTGCAGGCGTCGGGGCGATTCGGGATGCCAGGGGCCGACGTCGTGCTGCGCGCAGTCGGCGTGCGTCAGGTAGGCGACGCGGCTCACGGTTTCAGAACAGCTGGTCCTTGGACACGCCGCGCCGGCGCAGCATCTGGCGCAGGACACGCAGCGACTCCATCTGGATCTGCCGCACGCGTTCGCGCGTGACCTGCAGTTCCACCGCCAGGTCTTCCAGCGTGCACGCCTCGCAGTTGTTGAGCCCGAAGCGGCGCTCGATCACCCAGCGCTGCTTGTCGTTGAGCTGCTTCAGCCATTCGTGGACGTGATGCTCGATCTCCTCCAGCTGCAGCATCTCGTCCGGCAGGTGCGCGTTGTCGTCGGCGATGGCCTCGCCGAGCGAGAGCGTGGGGTCGACGTCGAGCGGCGCGTCGAGCGAGGCGACGCGTTCGTTCAGCTGCATGATGCGGCGCACGTCCTCGACCGGATGGCCGGTGAGCGCGGCGATGTCCTCGCTGGTGGCGTCGGTGACGCCGTGCGTCTCCAGATGGCGCTGCGCCCGCAGGTAGATGTTGAGTTCCTTGATGACGTGCACCGGCAGGCGGATGGTGCGCGACTGGTTCATGATCGCGCGCTCGATGTTCTGGCGTATCCACCAGGTGGCGTAGGTGGAAAAGCGGAAGCCGCGCTCGGGATCGAATTTCTCCAGCGCGTGGATGAGGCCGAGGTTGCCCTCCTCCACCAGGTCGAGCAGCGCGAGGCCCCGGTTCGCGTAGTGCTTGGCGATGTTCACCACCAGCCGCAGGTTGCGCTCGATCATGATCTGGCGCGCGTCGAAATCGCCCTTCACCACGCGCCGCGCCAGCGCGGCTTCCTCTTCCGCGGTGAGCAGCGGCGCCTGGCCGATCTCGTTGAGATACAGCTGGGTCACGTCGACCTGCGGTTCGTCGAGGATGGCGGAAGCCAGGTCCTCGGCCGTGTCGCGCACGGGGCTTTCGGCCGACTCGAGTTCCTCGGCGGCGGGTTCTTCGGGGGTCGGCTCTTCGTGGTCGTCGTCGCGTTCCGTACTCATGAGCGCTCCGGTAGGTAAGTCAGGGGATCGAGCGGTTTGCCGTAGCGGCGGATCTCGAAGTGCAGTTTGACGCGGTCGGCGTCGCTGTCGCCCATCAGCGCGATCTTCTGGCCGGCGGCGACGGTATCGCCTTCCTTCACCAGGATGGTTTCATTGTGCGCATAGGCGGAAAGAAATTCACCCGCATGCTTGACGATGAGCAGGCGGCCGTACCCGCGCAGGCCGCTGCCGCTGTAGACCACCTTGCCCGGCGCGACGGCGAGCACCGGCGTGTTGCGCGCGCCGACGATGTCGATGCCCTTGCCGCCCGCCGCGCCGAAGCGGCCGGCGAGCGTGCCGGCGGCGGGCCACTGCCAGACGTCGACGCCAGTCGCCGCCGTTGCCGGGGATGCGGTCTTGTCGGGCGCGGGTTCGACGGCGGGTTTCTCCGCGGCAATTTTCTCCGCTGCAGGTTTTTCCGCTGCGGGCGCCGGCGGTGCGCTGGCCACGGCCGGCGCCGCGCCGGACGCCTGCGCCCAGTTGGCTTCGGAATACGGCAGGAACACGCCTTGCGGCGTACGCAGCAGCGGCGCCTCGGCCAGCGGCTTCGCGCTCGGCGGCGGCGCCTCGTCGAGCGGTTTCACCTCGACCGCGCCCGGCGGCGGCGTCAGGCGCAGGGTCTGGCCGACGAGGATGCGGTCCGGCGATTCGAGCCGGTTCCAGGCAGCCAGGTCGCGGTAGTCGAGGCTGTTGGCAAAGGCGATGGCATACAGGGTGTCGCCGCGCGCCACCGTATGCGTGCCGGTGGTGGACGGCGCGATCTGCGGCGTAAGCGGGCGCACCGGCTCGACCGGCTCCCTGGTCACGACCCTGGGCGGCGGAACCTTGCGCGATTGCACGTCCTGCACCGGAGCCGGGCCGGGCGCGGTGCACGCCGCGAGCGCGGCGGCCAGCGCCGCCCAGGCGAGCTGCTTCACGCCACCCCCGGCAGCAGCGGAACGAATTTCACGTCTTCCAGCAGGCGCTCGGCGCAGGTCTCGCCCTGGCGCTCGACCACGCACAGGGTCTGCGCGCTGCCGCCCCTGGGCATCACCAGCCGGCCGCCGTCGGCCAGCTGCTCCAGCAGTTCCTGCGGCACCTCGGGAAAGGCCGCGGCGATGACGATGGCGTCGAAGGGCCCGAAGTCCTTCGCTCCGTGCAGGCCGTCGCCGTGCTTGGGCTTGACGTTGTTGATGCGCAGTTCGCGCAGCCGCACGCGCGTCTTGCCGACCAGCTGCGCGATGCGGTCGAGCGATATCACCTCGCGCGCGATCTTCGCCAGCACCGCGGCCTGGTAGCCGCAGCCGAGGCCGACCTCGAGCACGCGGTTGAGCGCATGGCCCTGGCCGGCCTCGCCGTGGCGCGCCAGCTCGGCCATGCGCGCGACGATGTAGGGATTGGAAATGGTCTGCCCGAAGCCGATCGGCAGCGCCGTGTCCTCGTAGGCGCGCGACTCCAGCGCCTGGTCGACGAAGAGATGGCGCGGCACGGTGCCCATCGCGGCCAGCACGGTCTCGTCCCGGATGCCCTGTTCGCGCAGGCGCTCGACCATGCGGCCGCGCGTGCGCGCCGAGGTCATGCCGATGCCGGCGCGCGGGTTCAGGGTTTCAGCCATGCGCGCACGCTGTCCATCTGGCCGAAGCGGGTGAGGTCCATCTGCAGCGGCGTGATCGACACGCGGCCGTTCGCCACCGCGAAGAAATCCGTGCCCTCGCCCGCATCCTGCGCGGCCCCGGCGGCGCCCACCCAGTACACGGTCTGGCCGCGCGGGTTGGTCGTCTTCACCACCGACTCCGCCTTGTGGCGCCGGCCCAGCCGGGTGACCACGGGCGGGTCGAGCTCGTCGTAGGGCACGTCGGGCACGTTCACGTTGAGCAGCATCGGCTCGCCGGGCGGCTGCGACTGGATGCGCCGCACCAGGTCGGCGACCACGCGCGCGGCGGCGTCGAAGTGCCGGGCGTTGTGGCTGGCGAGCGAGACGGCGATCGAGGGGATGCCGAGCAGATAGCCCTCGGTGGCGGCGGCGACGGTGCCCGAGTAGATGGTGTCGTCGCCCATGTTGGCACCGTGGTTGATGCCCGAGATCACCATGTCGGGCAGGTGGTCGAGCATGCCGGTGACCGCCAGGTGCACGCAGTCGGTCGGCGTGCCGTTGACGTAGTGGAAGCCGCTCGGCGCCTGGCGCAGGATCAGCGGCCGGTCCAGCGTGAGCGAATTCGACGCGCCGCTGCGGTCGCGTTCCGGCGCCACCACGGTCACCTCGGCGAGCGGCGACAGGCCCGCCGCCAGCGCGGCAAGGCCGGGCGCGAAGTAACCGTCGTCGTTGGAAAGCAGGATGCGCATCAGGGGCGGCCTCCGGACCGGGCGGGGGAAAACGTCGGGGGCATCATCGGAACAGCGCACACGCACACGAAAAACATGCGCCCGATTCTAACACCGGGCCAGGCGCCTGTCGGACTTGAGCGATCGTAGCGAGCCGAGTGGGAGAGCGAGGACAGATTTTCACGATTTTGAGGCGGATAGTCGTTCTATCCAACGAAAAATCGGGGAAATATGGACCGCTCTTCCCACTGGCGCAGTAGATCAGTCTCAAGTCCGACAGGCGCCCAGGGCGATCACAGCCGCATTCAGTCGTATTCCAGCGTGTAGAAGGCGTCGAAACTGCTCTGCTCGCCGGCCTGCGCTTCCAGCCGCACGCGCGGGCTCAGCTGGTACAGCACCTTGACCACCTGGCTGAGTCCGTCGAGGCTCTGTTCGTACGACAGCGTGGCGCGCGACGACAGGCGCTTGCCCACGCTCACGATGGCCGTGCCGAGGTTCTCGCTGCCGCCGGCGCGCACGTCGAAGCTGTCGATGCCCAGGCTTTCGGCCAGGCGGCTCTGGAAGTTCACCGACTCGGCCTGGCCGAGCAGTGCGCCGGCCGCCACCTGCAGCAGCACGAATTCCTGCTGGCCGGCGTTGTCGAGGCCGTGGCCGAGCACCAGCCACGACAGCTTCTCGGTGTCCGGCATCGCCGGATCGGAATACAGCGTCACCACCGGCCGCTGCACCGTGCCGCGCACCTGCACCCCGGCCGTCACCGTCGGCGTCTTGCGCACCGCCAGCACGTCGAGCCCGGGGTTGTCGACCGGGCCGGCAAAACGCAGCACCCCGCGTTCGATGTCGAGCGTCTGCGCGTAGGCGGCGTAGCGGCCCTTCGTCACCTGGATCGCGCCTTCGCCGCGCAGGACGGCATCCTGCGTGTAGATGCGCAGGCTGCCGCCGAGCTTCGCGTCGAGCCCGCCGCCCTGGAACAGGAAATCGTCGCCGAGGCCGAACACGAGATCGAGCGCCAGCGGGAAGCGCTGCGACACCGGCGGCTCGCGCGGCGGCCGGCCCGCCACCACCACGTCGCCGGACAACGCCGGCCGGCTCGCCTCGGGCATCCGCACCCGCGCCCGGTCGGTCACCAGTTTGCCGGTCAGTTTCAGGCGCCGGTCGGCAAACGCGAGTTGCGTGGTCCCCGACACGGTGACCTGGCGATCGCTGCGGTGCGTCGCCACGAATTTCTCGAAGTCCAGCGTCAGCCCCGCGCGCGGATTGCGCCATTCCGCGTCGCCGCTCACCACGATGCGTCCGCCCTGCCCTTTCAGCTCGCCTTCGCGCACGCGCACGCGGTCGTCGGCCAGCACCAGGTCGAGCACGCCGTCTTCCACCGCCACGCCTTCCTCCGGCATGGCGAAGCGCAGGCTAGTCGCGCGCAGCGTCCCCGACACGGCCGGCGCGGCCAGGCTGCCGCCGCCTTCGAGATTCGCCGCCAGGCGCGCGTCGAGGCGCACGCCCACCGGCAGGAAGGCCTTGACGATGCGCAGGTCGGGCACGTCGAGGCGCGCATTCCAGGCCAGCGGCGCGGTGCGCGACAGCGTCGGCACGCCGGCTTCGACCTGCAGCGGCAGGCGCGCGTCGAGGCGGGCCTGACCGGCATCGCGGGTGTCGAGTTCGGCGTGCAGCCGGGTCTCGTTCGCCGCCGCCTTCAGGCTCAGGTCCAGCCGCGTCACGCCCAGGGCCAGGGCGGGCGCCGTCAGCTTCACATCGCCGCCCGCGCGCGCCAGGCGCGCTTCGCCGTCGAGGCTGCTGCCGAGCCGGACATTCCAGTCGCCGTCGACGCGCAGGTCGGTATGCACCGGCGGCGGCGATGCGAGCAGCGCCAGCCAGGGCGCCACCGGCAGGTTGGCCAGGCTGCCGCGGCTGGCCAGCTGGCTCGCGTCGCGCTGCAGCTCCGCCACGTCGACCCGCCCGCCGGCCACCGAAAACGCCAGTGCGCGCACCTGCTGGCGATCGCGCGCCAGCACGAGCTGCGCCGGCGCCAGCAGGCGCAGCGGCCACGCGCCCTGCACCTCGGCCGACTTCAGTTCGCCGCGCCAGGTGTGCGTCGCGTCGAGCCCGCCCGCCAGCGCGGCGTTCACGCGCCAGTCCGGCAGGCTGGCGTCGAAGGCCAGCGTGTGCGCATCGCGCCGACCGGACAGGCGGGCATGGGCGCGTTCGACCGTGCGATCGCGCCAGCGCAGCCCGCGCGCATCGAGGCTGCCGTCGAAGACCCCCTGTGCGGCGGCTTTGAGCGTCAGGTTCGCATCCAGCGCCTCGACCGCCAGCGCGCCCGGCAGTTGCAGGCCGCGCGCCTGCGCGCGCGCGTCGACGTCGGGCGCCTCGGTCTGGCCGGCCAGGCGGCCGGTGCTCGTCAGCTGCCCGTCGCAGCCGAGGCGCAGGCGCGCCAGGGCCGGCGCGTCGACGTCCCAGTCCAGCGCGTCGCCGCGCTTTCCCCAGGCACCCGTGAGGCGCGCGCGGTTGCCGGCCAGGTCGAGATCGACGTCGGCCAGCGCGAGATGCGCGTCCGCGTAGCGCAGCGTCGCCTGCCCGCGCACCGGCCGCCCCTCGAGCGTGCCCGGCGGCAGTTCGAGCTGCGCGTTCAGCAGCAGCGACGGCGCCAGCGCGCCGCTGATTTCGCCGCGCAGGTTGAGGCGCCCCTGCGGGAAGCGGCCGAACCGCGCAGGGTCGATGTTCGTCGCGTCGAGGTTGGCGGCGAAGGCACGCGCGGCGTCGAGCGTGAGCGTGCCGTGCGCGACGAGACGGCCGCTCTGGCCGCTGAAGTCCGCCTCGGTGAGGGCGAGCACGCGGTCCGCGTGCGTCAGCGCGAACTGCCCGGCGCCCCAGCTTTCCTTCACCGTGCCGTCGAGCGTCTGCTGCGCGGCGTCGCCATGCAGGCGCAGGTGCGCGGCCAGACGCGTTTTCGTCAGCGTGCGATGCAGGCCGGCCAGATCGAGGCGCGCGCCGTCGAATGCGAGATCGAACCGGCCGTCGCGCCACGTGCCCTGCCCGCCCAGCCGGCCGGCGGCGCCGAGGTCGATGTCGAGGCTGCTGAACTCGGCCCGCGCGGCGTCACCGAGCACCGCGCCGGTGAATTGCACCAGCGGCAGGCGCTGCTGGTCGAACCGGCCCGGCAGGGCGTTGACGAGGCTGAAGCTGCCGAACACGCGCTCGCCCGCCCGGCCTTCGAACAGGCCGGAGAAGGCCAGCGCCGCTGCCGGCGCGTCGGCCGCAAGGCGGCGCGGGTCGATGCCCTCCCCCGCGACCAGCAGCCTGGTCAGCTTGATTTGCGCAAACGGCGCGGCCTCGCCGCGCGCGATGAAGTGCATCGCGTCGGCATCGGCGGCGAGGTCGAATTGCGGCGCAGCCAGCGTCCCGGCGAGCGTCGCGCGTGCGCGCAGCGGCAGGGGGAGCTTGCCGCGCGCATCGAGTTGTCCCGTCAGCGCGAAGGGCGCGTCCTTGCCCAGCGACGCTTCGCCGCGCGCCGTCCCCCACGGCGCGGCCGCCGTCACCTCCTGCAGGCGCCAGCGCTCGCCCTGCCCGTCGAGCCGGCCGCGCAGCCCAGCCAGCTGCAGTTGCCCACCGCCAAGATCAGTGCGCTCGAAGCGGGCGAGATCGATGCGTCGCACCCGCACGTCGAACGGCAGGCGCAGGCTTGCGGGCAGTTCCGGCGGCGTGGTGTCCGGCTGCGTCGCCGTGATGCGCAGCGTGCGCGCGGCAAGCAGGTCGATGTCGAGCAGACCCTGTCCCAGCGCGCGCGGCTGCCAGTCCACGTGCAGTCCCTCGAGCACGATGCGCTGGGTGGCCGTTTCGATGCGCAGGCTGCGGATGTCGAAGGGGCCGGACAACGCGCCGTCGACGCCGTCGAACGCGAGGCGGCCGCCCGACAGCACCGTCGCCAGGCCGGCGAGGGCGCGCAGGCCGGGTGCGGTCGCAGCCAGAAACGCACCTGTCGCAAGCAGCACCGCGAGCAGTGCGCCGATGCCCAGCCCCCAGCGCACCGCCCGCCTCAAAACGACACCCCGAGCGAGAAATGCAGGCGGAACTCGCCGGTCTCCTCGCCGTAGGCGAGATCGAGGTTCACCGGCCCCACCGGCGAGCGGTAGCGCGCGCCGACGCCGTAGCCGACCACCGGCGACAGCGCGCCCGGGCTGTCCGCCGCGTCGCCGGCATCGACGAACAGCGCCATGCCCCAGTCGCGATTGAAGAAGTGGTTGTATTCGAGGCTGCCGGTGGCGAGATAGCGCACCGAGGCCACGCCGCCGTCGAGCGTGCGGCCCAGGCTCTGGTAGGCGTAGCCGCGCACCGAGTTGTCGCCGCCGGCGCGGAACAGGAAATCGGTGGGGATGCCGTCGCGCGAGTCCGCCAGCACCGCACCGCCCTCGACGCGCACCACCAGGCGGTCGTCGCGGCCGAGACGCAGGAACTGGGTATGGCGGGCGTACAGGCGCACGAAGGTGGTGTCGGACAGCAGCGCCTCCGCCGCGCCGCCGCCCTGCAGCGTGAGCACGTAGCCATCGCGCGGATAGAAGGCGCGGCCGACGGCACGCTGCGTCCACGCATAGTTCGCCGTGAGCGCCTGGTTGCGCGCGTCGACCGTGTCGCCCACCTGCTGCGTTTCGATCTGGTACTGCAGCGTGATCGTGGTGTCGATCTGGCCGCGCGTGCGGCTGCGCTTGGCGGCCACCAGCGCCGACCGCGTCTCCTGGCCCTCGATGTCCTCGCGCTTGAGCTGCGCGCCCAGGCTGTTGCTGTAGCCCTTGGCGTTTTGCGGCCAGCCCAGTTCCGCCACCGCGCTCTGGCTCCTGGTTTCCAGCTTGGCTTCCAGCCTGAGCTGCAGGCCTTCGTCCGCGACGTCGCGCTCGAGCCACGCCGCCTGCACGCGCGCCCCGGTATCGGTGCTGAAACCGGCGCCCAGGCTCACGCGCTTCTCCGGGCGTTCGGTCACCTCCACGCGGATCGTCGCCGCGGCCGCCTGCGCGGGATCGGGATCGATGCGCACCGTCGCCTGGCTGTAGTAGCCGCTGGATTCCAGCGCGGCCTGGTAGTCGAGCAGGTCCTGCTGGTTCACCGGCTTGCCGGGCTTCGCCGGACTGAGGTTGCGCGCGATGGAAGCCGGATAGCGCTGCGCGCCGACGACCTCGGGCAGGCCGTAGAAAAAGGCGGGACCGCTGTCCACCGTCACCGACAGGTCGGCCGCCTGCGCCGCCGGATCGATGCGCGCCTCGCTCGCCACGATGCGCGCCGCGAGATGGTTGCCCGCCAGCAGCGGGGCCAGCGTGCCCGCCTTGGCCAGCCCCCAGTCCACCTGGCGGAAAGGCATGCCCGGCTTCAGCAGGAAGCCGCGCTCGATACGCCCCCGCAGGCGCGCCCCCGCCGCGTCGTCCTGCAACGGCCCCTCGAAGCGGACCGTCACCGTGCGCACCTGCGTGCGCGGCCCCGGCTCCACCGCGTAGCGCAGCGCGTCGCCGGCCAGCGTGCTGCTCACGCGCGGCGTGAAATACCCTTCCGTGGCCAGCAGTTCGCGCGCCGTCTCGTCGCTCTGCCGCTGCAGGCGCGCCAGTTCCGTCGCGTCCGGCGTCTCGCCCTGCTTCGCGGCACGGGCGGCTTCGAGGTGGCGCTCGAGCAGGGGCTTCAGATCGGCGGGAGCGTCGATCGTCACCGTGAACGCGTGCGCCGGCAATGCGGTCAGCGTGGCGCACAGGAGCAGCGGCAGCAGTACGGGGCGGGCGGACAAGGGGCGGCTCGTCGGATCGAAGGGCGACGGGGCATTCTAGGGGGTGGGTCAGGATCGGGCAAAAGACCCCGGTTACGGCACGCAGCCCCCCTGCCATCGCCCACTGCAGCGTCGGGGTTTTTTACATTGCGCCAGGCATTGCCGACATCATGCGGGCCAACTGCATGAATCCATTGGCATCGGCGGTACGGGCCCCGAACTTGCTTGTCAACTGGATCGGGTGCAAACCCTTGCCTGAAGGAGCCGTCCCATGCACCATCCCGTCCGTACTTTCGTTCGCACCGGCCGGCAGCTTGCCGTCGCTGTGCTCGCACTGGGTAGCGTCGCCTCCGCCCACGCCACCCTCATCGACTTCGACAGCCTGTCCGACGGCACCGTCGTCACCAACCAGTTTGCCGGCCAGGGCATCACGTTCTCGTCCGACGGCGGGCAGGTCATCTACATCACCGCACAGCCTTCCTACCAGAGCACGGCCCCCAACTTCCTCTGCACCGGCTTCGCCGGCGCGGGCATCAACTGCACCGGCACGGTGATCTTCGATTTCTCCACGCCGGTGAACGGCCTCCAGTTCGACGCCGTGGGAAATCAGAATGCGATCGGCACCTCGTTCGCCCAGGCCGACATCTACCAGAACGGCATCCTGACCGTGTCGAACCTGGCTCTGCTGGTGAGCCAGGGCAATTACGCGCCCGACCATCAGGACCTTTCGGCCTACAGCAACATCACGCGGGTGCTGATCCACGGCAACACCGATGGGGCCGGCACCGGCTACGACACCATTTCGTTCACCGCGGGCAATACGCCCGTACCCGAGCCCGCCACGCTTTCCCTGCTGGGCCTGGGTTTTGCCGGCCTCGGCTTCATGCGCCGGCGGAAGACCCGCTGAGCCGGCGGATACCCGCTGCGCACGCGAAGCCCCGGTCCTGCACCGGGGCTTTTTTTCGCGCGCGGCGCAGGCGCCTGTCTGTCGCCGCGATCAGCCCGGCCGCCCCGCCGGCCTCACCGTTACCTGCACCGGCAGCGTATCCCCCGGATCGTAGGGCAGCGTGGCGTGCATCACCTGCCCGGCGTAGCGGTAGGTCACGTCGTAGCCGGACAGCACCGGCTGCTGGCGCTCGACCGGCGTGCAGCGCGTTTCCCAGCGCTCGCCGTCGTCGCCGCTGGCCAGTTTGTCGCCCACCACGGCGCCGGTGATCGCGCCGGCCGCGCTCGCCGCCACGCGGCCCGTGCCGTGGCCGAAGCGCGAACCCAGCAGGCCGCCGAGGATACCGCCGAAGATCTGACCGCCGGTGGCATTGTCCGGCGTGGCCTGCACCAGCACCTGCCGGCATTGCGAACGCGACACGCGCTGGTCGCTGTAGACCGGCGCGGCGGACAGCACCCGCGCGGTGTCGGGAAAGCCGTCGGCGAAGCCGGGGCCGGCCGCCAGCAGGGTCGCGGCCGTGAGGATGCATTGCGATGCGGTTCTGTTCATGATCGTCTCCTCAACGTGCGGGGCGTGCGGTGTCGACGCCGCGCACCACCTCGAACACCGAACCGAGCGCGCGGTCGATGGCCTGGCGCGCGGCCGCCTTGTCGGCCGGACTGGCGGCCAGCGCGGTGCGCGCCACGCGGATCTGGTCGCCCACGAAATCCAGCGGCATGTAGACCGTGGTGTCCTCGATGTCGCGCGCCACCTCGGTCAGCGTCGAGGCCGCCTCGCCGTTGCGGCCGCCGTGCGCCGCCGCCTCGGCCCGGTGCGTGCGTTCGCGCACGTGGGCGGCCAGGCGCGGCGCGTACAGGTCCATCTCGTCGAGGCTGGCGTAGATGGGCAGCAGATCGTCGTAGAAACGGTCCTGCTCGCCCGCCACCAGCTTGTTGCGCGCAGTGCGGATGGCGTTGCCCACGTCGAGGAAAGGCATGGTGCGCAGCCAGGCGCCGTCGAATTCGCCCGCCACCCGCAGCGCGCTCAGCGCCAGCGCCGGCGAATCGGCATCGAGGAAGGCGCGCGCCGAGCGCAGCTGCTCGACCAGCGCGCGGCCCGAGGCCGCCGCCGCGCGCGCCAGCTGCGGCGACGCCCAGCCGGCGGATTCGACCACGGTTTCGGTATCGCTGTAGCCGGGTCGCCCGGCCGCCTGCGCCCCGAGCGCGCTCGCGGCCAGCGCCGCGGCGAGCGCCAGGCGCAGCGGCGTTCTGAGGGAAGAAGAGTGGGCTTGCATGATGGTCTCCTGATCGACGGGAACAGTCCCTGTCGATGCCATCGCAAGCGGCGTACCAGGCCGGGCGAGCCTTGATTTATCTGGGGTTTGGGAAAGACGCGCGGGCTGCGCGGGGGAATTGAACCGGGGCGGGGCGGGAAATCCACCGGGGGCGCGGGCGGATTGAGGGGCGGGTTTTCGGCCTTTGCTGCCGGTCAGGTACGTATCGGTAGCCGACCACTATCGGCCAGGAACAGTCGGTGATCTTTTTGCATCAGTAGCCTCGCTACGTGAGCTATTGATGCCAAAGCGATTAAGAATTTGCCGTTATCATCACCTCACATTGTTATTAGGCCATGCTGATAAATGAGCGCGTCACACCTTCCTGTTGAACCTCGCGTGGCGGTCTTGGTAGATTGCGACAACACCAACCCCGAGATTCTGGAATACGCATTACGAGTTGTTGCCCAATTTGGCCGCGTTGTGCTTCGTCGCGGCTATGGAAACCACAGCACGCTCGCAAAGACATGGCAGGAGGCTTTGGTTCGCTTAGCTTTCACCCCATGCCTTCAGTATCAGTACGCTGCAGGCAAAAACACAGCTGACATCGCTCTGGCGCTGGATGCCCTTGAAGCAATGTTTGATCACCGCGCTGACAAGTTCTGCCTAGTAACGAGCGATTCCGATTTTGCCTATCTCTGTCGGAAGCTTCGTGAGCGAGGAGCAATGGTCTGCATTGTCGGCGAGTCAAAGACGCCAGATGCACTGCGCAACGCGAGTGACCAGTTTTTCGAATGGATACCAGAGAATGCGGCGGAAGCAGAGCAATCCGGCGCTAACGTAGCTCAAGCGAAAACAGAACAGACGAAGTCACCAGCAATCAAACGTCGGCCGAAATTTGTGGTGGACGCGGTGGCATTGCTTGCGGATAGCACATCAGAAGGACAGGTGCATTTAGGGGCGTTGGGGCAGTATCTCAAACGCACTGACCCTGGTTTCTCTCCAACAAACTTCGGACATTCCGGGTTATTGGACATGCTGAAAACGTACGATCTTCTGGCTCTCAAAAAGGCGGAAGGCGGTCACTACACGGTTGGGCTAAGGCAACAGGCATCAAGCGAGGCGGCCGGTCAAAGCTGAGGCTAAACGTTAATGTTGGATTTGAAGAAAACTGCAAGACCGCTTTGAGTCGAAAGCTGTCGCCGAAGTGCCGAATGTTGAGAGGCCGCAAAGGCCGAGAACCCGTCCCCCAAAAAAGAAAGGGCGGGGAAACCCCGCCCTCTCACTTCGACGCTGATCCGCCTTACCCCTTCTCGAACCGGAACACCCCGTCCTGCGCGTCCACCCGGATCGTGTCCTTGGGCGCGAAATGCCCGGCGAGGATTTCCTTCGCCAGCGGGTTTTCCAGTTCGCTCTGGATGGCGCGCTTGAGCGGGCGCGCGCCGTAGATGGGGTCGAAGCCGGCCTTGGCGATTTCGGCCAGGGCGGCGTCGGTGACGGCGAGCGTCAGTTCCATCTGTGCCAGGCGGGTTTCGAGCGCCTTCAACTGGATGCGCGCGATGCTGGCGATGTGCGCTTCGCCCAGGGCGTGGAAGACCACCACCTCGTCGATGCGGTTGATGAACTCGGGGCGGAAGTAGGATTTCACTTCGCCCAGCACGGCGAGCTTCACCACCTGGTAGTCGTCGCCGGCCATGGACTGGATCATCTGGCTGCCGAGGTTGGAGGTCATGACGATGACGGTGTTGCGGAAGTCCACGGTGCGGCCCTGGCCGTCGGTCAGGCGGCCGTCGTCCAGCACCTGCAGCAGCACGTTGAACACGTCCGGGTGCGCCTTCTCGACTTCGTCCATGAGGATCACCGAGTACGGCTTGCGGCGCACGGCTTCGGTGAGATAGCCGCCTTCCTCGTAGCCGACGTAGCCGGGCGGCGCGCCGATGAGGCGCGCGACGGAATGCTTCTCCATGAATTCGCTCATGTCGATGCGGATCATGTGGTCGGCCGAATCGAACAGGTATTCGGCCAGGGTCTTGCACAGCTCGGTCTTGCCGACGCCGGTGGGGCCGAGAAAGAGGAAGCTGCCGAGCGGGCGGTTGGGATCGCTCAAGCCCGCACGCGAACGGCGGATGGCGTCGGACACCACGCGCACGGCTTCGTCCTGGCCGACGACGCGGCTGTGCAGCTTGTCTTCCATGTGCAGCAGCTTGTCACGCTCGCCCTGCATCATCTTGGAGACGGGGATGCCGGTGGCGCGCGACACGACCTCGGCGATTTCCTCGGCGCCGACTTCGGTTCGCAGCAGCTTGAACGCGGGCTTGCCCGCGCCGGCCGACTCGGCGTGCTTCAGCTGCGCTTCCAGTTGCGGCAGCTTGCCGTACTGGATTTCGGCGAGCTTGTCGTACTGGCCGCGGCGCTGCAGTTCGGCCATCTCGCCGCGCAGCCTGTCGATTTCTTCCTTGATGTGGGCGCTGCCCTGCACCTGCGCCTTCTCGGCCTTCCACACTTCTTCCAGGTCGGCGTATTCGCGGGTGAGGCGGGCGATCTCGTCCTCCAGCAGCGCCAATCTTTTTTGCGAGGCCTCGTCGGTTTCCTTCTTCACCGCCTCGCGCTCGATCTTGAGCTGGATGATGCGGCGGTCGAGCTTGTCCATCGACTCGGGCTTGGAATCGATTTCCATCTTGATGCGCGCGGCGGCCTCGTCGATGAGGTCGATGGCCTTGTCGGGCAGGAAGCGGTCGGTGATGTAGCGGTGGCTCAGCTCGGCGGCGGCGACGATGGCCGGGTCGGTGATGTCGACGCCGTGGTGCAGTTCGTATTTTTCCTGCAGGCCGCGCAGGATGGCGATGGTCGATTCCACGCTGGGTTCGTCGACGAGCACCTTCTGGAAGCGGCGCTCCAGCGCGGCATCCTTTTCGATGTACTTGCGGTATTCGTCCAGCGTGGTGGCGCCGATCAGATGCAGCTCGCCGCGCGCGAGCGCGGGCTTCAGCATGTTGCCGGCGTCGATGGCGCCTTCGGCCTTGCCGGCGCCGACCAGGGTGTGGATTTCGTCGAGGAAGACGATGGTGCGGCCGGCGTCCATCGCCAGTTCCTTCAGCACGGCCTTGAGCCGCTCCTCGAATTCGCCGCGGTACTTGGCGCCGGCCAGCAGCGCGGCCAGGTCGAGCACCAGCACCTTCTTGCCCTTGAGCGTTTCGGGCACTTCGTCGTTGACGATCCGCTGCGCCAGGCCTTCGACGATGGCGGTCTTGCCGACGCCGGGTTCGCCGATCAGCACCGGGTTGTTCTTGGTGCGGCGCTGCAGGATCTGGATGGCGCGGCGGATTTCGTCGTCACGTCCGATCACCGGGTCGAGCTTGCCTTCGCGCGCCCGCGCGGTGAGGTCGAGGGTGTATTTCTTCAGCGCCTCGCGCTGGCCTTCGGCTTCCTGCGACTGCACGCCCTCGCCGCCGCGCACGGCGTTGATGGCGGATTCCAGCGCGCTCTTCTGCACGCCGTGCTGCTTGAGCAGGCGGCCGGTCTCGCCCTTGTCGTCGGCCACGGCCAGAAGGAACAGTTCGGAGGCGATGTAGGCGTCGCCGCGCTTCATCGCTTCCTTGTCGGTGAGGTTGAGCAGGTTGTTGAGGTCGCGCGAGATCGACACCTCGCCGCCCTGCCCTTCCACCTTGGGCAGCCGCTTCAGCGCCTGGTCGAGCGCGGCCTTGAGCGCCGGCACCTGGGCGCCGGCCCGCGACAGGATGGACGACGCGCCGCCGCCTTCCTGGTTGAGCAGGGCCAGCAGCAGGTGCTGCGGCTCGATGTAGGCGTGGTCGCCGGCAACCGCCAGGCTCTGCGCATCGGCAAAGGCCTGCTGGAACTGGGTGGTGAGTTTGTCGAAACGCATGGAGCAACCTCTTCGGGTATATTCGTGAATGCCTCCAAAATGGTGTCGCCCGGGGCCATTTCAACCCGTCTTGTCCGAATTTATCCCTCGATGTCCGATTTGCTCCTGACTTCCGTGGAAACCGACGTGGCGCGTGCGCTGGAGGAGGACGTCGGCAGCGGCGATCTCACCGCCCGCCTCCTTCCCGCCGCGCAGGCCGCCCATGCCCGCGTCATCACCCGCGAGGCGGCCGTGATCGCCGGCCGGCCCTGGTTCGACGCCTGCTTCCGCGCGCTGGACCCGAACTGCCGCCTCGACTGGCGGGTGAACGAGGGCGACACGGTCGCGCCGGACACCGTGCTGGTCGAAATCCAGGGCCGCGCCCGCGCGCTGCTTACCGCCGAACGGCCGGCGCTGAATTTCCTGCAGACCCTGTCGGCGGTGGCGACGGCGACCCGGCCCTACGTGGACGCGGTGCGCGGCACCCACGCCGCCATCCTCGACACCCGCAAGACGCTGCCCGGCCTGCGCCTGGCGGAGAAATACGCGGTGCGCACGGGTGGCGGGCAGAACCAGCGCATCGGCCTCTACGACGGCATCCTGATCAAGGAAAACCACATCGCCGCGGCCGGCGGCATTGCGCCGGTGCTCGACGCGGCCTTCCGCCTGGCGGGCGACAGCGTGAGCGTGCAGATCGAGGTGGAAACCCTGGAGCAGCTGAGCGAGGCGCTGGCCGCCGGCGCCACCCTGATCCTGCTCGACAACTTCGGCCTCGACGCCATGCGCCATGCGGTGCAGATCAACCACGGCCGCGCCCTGCTCGAACCTCGGGCAACGTCACGCTGGAAACGGTGCGCGCCGTCGCCGACACCGGCGTCGATCGCATTTCCATCGGCGGGCTCACCAAGCACATCCGCGCGGTGGATCTCTCCATGCGCATCGTCGCCGATGCCTGATCCCGATCTCCGCATCGTCCGCGCCGATTACGCCGACCCCGCGCACGCGGCAGCGCTGGTCGACCTGCTCGATCACTATGCGCAGGACGCGGCCGGCGGCGGCGCGCCGCTGTCGGATTACGCCCGCGCCCACCTGGTCGAGTCGCTCGCCGCCCGGCCCTTCGTCTTCAGCGTGCTCGCCTTCGAAGGGGCTGCGCCGGTGGGGCTGGTCAACGCCATCGAGGGCTTTTCCACCTTTGCCTGCCGGCCGCTGGTGAACATCCACGACGTGGTGGTGCGTGAAACCCATCGCGGACGCGGCATCGCCGCCCGGCTGTTCGCCGGGGTGGAGGCCATCGCCCGCGAACGCGGCGCCTGCAAGCTCACGCTGGAAGTGCTGTCGGAGAACCGCGCCGCGCGCGGGCTGTATGCGAAGCTCGGTTTCGACGACTACCGCCTCGACCCGGCGATGGGCGAAGCGCGCTTCATGCAGAAGTGGCTGGACTGAAACCCGCGCTGGCCGGGCTGTGGCTGGCGTGCGCGCTGCTGGCCCCGGCGCCGGCCCGGCCCGATCCCGCGCCGGCGATGCTGCTGGCCGGGGTCTACGCGCCCGGTGTCGATGTGCGCCAATACTGGGTCAGCGAAAAATTCGACGGCGTGCGCGCGCAATGGGATGGCCGCAGCCTGCGCTTTCGCGGCGGCGGCACGGTGCCGGCGCCGGCGTGGTTCACCGCGCATTTTCCGGCCACGCCGCTGGACGGCGAACTGTGGATCGGGCGCAACCGCTTCGATGCGCTCTCGGGCATCGTGCGCAAGACCGAACCCGTGGATGCCGAATGGCGGCAGGTGCGCTACCTGGTGTTCGAGCTGCCCGGCGCGGCCGGCGATTTCAGCGCGCGCGTGGCGCAGATCCAGGCAGCCGTGGCGCTGGCCGGCGTGCCCTGGCTGCAGGCGGTCGAACAATCCCGCGTGGCCGACCGCGCTGCCCTGATGCAGCGCCTCGACGCCGTGGTGCGCGCCGGCGGCGAAGGCCTGATGCTGCACCGCGCCGACACACCCTACGTCAGCGGGCGCAGCGACGTGCTGCTGAAACTGAAGCCCTGGCTGGACGCCGAGGCCGTGGTCGTCGGCCACGTGCCGGGCAAGGGCAAGTACCAGGGCATGACCGGCGCGCTGCAGATGGAAATGCCGGACGGCAAACGCTTCCGGCTCGGCAGCGGGCTGACCGATGCGCTGCGCCGCCAGCCGCCGCCGGTCGGCACGCGCGTCACCTACCGCTACCTGCAGCTGACCAGGAACGGCGTGCCGCGCTTTCCGCGCTACCTGCGCATGCGGGAGGATTTTTAGGCCGGCACGCCCTGAGGCCACGCCGGCTGGCCGGCCTGGCAGCCGGGCTCAGTATTGCTGGATGAAGGTCTGGACAACGATGCCCATGCCCTGGCGCCAGCGCTCGAGCAGGGCCGGCGTGACCTCGGGATCGCACTCGCCGACCGCCTGGACGAGGCTGTCGATCCAGTAGGGATAGAGCCTGGGCGGTACCGGCGCATGGCCCTTGCGCCCGTGCACTTTCGCCATCTGGTCGATGGTGCGCTTCGACAGCGCGCTGCCCGAGGCATGCATGATGGCCGCGCTGATGCCGTGACGCAGCGCCATGCGCTGGGTGCCGAAATCGGTCTTGGCGAACATCGGCGCGATGTCCGGATGGCTGGCGAGGAAAATCTCGTAGAAGCGCGAAATGAAGTTCTTGTCGCGCAGGCAGCGACCGTAGCTCTGCTGCAGGTCGTCGAATGAGGTGCTCATGCTGAATCCGTCGGATCGTGGAGGCCGCGATCATATAACGGATAAATATGTCTTGATAACCCCGGTCAATCCGCCAGCCACACCAGGGCCGCCATGCGGCCGGTGACGCCATCGCGGCGATAGGAGAAGAAAGTATCCACTTCGGCATGGGTGCATCGCCCGCCGCCACTCACGGCCGTCACCCCGGCCCGCGCCAGCCGGATACGCGCCAGCGCGTAGATATCGGCCAGCCATTTGCCGGGCACGCCCTGCGGCACGAAGGCAGCGGCCGTTTCCGGATGCGGCGCCAGGAAGGCATCGCGCACGTCATCGCTCACCTCGAAGGCTGCGGGGCCGATGGCTGCGCCCATCCATGCGAGTATCCCGCCCGGCGGCACGGCCATGGCGGCGACGGTGGCCTCGAGCACGCCGCCGGCCAGCCCGCGCCAGCCGGCGTGGGCGGCGGCGACCACGCTGCCGGCGCGGTCGCAGAACAGCACCGGCAGGCAGTCGGCGGTGAGCACGGCGCAGACCTGGCCGGGCGTACGGCTGAAGCAGGCGTCGGCTTCGACCTCGCCGCCGCCGGCCTCGACCACGCGGGCGCTGTGCACCTGCCTCAGCCAGGCCGGCTCGGCAGGCACCTGCGCGCGCAGCAAGGCACGGTTGGCCGCCACGTGCGCCGGATCGTCGTTCACGTGGTCGCCCAGGTTGAAACTGGCCCACGGCGCGGCGCTGACGCCGCCGGTACGCGTGGTCATCAGGCCGCGCACCTTCGCCGGTGCGGGCCAGTCGGGATGGATCGGGATCATTTGCCCCAGTCGGTGTTGTCGCGCAGCGCCTGCAGCAGCGAGGCGTAGTCCGGCGGCAGTGGGCTTTCCCACTGCACGTACTCGTGCGTGACGGGATGGATCAGGCCGAGGCGCTCGGCGTGCAGGGCCTGCCGCGGGAAGGGAATCTTGTGATAGCCGCGGCGGCTGGCGCTGTAGACCTGCTCGCCGACGAGCGGATGGCCGATGTGCTGCATGTGCACGCGGATCTGGTGGGTGCGGCCGGTTTCCAGCCTGCAGCGCAGCAGGGTGACGCCACCGGGAAAGCGCTCGACCGGCTCGTAATGCGTGACGGCCGGCTTGCCCAGCGGATGCACGCCGCGCTTGGTGCGGTTGTGCGGGTCGCGCGCCAGCGGCGCATCGACCGTGCCTTCGCGGTCGACCTCGCCGTAGACCAGCGCCAGGTATTCGCGCTTGACCGTGCGCGCCTGCAGCTGGCGCACCAGGTCGGTATGCGCCGCCAGCGTCTTGGCGACGACCAGCAGGCCGGAGGTGTCCTTGTCCAGCCGGTGCACGATGCCGGCACGCGGCAGCTCGGCCACCTGCGGCACGCGGTGCAGCAGGGCGTTCAGCAGGGTGCCGCGCGGGTTGCCGCTGCCCGGATGCACGATCAGGCCTACCGGCTTGTCGATCACCAGCAGCACCGGGTCTTCGGCCACCACGTTGAGGGGAATCGCCTCGGGCGCGTCCGGCGTGGCGCCCGGGTCGGCCTCGACCTCCACCCGCACCGCCTCGCCGCCCAGCACCTTCATCTTGGTGGTGCCCCAGGCCTCGTCCACCGAAATCTTGCGCGCGCGGATCCAGTTCTGGATGCGGTTGCGCGAAAACTCGGGCAGCAGCGCGGCCAGCGCCTGGTCCAACCGCTGGCCGCCGTGATCGTCGGGGATCACCAGCGTGCGGACGTTGTCCTCCGCATTTCCCTTATAATCGTCCGACGATTTCCCGGTGTCCTTTGCCATGTTCAATCCTGGTTCCTACGGTTTACCTGCCTTCCGCCGCACGCTCGGCGGCCTCGCCCTGGCGACCGCACTTGCGCTGGGCGGCTGCGGCCTCCTCCCCGAGGTCAAGGACGAAACCGCGAACTGGTCGGCGCAGAAGCTGTATACCACTGCCAAGGAGGAGCTCGACAGCGGCAACTACGAACGCGCGGTCAAGCTGTTCGAATCGCTGGAATCCCGCTATCCGTTCGGCCGCTACGCGCAGCAGGCCCAACTTGAGGTGGCCTACGCCTATTACAAGGACAACGAACCGATTTCCGCGATCGCCGCCTGCGACCGCTTCATCAAGTTGCACCCCAATCACCCTAACGTCGATTACGCCTACTATCTGAAGGGCCTGGCGAATTTTAACGACGACCTGGGACTGCTGGGCAACCTGGTCGACCAGGACATGAGCGAGCGCGACCCCAAGGCCGCCCGCGAAGCTTTCCAGTCGTTCAAGGAACTGGCCACCCGCTTCCCGAACAGCAAGTATGCCGCCGATTCGGTCGCGCGCATGAAGTATCTGGTCAACGCGCTGGCCGGCAACGAAATCCACGTCGCCAAGTACTACCTCAAGCGCGAGGCCTGGGTGGCCGCCGCCAACCGCGCCAAGGAAGTCGTGAAGACCTACCCCGAAGCGCCCGCCGTCGAGCAGGCCCTTGCCATCATGGTCATCGCCTACGACAAGCTGAAACTGCCCGAACTGCGCGACGACGCGCAACGCGTGCTGGCGCTCAACTACCCCAGCAGCAAATTCGCCAGGGGCGTGAACACCGAGGGCAAGGCCTGGTACCGGTTCTGGTAATCATAGGCGCCGGGCCCCGATAACCGGGCCGGGTGATGCCGGGTTGGCATTGACGCCAGCGGCAACGGGCCGCCTGCCCACCCCGCGGAAACTCAATTGCCTGCGCTGTCGCGCAACGCTTCAACCTGGATCTTGAGTCTCACATCGTCGACCACAAAGGGCAGGAACTTGGTCATGCCGAAATCAGAGCGTCTGAGCGTGGCCTCGACGTCTGCGCCGCAGACCTGCTTGAACACGGCAATGTTGAGCCCGCATTTGTAGTGGGTAACGGTCAGCGTGAGCGGCCTGGTCACGCCACGCATGGTCAGTTCGCCCTCTACCGAAACGAGTCGGCTTCCGTCGAACTTGAAATCCGAGGCGCGAAATAAAACCGTTGGGAATGCCTGTACGTTGAGGAAATCCTCCGCACGCAGGATTTCATCCAGCGCCTTGACGCCCGTATCGATGGAGGACGCCTGGATCTCGATCTCCACGCTGCCGCGTTTGCCCAATTCATCGAAAACAAGCCTGCCCTTCGTCTCGTCGAAACGGCCGCGCAAGGTGGAGAACCCGAGGTGGCTGGTTTCGAAATTGGGGAAGGTGTGATCGGGGTCGATGGCATACGTCGCCTCGGCGCCCCAGGCCGGCAGACCACACGCCAACGAAAGTGCCGCGAGTCCATGCCGAAGGGGAGACGACCGAGCTCTCATGATGTCCACCTGAAATGACGCACACGCCTTGCAGAATCACGCCACGGCAGACTCGCGGGATGGCCGGGGCAGGCTCAGATCGCCGCTTCGCCCGATTCGCCGGTGCGGATGCGCACCACCTGTTCGACGGCGGTGACGAAGATCTTGCCGTCGCCGATCTTGCCGGTGCGGGCGGCGGCGATGATGGCTTCGACGACGCGGTCGACCAGGGCGGCGGCGACGACGATCTCGACCTTGACCTTGGGCAGGAAGTCGACGACGTATTCGGCGCCGCGGTAGAGCTCGGTGTGGCCCTTCTGGCGGCCGAAGCCCTTGACCTCGGTGACGGTGAGGCCGGCGACGCCGATCTCGGACAGGGCTTCACGCACTTCGTCGAGCTTGAAGGGCTTGATGATGGCTTCGATTTTTTTCATGGCAGGTCTCCTTCAGGACGGTATTTGTTGGTAATCGGGTAGCGGCGGTCCTTGCCGAAATTACGCGGCGTGATGCGCGGGCCGGGCGCGGCCTGGCGGCGCTTGTATTCGGCGAGGTCGACCATGCGGATGACGCGTTTGACCGTGGTTGCATCGTACCCCAGGGCGACGATGTCGCGCGCGGAGAGATCGCGCTCGACGTAGGCGGCGAGGATGGCGTCCAGGATCTCGTAGGGCGGCAGGCTGTCCTGGTCGGTCTGGTCGGGGCGCAGTTCGGCCGAGGGCGGGCGATCGATGATGCGCTGCGGGATCACGGCCGAAACCGTGTTGCGATGGTTCGACAGCCGGTACACCAGCATCTTGGGCACGTCCTTCAGCACGGCGAAGCCGCCGGCCATGTCGCCGTAGAGCGTGGCGTAGCCGGTGCCCATCTCGCTCTTGTTGCCGGTGGTGAGCACCAGCGTGCCGAACTTGTTCGACAGCGCCATGAGGAGCGTGCCGCGCGTGCGCGCCTGGAGGTTTTCTTCGGTGGTGTCCGCTTTCAGCCCGGCGAACTCGCCGGCAAGCTGCGCGGTGAAGGCCTCGACCATGGGCTTGATCGCAATCTCGGAATACTTCACGCCCAGCCGCTTCACCATGTCGCGCGAATCTTCCACGCTGATGCCTGCGGTGTAGTCGGAAGGCATCATCACCGCATGCACCTTGTCGGCGCCCAGCGCATCGACGGCGATGGCGAGCGTGAGTGCGGAATCGATGCCGCCGGACAGGCCCAGGTGCACGCCCCTGAAACCATTCTTGCCGACGTAGTCGCGCACGGCGAGCACCAGCGCATCATAGACGGCCTGTTCCTCGGTGGGCAGCAGGTGCATGGGGCCGCTGGCGGTGTCGGCGTCGAGTTCGACGTAAAACAGCCCTTCGCGCCAGGCCGGGCATTGCACGAGCACGCTGCCCTCGGCGTCGACCACGAAGGAGGCGCCGTCGAACACCAGTTCGTCCTGCCCGCCGACGAGGTTACCGTAGACGATGGGCAGCGGCGCCTCGACCTGGCGCGCGCGCGCGACCGACAGCCGCTCGCGTTCCTTGTTGAGGTGATAGGGCGAGGCGTTGGGCACCAGCAGCCAGTCGGCGCCCGCCTCCATCGCCCATTTCGCCGGACCGGGTTCCCAGATGTCGCCGCAGATGTTGAGGCCGAAGCGGAGTCCGCCGCAGGCGAACACGCAGGGCGTATCACCGCTGTCGAATACGCGCCGTTCGTCGAACACGGAATGATTGGGCAGGTGGTGCTTGCGGTAGACCGTTTCCACGCGGCCGCCGCGCACCAGCGCCGCCGCGTTGAAGAGGCCATCGTCGCTGCGTTCTGGATAGCCGACGACGAGCGCAAGGCCAGGCGGCGCTTCGCGGGCGATGCGTTCCAGCGCCGCCGCGCAGGCCGCGCAGAAATCCGCTCGCAGTACCAGGTCTTCCGCCGGATAGCCACAGATCGACATTTCGGGCGTGAGCAACAGTGCCGCGCCGGCCGCGTGCGCCTCGCGCGCGGCGGCGAGCAGGCGGTCGGTGTTGCCGGCGATGTCGCCGACGGTAAGGTTGAGTTGCGCGAGGGCGAGTTTCATCGCGCGCCTAGCGGCCCCCCATCGCCAGTTGCACCGCCTCGCCCAGCTGCGCCGGGCTCTGCGCCACCACCACGCCCGCGGCTTCCAGCGCGCGGATCTTGGCTTCCGCCGTGCCGCTGCCGCCGGCGATGATGGCGCCGGCGTGGCCCATGCGCTTGCCCTTGGGCGCGGTGCGGCCGGCGATGTAGGCGGCGACGGGTTTCTTCATGTTCGAACGGATGAATTCGGCGGCTTCCTCCTCGCGCGTGCCGCCGATCTCGCCGACCATGATGACGGCCTCGGTCTGCGGGTCGGCTTCGAACAGTTCCAGGCAGTCGATGAAGTCGAGACCCTTGATCGGGTCACCGCCGATGCCCACGCACGTGGACTGGCCGAGGCCGAGTTGCGTGGTCTGGTGTACCGCCTCATACGTCAGCGTGCCGGAGCGGGAAACGATCCCGATCTTGCCTTTCTGGTGGATGCGGCCGGGCATGATGCCGATCTTGCACTCGCCCGAAGTGATAAGGCCGGGGCAGTTGGGGCCGATGAGCTTCGCGCCGTTGGCACGCAGCGCAGCCTTCACATTGAGCATGTCCAGTACCGGAATGCCCTCGGTGATGCAGACGATGACCTCGATGCCGGCATCCGCCGCCTCGAGGATGGAATCGGCGGCAAAGGCGGCGGGCACGTAGATCATCGTGGCCTGCGCGCCGGTGTCGCGCACGGCGTCGCGCACGGTGTTGAACACGGGCAGCTCGAGATGCGTCTGCCCGCCCTTGCCCGGCGTCACGCCGCCGACCATTTTGGTGCCGTAGGCGATCGCCTGTTCGGAATGGAAGCTGCCCTGCTTGCCGGTGAAGCCCTGGCAGATGACGCGGGTGTGCTTGTCGATGAGGATGCTCATTGCGCTTTCTCCACGGCCAGTTCCGCCGCATGCGTCAGACTGTCCGCCGCCAGGATCGCCAGCCCCGATTGCGCCAGCAGCGCGCGGCCTTCGTCGGCGTTGGTGCCTTCGAGGCGCACCACGACCGGCACCTGCACGCCGACGTCCTTCACCGCCTGGATGATGCCCTGGGCGATGACGTCGCAGCGCACGATGCCGCCGAAGATGTTGATGAGCACCGCCTTCACATTGGGGTCGAGCAGGATGATCTTGAAGCCCTGCGCCACGGTTTCCGGCGTGGCGCCGCCGCCGACGTCGAGGAAGTTGGCGGGCATGCCGCCCTTCAGCTGGATCAGGTCCATGGTCGCCATCGCGAGGCCCGCGCCGTTGACCATGCAGCCGATGTTGCCGCTGAGTGCGACGTAGTTCACGTTGGCTGTGTGCGCGGCGGCTTCCTTGGCGTCGATCTGACACATGTCCATCAGCTCGGCCAGGGCCTTGCGGCGGTAGAGCGCGTTGTCGTCCACGCTCATCTTGCAGTCGAGCGGCAGCACGCGGTTATCCGCCGTGACGATGAGCGGGTTGATTTCGAGCAGGCTCAAGTCGTTGGTGACGAACACGCGATAGAGGGCGGGCAGCAGCTTGCAGAAGTCCTTGTAGGCGTCGCCGGTCAGCTCCAGCGCAAAGGCCAGCGCGCGGCACTGGAAATCCTGTACGCCGAGCAGCGGATCGCACCATTCCTTGAATACCTTTTCCGGGGTGGCGTGGGCGACTTCCTCGATTTCCATGCCGCCTGCGGCGGAGGCGACGATGGCGATGCGCTCGGTCTCGCGGTCGACGAGCAGGGAGAGATACAGCTCGCGCGCGATACTGAGCGTTTCCTCGACCAGCACCTGGTTCACCGGCTGGCCGTCGGGGGCATTCTGGATCGTGACGAGGTTCTTTCCCAGCAGGGCGGCGGCCATGTCGCGCACGGCCTCCGCGGATTTGACGACCTTGACGCCGCCGGCCTTGCCGCGCCCGCCGGCGTGGATTTGCGCCTTCACCACCCAGGCGTCGCCGCCGAGTTCGCGCGCCGCCTGCATGGCCTCGTCCGGACTGTGGGCAACCACGCCGCGCGGCGTGGTAAGGTTGGCCGCACGCAGGATCTGCTTGGCCTGGTATTCGTGCAGATTCATTCTTGGCTGCTCTTGTTGATTGACATGGCTGGAAGCTCGCTGGCTGCAATTTCCCTGAATCGTGCATTTTGAAGCAAAGCCCCCCGAGGCGGAAGCCGCACCCTCCAATCCGCCGGACGCCGCTGTGCCCGACCCGGCAGACGGCGAAACCGTGGTCCGCGTCGTCACCCGCATCGCCGATCTCGACGCCGCCGCCTGGGACGCCCTGGCCGGGCCCTCGCCGGTCGTCCGCCACGCTTTTCTCGCCGCACTGGAAGCCACTGGCTGCGTCGGCGCACACATCGGCTGGGAACCGGTGCATCTGGCGCTGTTCCGCAACGGCCGGCTCGCCGCCGCGATGCCGCTGTACGTCAAGCACCACTCCTGGGGCGAATTCGTGTTCGACTGGGCCTGGGCCGACGCCTACCGCCGCCACGGCCTGCACTACTACCCCAAGCTGGTTTGCTGCGCGCCCTTCTCGCCCGTGCCCG
>WBZX01000385.1_pt1 | contig 41106 bp, 29 predicted proteins | sample 5204211 | NCBI WGS metagenome assembly WBZX01 (sample SAMN12344362, study PRJNA552823) | activated sludge metagenome | biome: Activated sludge suspended growth; feature: Nitrification reactor; material: Wastewater; isolation source: activated sludge from nitrification reactor of wastewater...
GTCAATCGCTCACCCGGCGACCTCTGCACGCCACCGACGTTGAATGCTGGATTCCCGCCTACGCGGGAATGACGGCGGTGGCGGGGATGACCGCTATGCGCCGAAAGGCGACCTCAGAGCAGGGCTCAGCGTCCCGGAAACGCCGGCAGCTTGAAGCCGTTCCAGGGTCCGGGAAACTTGCTCCGCCCGCCGGTCAGTTGGCGCGTCACCGCGCTCTTGATGGGCGGTACCAGGTTGGTGATGCGCACGATGGCTTCGCGGGCGAACTTGGCGGCGGGCTGGTCGTTGGTGAACAGCTTCACCACCACGTTGGTGCCCAGGTAGATGGGCAGCGTGGTGCGGCGGTGCTCCTCGGCGTAGGCTGCCAGGGCCTTGCGGTCGCCCAGGTCACGGCCAGCCTGCTTGGCGGCGGCCAACTCGCGGGCCAGCACCTCGATGCCGTAGAGACCGAAGTTGTAGCCGTGCGCGGTGACGGGGTGCATGCCCACGGCGGCGTCGCCGATGAGGGCGAAGCGCTCGGCGTCGAAGCGCTGGGCATACACCGCTACCAGCGGGTACGCATGGCGGCCACCGGCCAGCTCCAACTGGCCCAGGCGGTGGCCAAAGGCCTCGTCCACCTTGGCGGCGAACTCGGCCGGTTCGGCGGCCATCAGCGCGGCGGCACCGTCGCTGGTCACGGTCCACACCGCCGACGACTGGTTGCCGGCCATGGGCAGCATGGCCAGCGTGTGGCCGTGCAGGAAGCATTCGTGTGCGGTGCCGTCGTGCGCTTTCTCGTGACGCATGCGGCAGACGATGGCCGTGCGGCCGAAATCCAGCATGCGCGCGCCGATGCCGGCCATGCGGCGCACGGTGGAGAAGCGGCTGTCGGCGGCGATGACCAGCGGCGCGCTGAGCGTGCGGCCATCGGCCAGTGTGAGCGTGGCGCGCTCGGGCGTGCGCTCCAGACCGGTGACGCGGGCGTCGCCCTCGATGGTGATCCACTCGCGGCGCGCGTCGGCGCCGGCAAAGCAGGCTTCCCGTATGCGGTGGTTGGGCACCAGCCAGCCCAGTTGCTCTTTGCCATCGGCCTTGGCGTCAAAGGGCAGCACCATGGGCGAGTTGCCGTTGGTCACCTGGGCGGCCTTGAGGTCGGCAATCTCATCGGCCGGCAAGCGTGCCCACAGCCCCAGCGTGGTCATCACCTGGTGGGCACGGTGGGTGAGGGCAATGTCGCGGCCGTCCTCGGGCGGGGCCACCAGCGAATCGCGCGGCGCCTGCTCCAGCACATGGCTGCGGATGCCGGCGTCGGCCAGCGCACAGGCCAGGGCCAGGCCGGCGGGGCCGGCGCCCACGATGAGCACGTCGGGCATGGAGGAAGTGGTGGTGGTCATGGTGGTTTCCTGCGGGCGCAAAGCGCCCGACACAAGGCTGCGCATCTTGCCGGGGCGGGCATGTCCCTGCCTTGACCGGTGTCAGTTCCCAGCCCGAGCTTGCGCGCAGGCGTCAGCGGTAGGTCAGGCGGCTCATCGCCACACGGTTGCCGATCAGGGCGCAGAACAAAAACAGCGCCAGGCTCCAGATCGCGTAAGGGATGCCCAGCAGGTTCACGGCGGCTTCGGCGCACGAGGCGGTGGGCACGAAGAGGTCGGGGGCGATCTCAAACAGGCCCAGGCCGGCCATGATCTTGTCGGCCATCGTCAACTTGCACGAGGTGCTGGACGAGGCCACGAACTGCAGCCACAGCGCCGCGCTGGCGCCGCTGAGCGCCATCAGGGCCATCAGCACGGCCAGCCAGCGACGCAGCCGGGGGGCGGGCAGCACGGCACCCAGCAAGGCCAGCGTGCCCACGACCAGGAAGATGAAACGCTGCAGCGTGCACCAAGGGCAGGGCTGCATGTTGAACTGGAACTGGCTCACCACCGCAGCACCCACCGCAGCGTAGGCCAGCACGGCCACCAGGGCCAACCATTGGCGGGGTGACGTCAGCAGGCGGTCCAGCACGGTCATGCAGCCCCCTTGGCGCGTCGCGCCGACCTTGCAGGCCGCGCCAGGCCCAAGGCTTGGCCCCTCGCCAGGCGTGAACTGTCTACTGGACAGTTCACGTCCGGGCTCTGCCCCCCGAGGGGGAGTGAGCCGCTTCGGAACGGCCGTGCGTTGCTCATGCCTTCAGCTCGGCAATCAGCTCGATTTCCACGCAGGCGCCCAGGGGGATCTGGGCCACGCCAAAAGCGCTGCGGGCATGGGCGCCCACGGTGGGGCCGAAGACCTCGCCCAGCAACTCGGAGCAGCCGTTGGTGACCAGGTGCTGCTCGGTGTAGGTGGGGGTGCTGTTGACCAGGCTCATCACCTTGACGATGCGTGCCACGCGCGCCAAATCACCGCAGGCCGCTTGCAGCGTGCCCAGCAGGTCGATGGCGATGGCGCGGGCGGCGGCCTGGCCCTCATCGGTGCCCATGGTCAGGCCCAGTTGGCCCACCCAGGGCTTGCCGTCCTTCTTGGCGATGTGGCCCGAGAGGAAGACCAGGTTGCCGGTCTGCACAAAGGGCACATAGGCGGCAGCGGGGATGGCCATGGGCGGCAGGGTGATGCCCAGGGACTTCAGGCGCTCGGCGACAGACATCGGTGACTCCGGTGGCAAATGCGGTGAGGGCGGCATCCTACACTGGGGCATGCACCGCGAGAGCGCAGGGGCTGGGAGGCCCGCACCACCAAGGTCAGGCTGGGGCGCCGCCGCCGTGGCCGCCGCCGCGCTGGCGTGGATGGGTGGCGTGGCCTTGCAACTGCAGCAACCTGCGCTGTGGCCCTGGCCCTGGTACGCCGCCACCTGCGGCACCGCGTTGCTGGGCCTGGCCTGGGCCTGGCGCGCGCAGCATCGGGGAGCCCTGCTGGTGCTGTGTCTGGCGCTGTGCCTGCTCGCCTTCGGCAGCACCGGCTGGCGCGCCGCGCAGCGCCTGCAACACGGCCTGAGCCCGGCGCTGGAAGGCGTGGACCTGCTGCTCACCGGCCGCGTGGCCGACATGCCCCAGGTGGATGCCGACGGCCTGCGATTTGCTTTCGCGGTGGAGCATGCCGAGCGCCAAGGCCAGGCGGTGGCCGTGCCCGAACGCATCTGGCTGGGCTGGGGTCGCGGCTGGCAGGAAGATGCCGTGCTGGCCGGCCCACCCGCCGCGCTGCGGGGCGGCGAGCGATGGCACCTGCCGGTGCGCCTGCGCCGCCCCCACGGCGCCATGAACCCCGAAGGCTTCGACGCCGAGCTGTGGTTGTTTGAGCAGAACGTGCTGGCCGTGGGCTCGGTGCGGCCGGCATCGGGGAGCGAGCCGCAGCGCCTGGGCGGCCCGCGCTGGTGGCAGCCGGGTGAGTGGCTGGCCGCCCTGCGCCAGCACCTGCGCGACCGGGTGCTGCTGGCCCTGGGCCAGTATGCCCGTGTGGCCGGTGTGCTGGCCGCACTGGGTGTGGGCGACCAGTCGGCCATCGACGGCAACGGCTGGGACCTGTTCCGCCAGACGGGGGTCGCACACCTGATGTCCATCAGCGGGCTGCACATCACCCTGTTCGCCTGGCTGGCGGCCCAGGCCGTGGGCTGGCTGTGGCGGCACTCACCCCGCCTGATGCACCGCCTGCCCGCACCCACCGCCGCGCGCTGGGGCGGCCTGGCGCTGGCGTTGGCCTACTCGGCGCTGGCCGGCTGGGGCGTGCCGGCGCAGCGCACCGTGCTGATGCTGGCCGTGACCGTGGTGCTGCACAGCGCCGGCCTGCGCTGGCCCGCGCTGCTGGTGTGCGTGGTGGCCGGTGCGGCGGTGACGCTGGCCGACCCCTGGGCGCTGCTGCAGCCAGGCTTCTGGCTGTCGTTCATGGCGGTGGCGCTGCTGATGTCGTCGGAGCCGGTGCAACGTGCACCTGCCGTCGAACCCGGGCACGGCTGGCGGGCGCGGGCCTGGTTGGCGCTGCGAGACGGCGTGCACGCCCAGTTGGTGGCCACCCTGGGCCTGGCGCCGCTGGCCATGGTGTTCTTCCAGCAGTTCTCGCTGGTGGGCCTGTTGGCGAATCTGGTGGCCGTGCCGGTGGTGACCTTCGTGGTCACCCCGCTGACCCTGGCCGGCATGCTGTGGCCGCCGCTGCTCACGCTGGCCGGCTGGGCGCTGCTGCCGGTGCTGGCCTGGTTGGACCTGCTGGGCGCCTGGCCCGCCGCTGCCTGGGCGGTGCCCGCCGTGCCGTTGCCGGCGGTGCTGGCCGCCCTGGCCGGTGGGGCACTGTTGGTGGCGCCCTTGCCGTGGCGGCTGCGGGCCCTGGGCGCGCCGTTGCTGCTGCCCTTGCTGTGGCCGGCCCTGCCACGCCCGCCCGAGGGCGAGTTCGAACTGCTGGCCGCCGACGTGGGGCAGGGCAGCGCCGTGCTGGTGCGCACCCATGCCCACCTGCTGGTGCACGACGCCGGCCCGCAGTACGCCCGCGACAGCGACGCCGGCCGCCGCATCCTGCTGCCGCTGCTGCAGGCCCTGGGCGAGCGCCGCATTGACGAACTGGTGCTGAGCCACAAAGACTTGGACCACGTGGGCGGCGCCCCCGCGCTGCTGCAGCGCCTGCCGGTGTCGCGCCTGCGCACTTCGCTGCCGGCGGGCCACGCACTGCTGCACCACGGCGAGCCCCATCAGGCTTGCCAGGCCGGTCAACGCTGGGTGTGGGATGGCGTGGCCTTCGAGGTTTTGCACCCGATGGTGTTCGATGCCACGGGCAAGACCAACGCCCAGAGCTGCGTGGTCAAAGTCACCTCCGCCAGCGGCCGCACGGCCTTGCTCACCGGTGACATCGAGGCCGCGCAGGAGGCCGAACTGGTGCAGCGCCTGGGCCCCGCGCTGCAGGCCCAGGTGCTGGTGGTGCCCCACCACGGCAGCCACACCTCGTCGTCGGCCGAATTTCTGGCGGCGGTGCAACCCCGCACTGCCGTCATCCAGGTGGGCTACCGCAGCCGCTTCGGCCACCCGCATGCCGAGGTGCTTGCGCGGTATCACGAGCATGGCATCAAAGTGGTGCGTACCGACCAATGTGGTGCATGGCGGTGGGATGATGCCGGTGCGCGGTGCACGAGGGACGTGCGCCGCCGGTATTGGCAGTGGTCAGTCGACCCGGCATCCCCCTGAAGCTGGTGCGCTTGTTGCTAATCACAGCCCAGGAGAGATTTGCATGCGACCCAGCTTTGACGAAATGCACGCCGCGGGCGCGGCGGTGCGGGACCACTACCAGACCTACGACCGCTGGCTGAAGGCCCAGCCTGGCGACATGATGCGGTCGCGCCGGGAGGAGGCTGAGGTCATCTTCCGGCGCGTGGGCATCACCTTCGCGGTCTATGGCGACAAGGATTCCGGCGAGGGCACCGAGCGGCTGATCCCCTTCGACCTGATCCCCCGCGTCATCCCCTCGCACGAATGGCGCGAGATGGAGAAGGGCTTGGCCCAGCGCGTGACCGCGCTGAACCGCTTCATCCACGACATCTACCACGACCAGGAGATCCTCAAGGCCGGCCTGGTGCCCACCGAGCAGATCACGCACAACGCACAGTTCCGCCCCGAGATGATGGGCGTGGACGTGCCGCAGAACGTCTACTCGCACATCTCGGGCGTGGACATCGTGCGCGCCGCCAACCCCGACGGCAGCGGCAACTACTACGTGCTGGAAGACAACCTGCGCGTGCCCAGCGGCGTGAGCTACATGCTGGAAAACCGCAAGATGATGATGCGGCTCTTCCCCGAGCTGTTCTCGCAGCACCGCGTGGCGCCGGTGGCCCATTACCCCGACCTGTTGCTCGAAACCCTGCGCAGCGTGGCGCCCAGCGGCGTGAACGACCCCACCGTGGTGGTGCTCACCCCCGGCATGTACAACTCGGCCTACTTCGAGCACGCCTTCCTGGCCCAGCAGATGGGCGTGGAACTGGTGGAGGGGCAAGACCTGTTCGTCAAAGACGGCTTCGTCTTCATGCGCACCACCCAAGGCCCCAAGCGCGTGGACGTGATCTACCGCCGGCTCGATGACGACTTCCTCGATCCCACCGTGTTCCGCAAGGATTCCACGCTGGGTTGCGCCGGTCTGGTCGAGGCCTACAAGGCCGGCAACGTCACGCTCAGCAATGCCATCGGCACCGGCATCGCCGACGACAAGTCCATCTACCCCTATGTGCCCAAGATGGTGGAGTTCTACCTGGGCGAGAAGCCCATCCTCAACAACGTGCCCACCTATTTGTGCCGCGAGAAGGACGACCTGGGCTATGTGCTGGCGCACCTTGACGAACTGGTGGTGAAGGAAGTGCACGGTGCCGGCGGCTACGGCATGCTGGTAGGCCCGGCGGCCACCAAGGCCGAGGTCGAAGACTTCCGCGCGCACCTGCTGGCCAACCCCAGCAACTACATCGCCCAGCCCACGCTGAGCCTGTCCACCTGCCCCACCTTTGTGGAAAGCGGCATCGCGCCGCGCCACATCGACCTGCGGCCCTTCGTGCTCAGTGGCACCGAGGTGCAGATGGTGCCTGGCGGCCTCACGCGCGTGGCGCTGAAGGAGGGCTCGCTGGTGGTGAACAGCAGCCAGGGCGGCGGCACCAAGGACACCTGGGTGCTCGAGGATTGATATGGGAACCGGAACTATGCTGTCACGAACCGCCGACCACCTGTTCTGGATGTCGCGCTACATGGAGCGCGCCGAGAACACCGCGCGCATGCTCGATGTGAACTACCAGACCTCGCTGCTGCCGCAATCGGCCGCCGTGGCCGAGCAGGGCTGGCGCGGCCTGCTGAGCATCTCGGAGCTGACCGACGACTACCAGGCGCGCTACGGCAACATCGACCCCAAGCAGGTCAAGCACTTCATGGTGCGCGACGAGCGCAACCCCTCCAGCATCCTCAGCTGCCTGCGGGCCGCCCGCGAGAATGCGCGCGCCGTGCGCGGCACGCTCACCACCGAAGTGTGGGAGACCACCAACCAGACTTGGCTGGAGTTCAACCGCGTGCTGAAGGACGGTCTGCTCGACAGTGACCCGGCCGCGCTGTTCGAGTGGGTGAAGTTCCGCTCCCACCTCTCGCGCGGTGTGACCGTGGGCACCATGCTGCAGGACGAGGCCTTCCACTTCATCCGCATCGGCTCGTTCCTGGAGCGGGCCGACAACACCGCCCGCCTGCTGGACGTGAAGTTCCATGCCGTGGAAAGCGATTTTTACGGCGCCGCCGAGGCGCGCGACAACGAGTACGACTTCTACCACTGGTCGGCCATCCTGCGGTCGGTCTCGGGCTTCGAGATCTACCGCAAGGTCTACCGCAACGTCATCCAGCCCGAGAAAGTGGCCGAGTTGCTGATCCTGCGGCCCGACATGCCGCGTTCGCTGGCACATTGCACCAGCAAGGTGCTGGGCAACCTGCGCCTGGTGGCCAACGAGCAGTCGGGCGACACGCTGCGCCGCGCCGGTCGTTTGCACAGCGATCTGGAGTTCGCGCGCATCGACGAGATCCTCTCCACAGGCCTGCACGCCTTTTTGACGCAGTTTCTCGACCGCGTGGGCGACTTGGGTTCTGGCATCAGCAGGGACTTCTTGATGCCGGCACAGTGATGCCCTTGTCACACCGGTGGGCCATGCTCGCCGTGATTTGAATTTCCGTTTTCCGCACTCTTATTGAAAGAAGCGCCATGTCCATCCACGTTGCGCTCAAGCACGTCACCCATTACCGCTACGACAAGCCTGTGAGCATGTCGCCGCACGTGGTGCGTCTGCGCCCGGCACCGCATTGCCGCACGCCCATCCTGTCGTACTCGATGAAGGTCGAGCCCGAGGGCCACTTCATCAACTGGCAGCAAGACCCGTTTGCCAACTACCTGGCGCGCCTGGTCTTCCCCGAGAAGGTCAGCGAGTTCAAGGTCACCATCGACCTGGTGGCCGAGATGGCCGTCTACAACCCGTTTGACTTCTTCCTCGAGCCCAGCGCCCAGACCTTCCCGTTCAGCTACGACGAGGCGCTGAAGGCCGAGCTGGCCCCCTACCGCGTGCTGGAGCCGGCCACGCCCTTGCTGGCGGCCTACCTGGCCGCCGTGAAGGCCGATCTGCCCAAGGAGGACCAGCGCACCATCGACTTTCTGGTGGGCCTGAACCAGCGCCTGCAACACGACGTCTCGTACACCATCCGCATGGAGCCTGGCGTGCAGACGCCGGAAGAGACGCTCACCAAACGCAGCGGCTCGTGCCGCGACACCGGCTGGCTGCTGGTGCAGATGCTGCGCCACATGGGTTTGGCGGCGCGCTTTGTCTCGGGCTACCTGATCCAGCTCACGCCCGACCAGAAGGCCCTCGATGGCCCCAGCGGCACCGAGGTGGATTTCACCGATCTGCACGCCTGGTGCGAGGTCTACCTGCCTGGCGCTGGCTGGGTGGGCTTTGACCCGACCTCGGGCTTGATGGCCGGCGAAGGCCACATCCCGCTGGCCTGCACGCCGCAGCCCAGCAGCGCCGCGCCCATCAGCGGTGCGGTGGACAAGTGCGAAGTGGTGTTCGGCCACGACATGGGCATCACCCGCATCTGGGAATCGCCCCGCGTCACCAAGCCCTACAGCGAGGAGCAGTGGTCCGACGTGCTGAGCCTGGGCGAGGCCGTGGACCGCGAACTGGTGGCCGGCGACGTGCGCCTGACCATGGGCGGCGAGCCCACCTTCGTCTCGGTGGATGACCGCGACGGCGCCGAATGGAACACCGACGCGCTGGGCCCCACCAAGCGCCTCTACGCCCAAGACCTGGTGCAACGCTTGCGCAGCGAGTACGGCCAAGGCGGCTTCCTGCACTTTGGCCAGGGCAAGTGGTATCCGGGCGAGCAACTGCCGCGCTGGGCCTTGTCGGTCTATTGGCGTGCCGATGGCCAGCCCTGCTGGAGCGACCCTGCGCTGTTTGCCGACGAGCGCGAGGGCCACCCCTACACCAGCGCCGACGCCAAACGCTTCATCCACACCCTCACCACCAAGCTGGGCCTGGACACCCAATTCGTGCTGCCAGGCTATGAGGACACCTGGTACTACCTGTGGCGCGAGCGCCGCCTGCCAGTGAACGTCGACCCCTTCGAGTCCAAGCTCGAAGACGAGATGGAGCGCATCCGCCTGCGCCGCGTGTTCGGCCAGGGCCTCACCCATGAAGTGGGCTATGTCCTGCCCATCAAGAAGGCGGATGGCCCCATGCTGTCCGGCAGCAACTGGGTCACGGGCCCCTGGTTCTTCCGCGACGAGCGCATGTATTTGTTCCCCGGCGATTCGCCCATGGGTTACCGCCTGCCGCTCGATTCACTGCCCTGGGTCACCACTGGCGACTACCCGTACCACATCGAGCACGACCCGTTTGCGCCGCGCAGCGCCTTGCCGGCCGCAGCCAGCATCCGCACCCAATATGCGGCGCACACGCCTGGCGGTGGCTTTGCCGAAGGCGGCGTGGTGGCGGTGCAGGGTGGTGTGGGCGTGCCCGGTGCGAAGGCGCTGAGCGCCACCACCGGCCCGGCCAAGGCGGCCAGCGCCGTCCCGCTCAGCCAGCACCCGGACCGCTTCCAGAGCGCCCACTGGATCACCCGCACCGCGCTGTGCGTGGAGGCGCGCGACCCGCGCCGCGCCAACGGCCCCAAGGCCGAGGCCGAGGGCGAAGCCAGCGGCGTGCTCTATGTCTTCATGCCACCGCTGCAGCAGCTGGAGGACTACCTCGAACTGCTGTCTGCGGTGGAGGCCACGGCTGCCGAGCTGGGTGTGAAGATCGTGCTCGAAGGCTACCCGCCGCCGCGCGACCCGCGCCTGAAGATGCTCTCGGTCACGCCCGACCCCGGCGTCATCGAGGTCAACATCCACCCGGCCCACAACTGGCGCGAACTGGTGCAACACACCGAGTTCCTCTACGACGCGGCCTGGCGCTCGCGCCTGTCGACCGAGAAGTTCATGCTCGACGGCCGCCACACCGGCACCGGTGGTGGCAACCACATGGTGATGGGCGGCGCCACGCCGGCCGATTCGCCCTTCCTGCGCCGGCCAGATGTCTTGGGCTCGCTGCTGGCCTATTGGCACAACCACCCCAGCCTGAGCTATCTGTTCAGCGGCCTGTTCATCGGCCCCACCAGCCAGGCCCCGCGGGTGGACGAGGCCCGCAACGATCAATTGCGCGAACTGGAGATTGCGCTGGGCGAGATCGAGCGCAACAAGAGCGTCTACGGCACCGCCATGCCGCCCTGGCTGGTGGACCGCACGCTGCGCAACGTGCTGATCGACGTCACCGGCAACACCCACCGCAGCGAGTTCTGCATCGACAAGCTCTACTCGCCCGACAGCAGCACCGGCCGCCTGGGACTGCTGGAGTTGCGCGCCTTCGAGATGCCGCCGCATGCCCGCATGAGCATCGTGCAGCAACTGCTGCTGCGCGCCCTGGTGGCGCGCTTCTGGAAGACGCCCTACAGCGCGTCGCTGGTGCGCTGGGGCACCGAGCTGCACGACCGTTTCCTGCTGCCGCACTTTGTGCAGCAAGACTTCGACGACGTGGTGGAAGACATGCAGCGCGACGGGTATGCCTTCGCCAGTGCCTGGTTCGCACCGCACTTCGAGTTCCGCTTCCCCAAGGTGGGCGAGCTCACCGCCATGGGCGTGCACGTGACCCTGCGCAATGCGCTGGAGCCTTGGCATGTGATGGGCGAAGAGGGCGCAGCGGGCGGCACCGTGCGCTATGTCGATTCGTCGCTGGAGCGCATCGAGCTCAAGGTCACCGGCCTCATCGACACCCGCCACTGCATCACTGTCAATGGCCTCACGGTGCCGCTGCAGCCCACCGGCCGCGTGGGCGAGTACGTGGCCAGCGTGCGCTACCGCGCCTGGTCGGCCCCCAGCATGCTGCACCCCACCATCGGTGTGCAGGCCCCGCTCACCATCGATCTGGTGGACACCTGGATGAAGCGGGCCATCGCCGGCTGCCAGTACCACGTGGCGCACCCGGGCGGCCGCAACCACGTCACCTTCCCGGTGAATGCCTACGAGGCCGAGAGCCGCCGCCTGGCACGCTTCTTCGCCATGGGCCATACCTCGGGCCAGATGGACGCAGCCCCGGCCGAACGCAGCCTGGAGTTCCCGTTCACGCTGGATTTGCGCAGGGCCTGGCGGTGAGTGGTGAGCCCGACACGGCCGGCGGGCAAGGTTGACGAAGCAGGAAGAAGGGCGGCCCCCGATGCCGGGCCCCCCCGGCTCAAGGCATGATGCGGCCATGTCCGAACAACCCAGCCTGCTGCCCGAAGAAGCCCCGCCCGACCCGGTGATGCTGGCCAGCGTGGCCGCGCGGCGCGGCAGCGATGGCCACTTCGACGAACTGTTGGGCCGCGTCACGGTGGCCGGCGCGCCGCGCGGTGCGCCGGACGCGCTGTGGCAGCGTTTCTTCACCGCCAACGGCGTGGCCGGCTGGCAGGACCTGGCCCAGCGCGCGGCCCGCATCCAACGCCGGGTGAAGGAAGACGGCGCCACCTACAACGTGTTTGACGACGCGGGCCAGACGGCCCGCGAATGGCCGCTGGAAACCCTGCCCATGCTGATCGGCCCGGACGAGTGGCCGCACATCGAGCAGGGCGTGGCCCAGCGCGCGGCCATGCTCAACGCCGTGCTGGCCGACGTGTATGGCGAGCGCAGCCTGCTCGATGAAGGCCTGCTGCCGGCCTCGCTGGTGTTTGCGCACCCGCAGTATTTGCGCGCCATGCACGGCTGCGTGCCGCTGGGCGGCGTCCACCTGCACGTGGCGGCGTTCGACCTGGCGCGCGGCCCCGACGGCCTGTGGTGGGTGGTGGGCCAGCGCACGCAGGCCCCCTCGGGCCTGGGCTATCTGTTGGAGAACCGGCTCATCGTGGGCCAGCAGTTCCCCGAGGCCTTTCGCGGCCTGAAGGTGCAGCGCCTGGCGGCCAGCTTCCAGGGCCTGCTGCAGGGCCTGTTGCTGCTCTCGCCGGCGGGCGAGCGCTCGCGCGTGGTGCTGCTCACACCCGGGCCGCACCACGAGACGTATTTCGAGCAGGTCTTTCTGGCGCGCTACCTGGGCGTCACGTTGGTGGAGGGCTCCGACCTCACCGTGCGCTCGAACAAGGTCTACCTCAAGACCCTGCATGGCCTGGAGCGCGTGCACGTGCTGCTGCGACGCGTGGACGACGACTACCTCGACCCGCTGGAGCTGCGGCCCGACTCGGCCCTGGGTGTGCCCGGGCTGCTGCAGTCCATCCGCGCCGGCGAGGTGGTGGTGGCCAATGCGCCGGGTGCCGGTTGGCTGGAGAGCCCGGGCCTGTCGGCCTTCTGGCCGGCCATCGCGCGCCGGCTGATGGGCGAAGAGCTGAGCCTGCCGGCCGCCACCAGTTGGTGGTGCGGCGAAGAGGCGGTGTGGCGCACCCACCAGCCGCGCCTGAGCGAGTTCGTGGTGGCGCCCACCTTCCCGGCCAGCGAGACCACGCGCAGCTTCAACCCCAGCCTGATGGCCAGCCAGTCCACAACAGCGCGTGCGGCCTGGCAAGCGCGCATCGAGGCCGACCCGGCGGCCCACACGCTGCAATCGCGGCTGCGACCGTCTGAAATGCCGGTGTGGCGCGAGGGCTCGCTGGAGCCACGGCCTGCGGTGCTGCGCGTCTATGCGCTGGCCGATGGCCGCGGCGGCTGGCGGGTGCTGCCCGGCGGCCTCACGCGCGTGGCGGGCCGGCGCGATGGCGGGGCCGACGTCTGGCTCAGCATGCAACAGGGCAGTGCCAGTGCCGACACTTGGGTGCTCACCGAAGGCAAAGTCGACCCCACCAGCCTGCTGCCCAAGCCGCTCACGCCGACCGACCTGGCCGGCTGGCACCGCACCGTCACCAGCCGTTCGGCCGAGAACCTGTTCTGGCTGGGCCGCTACACCGAGCGCGCCGAGAACAGCGTGCGCTTGGCGCGGCTGACGCTCGAATCCCTCACCGGCTCCCTGCTCACCGGCGCCTCGGGCGAGGTGCTGCAGGTGCTGGACGTGCTGGCCCGCCGCCACAGCCTGGTGGGCGCGGGCGTGCCCTCGCCCGAGCGCTCGCTGCGGGTGTTCGAGCGGGCGCTGGTCGATTCCCTGGGGGATGACGAAGGTTCGGGCAGCGTGGCCTACAACCTCAAGTCGCTGATGAAGTGCGCCCAGGCGCTGCGCGAGCGGCTCTCGCCCGAGCACTGGAAGCTGATCCACGAGGTGGGCGAGCATTTCAAGCAGCACCTGGAAGCCGTGACGCAGACCGGCGCGGCCGAGCCGCAGTCCGACGTGCTGGGGGTGCTCTCGCGCGCCGCCACGCACCTGGCCGCCATCACCGGCGCCCAGACCGACCGCATGACGCGCGACGACGGCTGGCGCTTGCTCAGCGTGGGCCGCCAGGTGGAGCGACTGAACTTTCTGGCCAGCACGCTCACGCTCGGTCTGGAGCGCGGCCTGCACGAGCGCGACGACGGCTTCGTGCTTTTGCTGGGTCTGTTCGATTCCACCATCACCTACCGCGCGCAGTTCCAGGCCCGGCGCGAATTGCCGCCGCTGCTGCACCTGCTGGTGCACGACACCGACAACCCGCGCTCGCTGGCCTGGGTGGCGCGCACCATGCGCGAACGCTTTCTCAAGCTCTCTCGCCACGAAGCCACCTGGGCCAACGAGGTGGCGGCCGGCCTGCCACGACCTAAAGATTGGCCGCTGGCCGAGATCTGCCGGGTCGATGCCGCCGGCCAGCCCATTGATCTGCTGCCCCTGCTGCGCGACTGCAGCGCCCAGGCGTTGGCCTTGTCGGACGAGCTCAGCCGCAAGCTGTTCTCGCACGTGGGCCCCACCGACCGCATGGTGTGGCAATGAACAACGAGGTCGAAGACGAGGTTTCAGGCCAGCCAACGCCGGCAGAGCGACCGCTGCGCTGGCTGCGCGTGCAGCACGAAACCGTGTACGACTATGACGCGCCGGTGGAACTGGCGCACCACCTGGCCTACCTGCGGCCGCGTGACACCGAAAGCCAGCTGGTGCGCGACTGGTCGCTGGCCATCGACCCGGCACCCGACGAATGGACGCTGCTGGCCACGCGGCCCGAATCGCGCCAGGCCCCGGCCAGCCAGCTCAGCCCCGACCCCTGGGGCAACGAGCGCTTGGTGTTCAGCCACTCGCGGGTGCACGAGCGCTTGTCGGTGAGCAGCGTGTTCGAGGCCGGGCTGAGCGCGCCGCCTGCGATTGACCCCGACGCCAGCCCGGCCTGGGAGGAGGTGGCCGAGTCCTTGCGCTACCACGCCGGTGCCGTGCGCAGCGAGGCGGTGGAGTTCACACTGGCCTCGCACTACGCGCCACATGCGCCCGAGTTGGCGGCATTCGCAGCCCAGGCGTTCACGCCGGGCCGGCCGCTGGCCCAGGCCGCCGTGGCCTTGATGGAATTGGTCTACGACGAGTTCGACTACGTGCCGCAGAGCACCCATGTGGGCACCCGCGCGGTCGAGGCCTTGGCCACCAAGCGTGGCGTGTGCCAGGACTTTGCCCACGTGATGATTGGCGCCTGCCGCTCGCTGGGCCTCGCGGCGCGCTATGTGAGCGGCTACCTGCTCACCCGGGTGCCGGAAGGGCAGGCCCGCCTGGTGGGGGCTGATGCTTCGCACGCCTGGGTGGCGGTGTGGTGCCCCGAGCAGGGCTGGCTGGCGCTGGACCCCACCAACCGCGTGCCCGCCGGCACCGACCACGTCACGCTGGCCTGGGGCCGCGACTATGCCGATGTGGCACCGCTGCGCGGCGTGATCCGCGGCGGTGGCAAAGCCCAGCCCAGTGTGGCGGTGACGGTGGAGCCGCTCGACGCGCCGGCCTGAGGGTGGCTGAGGTACGCCGCAGCCGGGTGCGCCATTCACTCCGCCAGCTGCACCCGGTTGCCGCCTTGGGCCTTGGCGTTGAGCAGCGCGAATTCGGCGCGCTGGTAGAGCTGCTCAAAGCTCTCACCCGGCGCGCTGACCGCCGCCCCCACGCTCACGGTGAGCACGCCGGTGGGGTTGTCGGCGTGGGCCATGGCCAGGCGTTGTTCCACGTCGCGGCGCAGTTCTTCGGCCACCGTCCAGGCGAAGCCCAGGTTCACGTCGTAGAAGAACATCACGAACTCTTCGCCGCCCAGACGGGCTCCCAGGTCGAACTGGCGTCGTATGCGCAGCGCCACCGCGCGGGCCACGGCTTTCAGGGCGGCGTCGCCTGCGTTGTGGCCATGCTGGTCGTTGTATTGCCGAAACCGGTCGGCGTCCACCAGCACCAGGGCCACCCGCTGCTGGCCACGTGCGGCATGCTGCATAGTGCGCGCCACAAAGGGCTCGAAAGCACGGCGGTTGCTGAGGCCGGTGAGGGCGTCGGTGCTCGCCATCTGCTTCACCGTCTGCTGCATCAAGAACAGCGCACGCAGGGTTTTTTCGTGCATGAAGGCGGCCAGCGCGGCCAGCCCCAACGTGGCCAACAACCACGCCATGACCAGCAGGTGATGCGGCCACATGCCGGCCGGCCACACGAAGGCCAGCGCCACGGCACAGCCGGCGCCGAAGAGCGCGGCCACCTGGAGCCGGCCCACAAAGCTCTGGCCCGTGGGGAAGAATATGGCCAGCATGGCCAGCATGGGCAGGCCAACCCACCACACCGGGCTGGCCAACGTGCTGCCCAGCCCGGTGTTGATGGCCACGGCCCCGCCGCCCAGGGCCAGCAGTGCCAGTGGCAGCCAGAGCAGGGCCCGGCGACGTGTGGCGACCAGCGATTCCCGCGCAAAGGCCTGGTAATCGCGCTCCAGCACGCCCGCAAAGCGCAGGCCCTGCACGCGCTCAGGCAGGCGCTCTGCCGCCCGCTCCGGGGCGAGATCCGGCGGCAGCAGAGAAGTCGCGGGCTGGGTGTCTACGGCCAGCGGGTCATCGGCCATGGCGTTGCCTTGGGCTCAGGTGGGACACAGGGCGCCGGCGGGCCAGCGCGTGTCGCCGGTCACATGCCGGCGTAGTTCGGGCCGCCACCGCCTTCGGGCGTGACCCAGACGATGTTCTGCGTCGGGTCCTTGATGTCGCAGGTCTTGCAGTGCACACAGTTGGCGGCGTTGATCTGCAGGCGGTCGGAGTTGTCGTCGTTCTTCACGAACTCGTAGACACCGGCCGGGCAGTAGCGGGCCTCGGGGCCGGCGTACTTGGCGAGGTTGATCTTCACCGGCACGCTGGCGTCTTTCAGCGTCAGGTGTGCCGGTTGGTTTTCCTCGTGGTTGGTGCTGCTGATGAACACCGACGAGAGGCGGTCAAACGTCAGCACGCCATCGGGCTTGGGGTAGTCGATCTTTTGGCACTGGTCGGCCGGCTTGAGCGCCACGTGGTCGGGCGCGTGGCCGTGCAGCGTCCAGGGTGGGGCCTTGATGCCCAGTTTGGGCAGCAGCCACTGCTCGATGCCGGTCATCAGGTTGCCGATGAGCTTGCCCTTCTTGAACCAGAGCTTGAAGTTCTTGGTGCTCTGCAGCTCGGCGTGCAGCCAACTGGCCTCAAAGGCGGTGGGGTAGGCGGTCAGTTCGTCTTGTGCGCGGCCGGCCTGCAGGGCTTCAAAAGCCGCCTCGGCGGCCAGCATGCCGGTCTTGATGGCCGAGTGGCTGCCCTTGATGCGCGAGGCGTTCATCATGTTGGCCTCGCAGCCCACCAGCGCGCCGCCCGGGAACACCAGCTTGGGCATGCTTTGCAGGCCGCCGTTGTTGATGGCGCGCGCGCCGTAGCCGATGCGCTTGCCGCCCTCGATGTGCGCGCGCACGGCGGGGTGCGTCTTCCAGCGCTGCATCTCCTCGAACGGGCTCATCCAGGTGTTTTCGTAGTTCAGGCCCACGGCATAGCCGAGGGTCACCTTGTTGCCTTCCAGGTGGTAGAGGAAGCCGCCAGCGAAGGTGTTGTCGGTGATGGGCCAGCCGGCGGTGTGCAGCACATGGCCGGGCCTGGCCTTGTCGGCCGGCACTTCCCACAGCTCTTTGATGCCGATGGCGTAGCTGGTGGGGTCACGGCCGTCGTCCAGCTTGTACTTGGCGATCAGCTGCTTGCCCAGGTGGCCACGGGCGCCCTCGGCAAAGACGGTGTACTTGCCGCACAGCTCCATGCCCAGCTGGAAGGCGTCGTGCGGCTGGCCGTCCTTGCCCACACCCATGTTGCCGGTGGCCACGCCGCGCACGCGCCCTTGGTCGTCGTACAGCACCTCGGCGGCGGTGAAGCCGGGGAAGATCTCCACGCCCAGAGCCTCGGCCTGTTCGCCCAGCCACTTGGTCAGCGTTCCCAGGCTGATGATGTAGTTGCCGTGGTTGTGGAAGCAGCCGGGCACCAGCCAATCGGGCGTGCGGGTAGAACCGGTTTCCGACAGGAAGAGGATGTCGTCCCCAGTGACGGGTTGGTTCAGTGGTGCACCACGCTCCTTCCAGTCGGGGAAGAGCTCGGTGATGGCGATGGGGTCCATCACCGCGCCCGAGAGGATGTGGGCGCCGGGCTCGGAGCCCTTTTCCAGCACCACCACGTTCACTTCGGCGCCCTTTTCGGCGGCAAGCTGCTTCAGGCGGATCGCGGTGGCGAGGCCGGCGGGGCCACCACCCACGATCACCACGTCGTAGTCCATCGCTTCACGCGGGCCAAACTGGGCCAGCAATTCCTCGGATGTCATGCCTTTGTCCTTCTGTGCTGCAAGCAGGCCACGGGTGTCGTGGCGCGGGGGTGCCGGCATTCTATCGGCTGGGTGCTGAAAATAGAACGATCGTTCTATTTCCGATCGCCGCCGTGTGACGGCCGTTCAAAGCCCGATCAGCACTGGCGAGGCCGGCCATTTCATTGGCTGTAAAACGGCCTGCAGGGCTAGCATGGTTTGGCTGCGAAATGCGTGTGCCCGGCGCTGTCCGCCAGGCCCATTTGGGCGGCCCCAACATGGAAGACACCCGCCCTGCCGATCTGCTGACCACGCTGTCCCAGAGCGAGGAGGGCCTGCGCCTGGTACATCGTTTCGAGCAGGAGCGCGCCAGCCGCAAGACCGTGCAGGGGCAGTTGGACGACACCACCCGCGAACTGTTGCAGGCGTTGGACCAGGCGCGCGAGTCCGAACACCGGCTGCAGATGGCCTTGTGGGCCAGCGGCGAAGGCATCTGGGAGTGGCGGGCCGAGCGTGGTGAATTCGAGGTGCAGGGCTTCAGCCTGGACGGTCATGAATTCGACTGGCCGCGCATGGGCGAGCGCGATTTTCTGGAGCGCGTGCACCCCGAAGACCGCGACAGCATGCAGATGGCTTGGCGGCTGCACATCGCCGGCGCCCGCGAAGACGTGGACATGGCCTACCGGCTGCGCCTGGACGAGCGGCACCACTGGGTGCGTGTGCGCGGCCGGGCGCTGGAGCGCGACGCCCAGGGCCGCCCGCAGCGGGTGGTGGGCACCATCAAGGACATCACCGCACAGCGCGACTCTGAACAATCGCTGCACCTGCTGGCCAACGCCTTTGCCAGCACCCACGACGCACTGGTGGTGGTGGACGAGGCGTGGGCCGTGGTGGCCACCAACCGGTCGTTCACCGAACTCACCGGCCTGGCGTCCGACGATGTGCGCGGCCTGCCCATGGCCCGCATTGCCGACCTGCCCGCCGCTGCTGCTCAGGGCAGTGGCTGGCGTGGCGAGACACGGCTCAAGGGCCGCAGCGGCGAGGTGCCGGTGGAGGCCTCGGTCACCTTCGTGGCCGGCCAGGCCGGGCAGAGCGCCTGCTACATCGTGGCCCTGCACGACATTTCTGAGCGCCTGCAGGCCGAATCGCGCTTGGCCCGCCAGGCTTTGCAAGACAGCCTGACCGAACTGCCCAACCGTGCGGCGCTGGAGCAGCACCTGTCCGAACGCCTGGCCAGTGGCCGTGGCGACAGCTTTGGCCTGCTGTTCATGGACCTGGACGGCTTCAAGGCCATCAACGACTCGTTTGGCCACGGCGAGGGCGATCGCGTGCTGCGCGAGGTGGCCAAGCGGCTCCAGAAGGCCATGCCCGCGGCGTTCATCGGCCGCTGGGGCGGTGACGAGTTCGTGCTGGTGTTGCCCCCAGGCAGCGGCGATTTTGAAGTGCGCGACGGCGCCCAGATGTTGTTGGCCACCATGGCCACGCCGATGGCCCTGGGCTACAACAACGACATGCTGATCAGCCCCAGCATTGGCGCGGTGATCTACCCGCACGACGGCCTGGACGCGCAAACCCTGCTGCGCAAAGCCGACGCGGCCATGTACCTGGCCAAGGAGCAAGGCAAGAATTGCCTGCGCATGTTCGAGCCCGCCATCGAGGCTGGCGCCATGCGGCGCGTGCGCATGCAAAGCCAGCTGCGCATCGACGCCGAGCGCAGCGGCTTCAACTTTGTGGTGCAGCCCAAGGTCAATGCCCGGCAGGAAACCACCGGGGCCGAGTTGCTGGTGCGCTGGAGCACCGATGTGTTTGGCGCGGTCTCCCCCGCCGAGTTCATCCCCATCGCCGAGCAGTCGGGCGCCATTGAGCTGTTGGGCCGCCAAGCCCTGCACAGCGCCGCGCGGCTGGCGGCCGAGTTGCGCCGCATCGGACGGCCCATGGCCATTGCGGTCAACCTCTCGCCGCGCCAATTGCTCAACACCTCGTTCGAGCGCATTGCCCTGCACGCTTGCAAGCGGCACGGCATCGTGCCGGAGTGTCTGGAGCTGGAGCTGACCGAGTCGGCCTTGACCGAGCCCTCGGTGCACCCGGTGCTGGCACGCTTGCGCAAGCTGGGCTTTGGCCTGGCGCTGGACGACTTCGGCACCGGCTACTCGTCGCTGGCCCATTTGCTCAACATGCCGCTGCAGAAGGTGAAGATCGACCGCGCCTTCGTCAAGGACGCGCTGGCCAACGAGAAGGCCTTGGTCGTCATCCGCGGCACGCTGGCCATCTGCAAGGGCCTGGGCCTCACCACCGTGGCCGAAGGCATCGAGACCGTGGAGCAGTTCGAGTTGCTGCGCGACCTTGGGGTGGACGAGTTCCAGGGTTTCTTGTTCGCACGTCCCATGGCCCAGGACCGATGGCTGGCCGAATTGACAGGGGCCAAGATCGACCTGTGAGGACGGCTTTTTCGAAGGCGCAGCGCACCTGCTGCGTGCTATGGTCGGTGCAGAGATTCCCGCAACTTGAGGGGCGGCCTGCGCCGCACACAGCATGAGCTATCAGATCGATTTGTCGGGCCGCGTGGCCCTGGTGACCGGCGCTTCCAGCGGCCTGGGCGCGCAGTTCGCCCGCACCCTGGCGCGGGCCGGCGCCGCCGTGGTGCTGGCCGGGCGCCGCACCGAACGCCTCAAGACCCTGCGCGCCGAGATTGTGGGCAACGGGGGTGAGGCCCATGTGGTGCAGCTGGACGTGACCGACGTGGACAGCATCAAGTCGGCCGTGGCCCATGCCGAGACCGAGTGCGGCACGCTGGACATCCTGGTCAACAACTCGGGTGTGAGCACCACGCAAAAGCTCACCGATGTCACGGCCGACGACTACGACTTCGTGATGAACACCAACACCCGTGGCGCCTTCTTCGTCGCCCAAGAGGTGGGCAAGCGCATGATCGCCCGCTCGCGCGGCGCGGCGCCGGGCACCTTCACCGGCGGGCGCATCGTCAACATCGCCTCGATGGCCGGCCTGCGGCCGCTGGGGCAGATCGGGGTCTACGCCATGAGCAAGGCCGCTGTGGTGCACATGACCCGCGCGATGGCGCTGGAATGGGGCCGCCACGGCATCAACGTGAACGCCATCTGCCCGGGCTACATCGACACCGAGATCAACCACCACCACTGGCAGACCGAAGGTGGCCAGAAGCTGGTGCAGATGCTGCCGCGCAAGCGCGTGGGCAGCCCCAAGGACCTGGACACCACGCTGCTGATGCTGTGCGCCAACGAGAGCCACTTCATCAACGGCGCCATCATCCAGGCCGACGACGGTTTTGGTGTCTGAACCGTGAACCGGCATCTCACCCCCTTGGAAGGGCGGGTGCTGGGCGTGCTGTACGAGAAACAGCACACCGTGCCCGACACTTACCCGCTGTCGCTCAACGCCCTGGTGGCCGGCTGCAACCAGAAGACCGCGCGCAACCCGGTGATGGACGCCACCGAGACCGACGTGCTGGTGGCCGTGGACAGCTTGAAGGCCATGAGCCTGCTGGTGGAGGTGAGTGGCAGCCGCGTGGCCCGCTACGAGCACAACCTGCCGCGTGGCGTGGGCGTGCCCGGTCAGTCGGCCGCGCTGCTCACCATCCTGCTGCTGCGCGGGCCGCAAACCGCCGCCGAGCTGAGGCTCAACGCCGAACGCCTGCACCGCTTTGCCGATGTGTCGTCGGTGGAAGCCTTTCTGGACGAACTCGCCACCAAGGCCCCGGCCCGGGTGGTGAAGCTGGCCCGCGCGCCTGGTGCGCGTGAATCGCGCTGGGCCCACCTGCTGTGTGGCGAGCCGGCCCTGCCGGTGTACGAGGCCCACCAGCACGATGGTGGTGGTGGGGGGCTGGACATTTCAGCCGGCGAACTGGGTGCGCTCAAGGCCGATGTGGGCCGGCTCACCGACGAATTGGCCACCTTGCGCAGCGAGTTCGACGCGCTGCGTCGTGAGCTGGGCTTGTTGCCTGCGGCGGAGGGCGGCGATGCGGTTTGAACTGCCGGCCGAGAAGAAGCTGACCTACGAGATGGTCATCCCCATCCGCTGGGGCGACATGGACATGATGGGCCATGTGAACAACACCGTGTACTTCCGCTACCTCGAATCGGTGCGGGTGGAGTGGTTGCACCTCATCGGTGGTGCGCCCAACCCCGCCGGCCAAGGCCCGGTGATCGTCAACGCCTTCTGCAATTTCATCAAGCAGCTGGAATACCCCGGCGATGTGCTGGCCAAGCACTACGTGGCCAACCCGGGCCGCAGCAGCTTCGACACCTACATCACACTGGAGCGCACCGACCAGCCCGGCATCATCCAGGCCGAAGGCGGTGCCACCACGGTGTGGATCGATTTCCCCACCGGCAAGTCCACCCCCATGCCGGACTGGCTGAGGGCGATGGTGAGCTGAGGTCGCGCCGCAGGCGGCTTGCGGCGCATAGCGGTCATCCCCGCCACCGCCGTCATTCCCGCGTAGGCGGGAATCCAGCATTCAACGTCGGTGGCGTGCAGAGGTCGCCGGTGGCGCCGAACCTGTGGGAATGCAAACAAGGCCTGTGGAGCGACAGGCGGGCAGCCGGGGCTGGCGATTTCTGGGGCGCTGAGGAGCGCAGGCTTCGGGGTGGCGCGCGCAGCGCGCTTCGTAAACCGACTCGCAACGCTTTGTCTGAGCGGAACGAGCGCAGCGAGAGCAGCGAGTTGCGTGCGCACCCCGAAGGCGAGCACCGCAAGGCAGTCGGCGCGCAGCGACGCGCCGCCACAGCATGAGCCAGACCCGGCTGGCGGCCTGGCGCGGGCGCACACCAAGCCAGAAGGCCTGGATTCCCGCCTACGCGGGAATGACGGCGGTGGCGGGGATGACGGCTATGCTCCGCCAGCCGCCTCTCAGCGGTGTTTGAACTCGGCTTTGCGCTTGTTCAGGAAGGCGTCCATGCCTTCACGCTGGTCTTCGGTGCCGAACAGTGAATGGAACATGCGGCGCTCGATGCGCACGCCGCTGGACAGGCCGCTCTCAAAGGCCTCGTTCACGCACTCCTTGATCATCAGCACGCTGGGCTGGCCCAGGGCGTTGATCAGCTCTGCGGTGGCATAGGCCTCGTCCATCAGGCTGGCCAGCGGCACGATGCGCGAGACCAGGCCGGCGCGCTCGGCTTCCTCGGCACCCATCATGCGGCCGGTGAGCAGCATCTCCATGGCCTTGGCCTTGCCGACGGCGCGCGGCAGGCGCTGGGTGCCGCCGGCGCCAGGCACCACGCCCAGCTTGATCTCGGGTTGGCCGAACTTGGCGTTGTCGGCGGCCAGCACGATGTCGCACATCATCGCCACCTCGCAACCGCCACCCAGCGCAAATCCGGCCACCGCAGCGATGACGGGCTTGCGCACCTGGCGGATGGTCTCCCAGTTGCGCGAGATGTAGCCACTCTTGTAGGCGTCCATGTGCACCAGGGTGGCCATGGCGGCAATGTCGGCGCCAGCCGCGAAGGCCTTCTCGTTGCCGGTGACGATGATGCAGCCGATGGCTGGGTCGGCGTCAAAGGCCAGCAGGGCAGTGCCCAGCTCGTCCATGAGCTGGTCGTTCAGCGCGTTCATCTGCTTGGGGCGGTTGAGCGAAATGACGCCGGTCTTGAGGGGGCCTTCGCCATGCACGGCGGTGAGGATGCATTCGTAGCTCATGGTGTGCTCTGTGTGCGGGTGATGGGGTGGGCTGATGATAAGTCGCCGGGCCGTTTCAGTTGGGCGTGGGCACGTCCTGCAGCGGCGCCGACTTCAGGTTCAGCTCCAGGAAGCTGTCGGTGTTCTGCCGCACCAGGATGCGCACGGGCAGGTACTGCAGGGCAGGGGCGACCCAGGTTTCCACGGTCAGTTCTCCGGGCCGGCTCAGGCCGGGCGCGGGCTGGAGGTGGAAGGTCATGGCCTCGCCAAAGGGCAACTGGATGGGCACCTGCTCGGTGACCTCGTAGCGCCAGGGCACCACCCGGCGCGGCAGGGCCAGCGGGAACTCCACCGCATTGCCCACTTTCAGCAACTCGGGCTGGGTGGTGAACAGCCAGGTCATCTGCACGAACTGGCTGGCGGTGTCCTGCACGCCGGGCAGGTTGCGGGTGCGCTGGCCGTTGGCGAGCAGCACGGTGTCGGGTTCCAGCAGCAGGGTGTCGCGCACGGTGTCCCGCAGCAGCACCTCGGTGTCCTGGTCGTAGCGGCGCGGGGACAGGCCCTCGGGCCCCACCGCCCCGTCACTCAGGATGCGGCGGCCGAACAGCGGCGGCACGCGCAGTTCCAGCTTCACTTGGTAGTGGTCGCCCTCGCGCAGCCAGTTCACTTCGGCCCAGCCCTTCACCGGGCCCCGGTAGTTGCCCACCAGCTCGTAGCGCAGTTGGGTGGAAGGGGGCCAATCGAAGGCGGGTGTGGCTTCGGCGCCCGTGTTCAGGGGCAGGTCCAGCGGGTTGTTGTCGGTGCTCACCGCCTCTGCGGGGAGCAGGGCTGTGCCAGCGGCCTCGCTGGCCGGCGGCGGTGCGGGCTCGGCCGCTGCGGGGCTTGGGGTGATCGTCGCGGCCGCTGCCGGAGCAGGCCGGTGCGGCGGCGGTGCAGCGGGGCGCTCGGGCGGTGCGGCCAAGGCCAGCGGCTTCACGAAGCGCACGTCGATGGCCTTCACCGTCGCCTCGCCTGCGCCGAAGCCCACACGCTGCTCCGTCCACCACTGGCCCAGGCCCAGGTGGGCCAACGTCACCAGCACACCCAGGCCCAGCACGGCCAGGCGCCGGCGGCCCGGGGGCGAGGGGCGGGTGGACATCGTCGCGCGCGGGCCTCAGCGGCCCAGCCAGGCCTTGCGGACGGCCGCCGCCTTCGCGGTGGGCTGGGCCTGGGGCGCCAGCTTCAGCTGCTGCGTCCATGCCGGGTCGTCGGAGGGCTGGACCTGTAGGCTGCACACCTGCTGTTGGCGCGCCAGCAGCAGCTCAAAGGCCTGGCGCTGGGGCACCCACTGCGTGGCGTCGTCCAGGCGGCGGATGCGCCAGCCGTTGACGGCCAGCAACTCGTCGCCGGCCGACAAGCCCGCTGCGGCGGCCGGGCTGCCGGTCAGCACCGACTTGATGTGCACGCCGGTGAAGGCACCCTCGGTGAGCTTGAGTCCCAGTGTGGCGGTGAAGGCATGGGCCTCGTGCTCCACGGCCACGCCGGCAGCTGCCAGGGCGGCTTCCAGCGGCAGGTCGCCCCGGCCGTGCACCCAGTTGGCCAGTTCGTTGGCCAAGGCTTGTCCGCCGCGGGCCTGCACCTCGGCCAGCACATCGGCCTCGGTGAGGGCAGCGCCCTTGCAGCGTTGCCACAGGCCTTGCATCACCGCGTCCAGCGACTGCTGGCCTGCGGTGGCGGTGCGCAGGCGCAGGTCCAGCAGCAGGGCGATCAGCGCTCCCTTGGTGTAGTAGCTCACCGTGCTGTTGGGCGTGTTCTCGTCGCTGCGGTAGTACTTGACCCAGGCGTCGAAGCTGGACTCGGCCACGCTTTGCACGTGACGGCCCGGCGTGGCGCGCACGCCGTTGACGGTCTTGGCCACGAGCTTGAGGTACCGCGCCGGGTCGATGAGGCCGGCGCGCAGCAGCATCAGGTCGTCGTAGTACGAGGTGAAGCCCTCGAAGAACCACAGCAGCTCGGTGTAGTTTTCGCGCGTGTGGTCGAAGCGGGTGAACTCGGCTGGCTTCAGGCGCTTGACGTTCCAGGTGTGGAAGTACTCGTGGCTGATCAGGCCCAGCAGGTTCACGTAGCCGTCGTTCTGGCTGGCGCCGGGGCGGGGCAGGTCGCGGCGGTTGGCGATCAGCGCGGTGCTGGCACGGTGCTCCAGGCCGCCGTAGCCCTCGTCCACCACGTTGAGCATGAACACGTAGTGCTGGAAGGGCGGCTTGCGCTTGCCATGCCAGAAGGCGATCTGGGTGGCGCAGATGCGGCGTGTGTCGGCCAGCAGGCGTTCACCGTCGAAGCCGGGCCAGGCACCGGCCACCACGAATTCGTGCCGGGCGCCGGCCACCTCGAACTCGCCGCGCCAGAAGGCACCCAGCTCGAAGGGGTGGTCGATCAGCTCGTCGTAGTTGGCGCTGCGGTAAGTGTGGCGGGCACCGGCCACGACGGGCATGGCGGTGGCCACGCGCCAGCCCTTGGGCAGGGCGGCCAGTTGCACCTCGTGCGGCTCCGCTTCGCGGCCGTGCACGCGCAGACACAGGCTGGTGCCGTTGAAGAAACCGCGGCGGTCGTCCAGGTAGGCGGTGCGCACCGAGTGGTCGAAGGCGTAGGCCTCGTAGCGCAGCTCCAGCGTGGCCGTGCCCTGGCATTCGGCGCGCCAGGTGGTCTTGTCAAGCTGGGTCAGGGCCACCTCACGGCCGCCCTGGCGTGCGGTGAGGCCGCTGAGGTGGCGGCCGAACTCGCGCACCATGTAGCTGCCAGGGATCCACACCGGCAGGCTCAGCGTGGTCTCGGCCGCCGGCCGGGGCACGCGCAGGGTGACCGTGTAGCGGTGCTCGCGGTGCTGGGCGAGGCCGATGCGGTAGGTGATCTCCGCCATGTTCAGGTGCCCGCCGCGCCGAGGAAGCAGCTCATGGCGGCCACGGCCGTCAGGCGGAAGCGCAGCGTGAGCCAGTGGCCGTAGCCCTGCTGGGCGTAGAGCTTGCGGTCCTGCGCGTAGCAGACCAGCAGCATCACGCCGTGCACCACCAGGCCAGCGTAGGCCGGCATGATGACGGCGATGCTGGCCACCAGCGGCGGCACCACGGCCCAGCCGAAGGCGCGCGGGCCGGCCACGTCGGCCCGCATGGCGATGCCCCAGTGGATACCGCCCAGGAAGGCGATGACGGTGGCCGCGTAGGCCGAGAGGGCTAGCGTCACGTGCGGCTGCACGTCGGGCCAGACCAGCCAGATCAGCAAGGCACCCAACACGAAGGGGGCAAGGCCGGCGCCGCTCAGTTGGCGGGCCAGCGGGGGAGGCTCAAGGGGCAGCGGTGCGGGGACGTGGGGCGAATTCATGGGGGCGGATTGTCGCCTCGTAACCCCCGCCCGCGCTGACGCAGGGGCTGAGAGGCATCAGCCCTTTCTGGCGTTGTTCAGGTTCTTCTCGATTTGCGCTGCGGGGATGGCGCCTGGCGCGCGCGTGCCGTCCTCGAACACCAGGGCCGGGGTGCCGTTCACGCGGTACTTGCGTCCCATGGCCAGGTTGCGGTCGAGCACGCTGGTGTCGCACTTGTCGGCCGACTTGGGGATGGCCACGCCGTCCACCATCCACGAGCGCCAGACCTTGGCGCCGTCCTTGGCACACCAGATGTCCTTGGACTTGGCATTCGAATCGGCGCCCAACACCGGCAGCAGGAAGGTGTAGATGGTCACATCCTTGAGCGTGAGCATGTCCTTCTCCAGGCGCTTGCAGTAGCCGCAATTCGGGTCAGCGAACACGGCCACCTTGCGCAGGCCCGTGCCCTGCTTGATGACCAGCGCGTCCTTGAGCGGCAGCGACTTGAAGTCGATGGCCGAGAGCTTGTCCTCGCGGGCCTTGGTCAGGTCGGTCTTGGTCTTGGTGTCCAGCAGCGACCCCTGGATCAGGTGCTGGCCGCTCTCGTCGGCGTAGAGGATCTCGTTGCCCAGGCGCAGCTCGTAAATGCCCGGAATGGGCGTGGGGCTCACCTCGTCGATCTTGGGCAAGTCGGGCAGGCGCTCGGCCAGGGTCTTGCGGATGGCGGCCTCGTCGGCCTGTGCGGCGGTGCCGGCCAGGCCCAGCAGGGTGCCCAGCATGGCCGCCAGCAGGGGCAGGCGGGCGGCTTGGAATCGGGGGGCTGCGTGCATGGGAGATCCTGCTTGAAAAAATGGGGAGGTGAGAGGGTTCAGACGTCCAGCGCCTGGCCCACGAGCCAGCGCTTGAGCGGGGGGAGATGGTTGACCAGACTCAGTCCGGTGTTGCGCAGTTCCTTCAGCCCAGGCGCCTGGTTCGAGAACAAGTGCCACAAACCGTCGGTGGCGCCCGCCATCAGGCGGGTGGCACCGCTGCGCCGCCGGGCGTAGCGGCGCAGCAGGGCGGCGTCGCCCACCTCGCGCCAACGCTCGCGCTCGGCCAGCACCTGGGCCAGGCAGGCCACGTCGGCCAGGCCCAGGTTCAGGCCCTGGCCCGCCAAGGGGTGCACCACGTGGGCGGCGTCGCCCAGCAGGGCCCAGCCCGGGCCGCTGAGAGCGCTGGCATGGCCAATGGCCAGCGGCCAGGCGGCGCGCTCGCTGGCCAGGCGCAAGCTGCCGGCGGCACCACCTGTGGCTTCGTTGAGGGCCGCTTCGAACTCGGTCACCGGGGCCTGCAGCCACTCGCGGGCCTGGGCCTCGGGCAGCGACCACACCAACCCGTAGGACTGGGCCGGCTCGGGCCGGTCCAGGGGCAGCAGGGCCAGGATGTCGGGTGCGCGGAACCATTGCCTGGCCACGCCGGCGTGGGGCTGGTCGGCCACCAGTCGGGCGGCCAGCGCGCTGTGGCCATAGGCGTGGCGGCGAAAGCCCACGCCCAGCTGGGCCCGGGCTGCCGACGCCTTGCCCTCGGCCACCAGGGTGAGCGTGGCGGGGCCCGGCTCGGCCTGCAGGGTGACCTGCGGGGCGAAGCGTGTGGCGGTGTCGAGCGCGTCTTCCAGTGCGGCGGCGTCGACGATCCAGGCCAGCTCGGGCACGGCCTGGGCCCAGGCCGAGAACTCGATCTGCGCGCCCGGGGCGTCGCCCGCCACCTTCATGTCGTAGACGGCGGTGCGGGCGTCGGCGGGCAGGGCGTCCCAGGCCTTGAGGTTGCGGAGCAGCGCCACCGAGGCGGGGTTGAGGGCGTAGGCGCGCAGGTCCGGCGCACTGCGTTCGCCCTCGGGCCGGGTCTGCAGGGCCACCTTCAGGCCCTGGTGGGCCAGGGCCAGCGCCGTGGCCCGGCTGACGATGCCGGAGCCCAGTATGCGCACATCAAAGGGGTTCATGGCCGCTGATTGTAGGGAGCAGACCTAAAATGCCGGGTTTGGTGTGCGCCCGCCCCTGCAAGGGTGGTGATTTGCGCGGCCCACCCCCACCCCTGTCCTGAGAGTTCCCCCATGAGTTTGAAGTGCGGCATCGTTGGCCTGCCCAACGTCGGCAAGTCCACCCTGTTCAATGCCCTGACCAAGGCCGGCATTGCCGCCGAGAACTACCCCTTCTGCACCATCGAGCCCAACGTGGGCGTGGTGGAGGTTCCCGACCCGCGCCTGGGAGAACTGGCCAAGATCGTGGTGCCCGAGCGCGTGCTGCCGGCCATCGTCGAGTTCGTGGACATCGCCGGCCTGGTGGCCGGGGCCAGCAAGGGCGAGGGCCTGGGCAACCAGTTCCTCAGCCACATCCGCGAGACCGACGCCATCGTCAACGTGGTGCGCTGCTTCGAGGACGAGAACGTCATCCACGTGAATGGCCGGGTCGACCCGATCGCCGACATCGAGGTGATCCAGACCGAGCTCTGTCTGGCCGACCTGGGCACCGTGGAAAAAAGCCTGCACCGCTACAACAAGACCGCCCGCTCGGGCGACAAGGAAGCCGCCGCACTGGTGAAGGTGCTGGAGAAGTGCCAGGCCGCGCTGGACCAGGCCCTGCCGGTGCGCTCCATCCCCTTCAGCAAGGAGGAGTTGGTCATCCTCAAGCCGCTGTGCTTGATTACTGCCAAGCCGGCCATGTTCGTGGGCAACGTCGACGAGGCCGGCTTCGAGAACAACCCCTTCCTCGACCGCTTGAAGGACTACGCCACGAAGCAGAACGCCCCGGTGGTGGCCATCTGCGCCAAGACCGAGGCCGAGCTCTCGGAGATGAGCGACGAGGACCGCGCCATGTTCCTGGCCGAGATGGGCCAGGACGAGCCGGGTCTGAACCGCCTGATCCGCGCCGCCTACAAGCTGCTGGGCCTGCAGACCTATTTCACCGCCGGCGTGAAGGAGGTGCGCGCCTGGACCATCCACCAGGGCGACACCGCGCCCCAGGCGGCCGGCGTGATCCACACCGATTTCGAGCGTGGTTTCATCCGCGCACAAACCATCGCCTATGACGATTTCATCAAGTTCAAGGGCGAACAGGGTGCCAAGGACGCTGGCAAGATGCGCGCGGAAGGCAAAGAATATGTGGTCAAGGACGGCGACGTGTTGAACTTCCTGTTCAACGTCTGAGCGTTCTGCAAACGGCCTCGGGAGGGCCATGGAGCCAAGACCAGCCCTGATGCAAGGCGTGCGGCCGGCGCTGCTCACGGCCCTGGCCTACCTGGTGGCGGCGCTGATGGTGCTGCTGCTGGGGGTGCCGCCGTCGTACGCGTCCCCGCTTTACCCCGCCGCGGGGGTGGCCCTCGCGGCCACCCTGGTGCTGGGCCGGAGCGGCCTGGTGGGGGTGTGGCTGGGGGCCTTGATCGCCGAGGTGTCGCTGGGCTCGATGCGCGGGCTCGAAACTTCGGCCACGCTGGTCACGGGCGTGCTCATGAGCCTGGGGGTGGTCGCCCAGGCCGCCTTGGGGGCCCGCCTCACGCGGCCGCTGCTGGGCAACGCCGGGGATCTTTCAGCACCGCGTGACGCGCTGGTCTTCCTGGCGCTGGGTGGGCCCGTGGCTTGTGTGGTGAGCGCCGCCGTGGGGGCGAGCGCGCTGGTTTGGGTGGGGGCGGCCACACCTGCCGCCGCCGTGAACGTGGCCCTGGCCTGGTGGCTGGGCGACACCCTGGGTGTGCTGGCCGCCGCCTTGCCAGTGCTCACGCTCATCGCCCAGCCCCGCGCGCTGTGGGAGACCCGCCGCACGACGGTGGGCTTGCCCATGCTGGTGCTGACGGTGCTGCTGGCCCTGGCCACCATGCTGGTCACCCGCACCGACGACCGCCGCAACCAGGCCACCTTCGAGCGGGAGTCCCTGCGCGCGGCCAACGCCGTGAAGGGCGGCCTGCTGATGCCCTTGCACGCGCTGGAGGCCCTGCGCGGCCTGTACCGCAGCTCGGACCAGGTCACACCGCAGGACTTTCAACTTGCGTCCGAGCCCTGGTTGGTGGAGTCGCCCAGCATCGCGGCCATGGGCTACAGCGCCAAGCTGCCACGCGACCAGGTGGACGCCTTCGCGCAGCAGGTGCGTGAGCGCGAAAACCGCCCCTACCGCGTCTTCGACCGCATCGACAGCACGCCGGGCCTCACCTCGGCCGACACCGACGTGGTGGCGGTGCTGCGCATCGAGCCCGCCTCGCGCAACGCCTCGGCGATGGGCGTGAACGCCTTGTCGGTGCCTGCCGCGAGGCTTGCCATAGAGCGGGCCGCGTTGAGCGACCAGGTGGCGGTCACTGAGGGCTTCCGCCTCACCCAGGCGGTGGGCGACGAGACCGGCCTGGTCTACTACCGGGCGCTGTACCGCGACGTGCCCCGGCTCACGCCCACCGAGCGGCGTGCGGCCCTGACCGGCGTGGTGTTCGTCACCCTGCGCATCGAAGAGGCCGTTGCGGCCATGCTGGCCGACACCCCGCGCTACCTGCAGTGGTGCCTGGTCGACCTGGACCCGGGCGCGGCCCGACCCCGTCTGGCCGGCAACCACGACTGCCGGGGCAGCCGCCGCGACGACGTGCTGGAGCAGGTGCACACGCTGGACGTGGGCGGGCGCCACTGGCAGCTCAGCCTGCGTGTGCGCAAGGGCGACCTGCCTGCCGATGCGCCCTGGACGATGTGGCTGTTTGCCGCCACCGGCCTGCTGTCCACCACCATGCTGGCCACGTTGCTGCTCACCATCACTGGCCGGGCGCGCCGCATCGAGGCGGCCGTGGCCGAGCGCACCGCCGACCTGCGCCGCGAGGTGGCCGAGCGCCGCCGTGCCGAGCAGGCCCTGCGCGAAAGCGAACAGCGCTGGCGCAACATCCTCGACCACATTCCCATCGGCGTGGTCTACACCGACCTGGCCGGCCGCATCCGCGAGGCCAACCCCAAGCTGTGCGAGATGCTGGGCATGGCGCTGGCGCAGGTGTGCCAGCACAGCCTGGCCGAGCTCACCTGCCCCGAAGACCGCGACGCCCATGCTGAGCCGCTGCGCGAGCTGGTGGCCGGCGAACGCTCGCTGGTGCACCACCGCGTGCGCCTGGTGCGCGCCGACGGCAGCCTGATCTGGGTGCAGGCCGGCCTGAGCCTGCTGCGCGACGCCCACGGCACGCCGCTGCGCCTGGCCGGCGTGGTGGAGGACATCACCGAGCACCTGAAGCTGGCCGACGTGGAGCGGGCCCGCGAAACCGCCGAGGCCGCCAGCCGCGCCAAGAGCGAATTTCTCTCGCGCATGAGCCACGAGCTGCGCACGCCGCTCAACGCCATCCTGGGCTTCAGCCAGTTGCTGGCCATGGACCGCGAACCGGTGCCCTCGCAGCGGCAGCTGTCGTGGACCTCCCAGGTGCAGCGGGCCGGCTGGCATCTGCTGAGCCTGATCAACGAGATGCTCGACCTCTCGCGCATCGAGGCGGGCCAGCTCAACCTCGACACCACGGCGGTGCCGGTGGCCGGTGCATTGCAGGAGAGCCTGGCCATGGTGACCCAGGCGGCCGAGCAACGCCGCCTGCGCATCGACACCAGCGCCTGCAACCCGGCGCTCACCGCCTGGGCCGACAGCACACGGCTCAAACAGGTGCTCACCAACCTGCTGTCCAACGCCGTCAAGTACAACCGCCCGGGTGGCCGGGTGCGCTGTTCCCTGAGGGCGCGGGCGCCGGGTTTGCTCGACATCGAGGTGGCTGACGACGGCGAGGGCCTCACGCCCGAGCAACTGGCCAGCCTGTTTCAGCCCTTCAATCGCCTGGGGCATGAGCGTGGCGAGGTCGAAGGCACCGGGCTGGGCCTGGTCATCTCGCGCCGCCTGGCCGAGGCCATGAACGGCGTGCTCACCGCCGCCAGCAGACCTGGGCAGGGCTCGGTGTTCACGCTCACGCTGCCAGCCGCGCCCGATCAGGACGGAGTCACGCACGAGACGCTGATGGCCAGTGGTCTGGAGGAGCCGCGCTACCGCACGCGCCATGTGCTCTACATCGAGGACAACGAGACCAACGTGGTGGTGATGCAGGGCATCCTCTCGCGGCGGCCCCAGGTGCAGCTGGCGGTGCAGACCACGGCCATCGCCGGCCTGAACGCCATCGAGGCCGACCCGCCCGACCTGGTGCTGCTGGACATGCACCTGCCCGACCTGGACGGGCTGGAGGTGCTGCGCCGCCTTCGCAGCCAGGACGCCACCCGGCAGACACCGGTGCTGGTCGTGTCGGCCGACGCCACCGCCGAACGGGTCGAGCAGGCGTTTGCGCTGGGGGCCACCGACTACATCACCAAGCCGGTGGACGTGTCGTCCTTCCTGGCGCACATCGACACCTACCTGGGCGGCGTAGACACAAGGTATTAAGGCCGGGGCAACCGAAAGTGTTGCTTCCTGGCGCAATCCCGGGGTTTTTTCTGGCTAGTCGGGAGGGGTGTGGGCGGGGTCAGATGGGGGTTGATCCAATCACCCGCCCCGCCTTACCGTGAACGCCACTTTTCGCCCCTTGCCTCGCTTTGCCTGCACGCCTCTGGTGCTGGCCCTCCTGAACCTGCAGGCACATGCCCAAAGCAGCACCGCCCCCGAGGCCACCGTGGTGGTGACCGGCTCGGTGCAGCAACGCGCCGCCGACGAGGCGCCCTACGCCATCAGCGTGGTGGGCCGCGAGGGCCTGCGCAGCGCCGGCCCCATGGTCAACCTCAGCGAGGCCCTGGGTCAGGTGCCGGGCCTGGTGGTGAACAACCGCTCGAACTACGCGCAAGACCTGCAGATCAGCTCGCGCGGCTTTGGCGCGCGGGCCGGCTTTGGTGTGCGCGGCATGCGCCTGTATGCCGACGGCATCCCCGCCACCGGCCCCGATGGTCAGGGCCAGGTCTCGTCCTTCGACCTGGCCGGTGCCCAGCGCATCGAGGTGCTGCGCGGGCCCAATTCGGTGCTCTACGGCAACAGCTCGGGCGGCGTGATCGCGCTGTTCACCGCGCCGGTGAAGCAACCCGAGGCCGAGGCCGACCTGGACCTGGGCAGCTTCGGATTCAAGCAGGTGCGTGCCACGCTGGGCGCACCGCTGGGCCAGGGCCTGGAGATGCGCATGAGCGTGTCCAGCATGCAGACCAGCGGTTTCCGCCCGCAGAGCGCGGCCGAGCGCACCATGGGCAACCTGCGCCTGGGCTGGCGCGGCGAGCACGACACGGTCACGCTGCTGCTCAGCGACATGGACCAGCCTGCGCAGGATGCCCTGGGCCTGACCCGTGCCCAGTTCGATGCCGACCCCTACCAGACCGCGCCGGTGGCACTGCAGTTCAACACCCGCAAGAACAGCCACCAGACCCAGGCCGGGGCGAATTGGCGTCACAGCTTCACCGATGGCGTGCTGCGCGAAAGCAGCTTGGCGGTGTACGGTGGCCGACGTGACGTGACGCAGTGGCAGGCCATTCCCGTGGCCACGCAGGCCAATGCCAAGCACGGCGGCGGGGTGGTGGACTTCTCCCGCGACTACAGCGGTGCCGAGGGCCGCCTGCGCTTGGGCTGGACCGACGTGGATGTGGTGCTGGGCGCCGCCATGGACAGCCAGCGTGATGAACGGCGAGGCTACGAGAACTACACCGGCACCGGTGCCAGCCAGCGGCTGGGCGTGACCGGCAAGCTGCGCCGCAACGAGTACGACACCGCCAGCAGCAGCGATGTGTTCGCCCAGGCCGAGTGGCGCCTCGCCCCAGCGGTCAGCGCCAATGCCGGTGTGCGCAGCGGCAAGGTCGACATTGCCGCGCAAGACCACTACATCGTCGGGACCAACGTCGACGATTCGGGGGCCCTGAGCTACCGCTACACCAACCCGGTGCTGGGCCTGCGCTGGCAGGTCGACCGCTCGTTGCAACTGCAGGTCAGCGCCGCGAGGGGCTTCGAGTCGCCCACGCTGGGCGAATTGGCCTACCGGCCCGACGGCACCGGCGGGCTCAACACCGCGCTGCAGCCGCAAACCAGCCAGCAACTGGAGGTGGGGGCCAAATGGCGCTCGGGCGACTGGCAGGCCGATGCCACGTTGTTCCGCGCCGAAGTGGCCAACGAGATCAGCGTGATGACCAACCTGGGTGGCCGCTCCACCTACCAGAACGTGGGCAGCACGCTGCGCCAGGGCCTGGAGCTCTCGGGCGCCTGGCGGCCGGCCAGCGCCTGGCGTGCGGCGGTGGCCGTCACCTGGCTGGACGCCAGCTACCAGGACGCCTTCCTCACCTGCGCGGGCACGCCCTGCACCACGCCCACGGCCAACGTGGCGGTTGGCAATCGCATCGCCGGCACGCAGCGCAGCAACGCCTGGGCCGAGCTGGCCTGGCGCGATCTGCACTGGGGCGAGTTCGGCGTGGAGGCCCGTGGCGCTGCCCGCACGGCGGTGAACGACCTGAACAGCGATTTCGCCGCCGGCTATGGCCTGGCCGCGCTGCGCTGGACCAAGGCCTACACCCTGCCCGGCGGTGCAAAGTTTGAGTGGCTGCTGCGCGTGGACAACCTCTTCGGCCGCCGCTATGCCGGCAGCGTCATCGTCAACGACGGCAACGCCCGCTACTTCGAGCCAGGTGCACCACGCAGTGCGTTGGTGGGCATGCGTCTGATCGGCGGGGTCTGAGGTGCGGGTCTTTCGCCGCCGCTTGTCTGCCGGGCTGTTGGCCTGCCTGGCGCTGTGTGGGCCTGCGCCGGTGCTGGCGGCGGCGCCCAGTACCACGGACCCGTTCAACTCGCTGCCCTGGGAAGACCTGAAGCGCGAGTACCTGGGCACGGCACCGGCCGTGTTCGACGAGCGCGTGCAGGTGCAGGGCCCGGCCTTTGCCGAGGACCCGATGAACGTGCCCATCAGCCTGCGGGTGGACGCCGCGCTAGGCCCGGTTTCGCAGATCGTGGTGATGGTGGACCGCAACCCCATCCGCCGGGTGCTCGAATACTTTCCCATGCAGGCGCTGCCGGTGCTGGCCTTCCGCTTCAAGCTGGAGCAGGCCTCGCCGGTGCGCGTGGCCGCGCGCACGGCCGACGGCGTGTGGCATGTGGGCGGCACCTGGGTGGAGTCGGCCGGCGGTGGTTGCACCGTGAGCGGTGCCACGCGCAAGGATGGCAGCTGGCCGCAGACCTTGGGCGAGGTCACCGGCCGCCTCTTTGGCGGCGGCGAATCTTCATCGTCGGCGGCGCGGCTGCGCATGCGGGTGATGCACCCCATGGACACCGGCCTGGTGGGCGGCATCCCGGCCTTCTATGTCAACAAGCTCTCGGTGCGCGACGCGGCCGGCGCTGAACTGGCGCGGTTGCAAACCTACGAGCCGGTGTCCGAGAACCCGGTGTTCAGCTTCGACTTCGCCCAGGCCCCGGCGGGCGGTGTGCGCGTGGTGGGCAGTGACAACAACGGCAACCGCATCGCGAGCCAGGTCGAATGAAGCGCCTTCTTGTCACCCTGCTTGCCGCCTGCGCATTGGGCGGGGCTGCTGCGGCCCACGCCCAGAACAAGGCCGACGCCGCCACGCTCGACTACCACCTCAGCGCCCGACAATTGGCGCCCGGTGTGTACGTGGTGGAAGGCGACAACGCCGACTTCAGCGTTGCCAACGGCTGCAACATCATCAACACCGGCTTCATCACCACCGGTGCCGGCGTGGTGGTGGTCAACACCGGCCCCAGCCGCCGCTATGGCGAGCAATTGCGCGCACTGATCGCCCGCACCACGCCCGAGCCAGTGCGCCAGGTGGTGCAGCTCAACCTGCACCCCGATTACTTTTTGGGCCACCAGGCCTTTGCCGACGTGCCCCGCCTGGCCACCCCCGCCACGCGCGCCGGTGCAGCGGCCGAGGCGCCAGCCTACGAGACCAACCTCTACCGCCTGTGCGGCGACTGGATGACCGGCACCGAGGCCCTGCTGCCCGACACCGACCTGGCTCCAGGCCCCTGGCGCGTGGGGCAGCGCGAGTTCGAGCTGCGCGAGTACCGCGGCCACACAGGTTCTGACCTGGTGCTGGTGGACAAGGCCAGCGGTGTGGCCTTTGTGGGCGGGCTGGCGTTCTCGCGCCGTATTCCGACCACGCCGCACGCCCGCGTGGCCGAGTGGCTGCAGAGCTTGCAGGCCTTGCAGGCCCTGGGCCTGAAGACCGTGGTGCCCAGCCACGGCCCGGTGTTTGCAGACGGCAGCGGGCTGGCGCAGACCCAGCGCTACCTGCAGTGGCTGGACGGCCGCTTCCGCCAGGCGGCCCAGCAGGGGCTGGAGATGAACGAGCTGTTGCGCGCGCCGGTGCCGGCTGAGTTCAAGGCCTGGGCGGCCTTTGACACCGAGTACCTGCGCAACGTGGCCCACCTGTACCCGCTGTACGAGCGCGAGGCCTTGAGGCCGGCGGCGCGGCTGCGGCCCTGAGCAGCGTGGGGTGCGAGCCAGCGCGTGGCCGCTCTGACGCAGCCTGGGCACCCGTTTGGCGGGTGGTTGCGGTACCTCGCAAGCAGGTGAACCGCTCAGTCCTCGGCGGGCTCGGTCACTGCAGCCACCCCGGCTTCTCGGGCCTTGCGGTCGCGGTAGTTCCACCAGGGCAGGGCGCGGGTGAGCGAGAGCACCTCGCCGCTGTGCCAGGGCGCGTAGCCAGGCAGTTCGGCCAGCATGGCGGCCCATTCGGGGCCCTGCAGCGCGTCGCGCAGCTTGAGCACGGCGGGCTCTTCCAGCGCGTCCTTCAGGCAGACCAGGAAGTAGTCCTCGGTCATCAGCGGCACGAAATCCAGGCCGAAGCTGCGGGCTGCGGCCTCAATGCCCATGCCGGCGTCGCCCACGCCACTGGCCACGGCGGCGGCCACGGCCATGTGGCTGTCTTCCACCGTCTCGTGGTACTGGGCGATGCGTGAGGCCTCCAGGCCCTGCTGGGCCAGCAGGTGGTCGGTGAGCAGGCGCGTGCCCGAGCCCTCCTGGCGGTTGACGAAACGGGTCCTGCCGCCCACCAGATCCTCCAGCCGGGTGATCATCAGCGGGTTGCCCTTGGCCACCATCAGGCCCTGGGTGCGGCGGGTGCCGCCGATGAGCTTGTGGCGGCCCGGCTTGAGCAGTGGCTTGAGGCCCTGGGCAAACACGTTGGCGCTGTGTTCCATAGGCGGCACATGGAAGCCGGCCACGGTGCAGCGGCCTTCGCTCAGGGCACGCAGGGCGTCCATGCTGCCGGCGAAGCGCAGGTCCATGTGCAGGCGGTGGGCGGCACTGGCGTGTTCGCGCAGCGCAGGCAAGGCCAGGTCGTGGCTGGCGTAGATGGTGAGGGCGTGCTGGCTGCCGTCCAGTGCCTCGGCCAGCACCCGCTCCAGCTCGGCGCGCAGGGCTTCGATGTGCGGGGTCAGGCGGGCGCGGGCCCGGGTTTCGGCCCAGAGCATGCGCTCGGCAAAGGGGGTGAGGCGGGCCGGCTGGCCCTGGGTCCAGGTGACGAGCTTCTCGCCCAGCACTTCTTCCCAGTGCTTGAGCGCACCCCACACATGGCGGTACGAGGCCCCCATGGCCTTGGCGGCATGCTGGATGGAGCCATGCTCGCGCACGGCCGAGAGCAGGTCGAAGAGGGGGTTGCAGACCTCGGCGCCGCGCTGGCCGTCGGGCTGGAAGCTGTACTGAAGGTGGACACCGCGCGCTTGCATCCTTGCATTGTGCCCCGGGGTGCAAGGCCCGCCCGGCATGGCAGACTCAAGTCGGCGTGGCAACGGCCGATGGCCAAGCGATGGCGCCGATCTGCGCCCAAGGTTGTTTTGTGCTTTCTTCAGACCCCTCTTCCGCCGAGCCAGGCACCCCCCATCCCACCCGCCCGGCGGCCACGTCGCCCCTGGCCTGGGTGACCCGCAGCTGGGCCCGCACCGTGGTCGAGCACAGGGCGGTGCAGGCCGAGATCTCGCAAGACAACACGCGCCGCATCCAGTGGCTGACCCTGGCGGTGCTGCTGCTCAACCTGGTGCACGCCTGGCTGTTCAGCGGGGTGGAGCCGGGCGACAGCCCCACCATGGCCCGCTGGCGGCATGGGCTGTTCATCACCCACTTGCTGATGGCCGGGGCCATGGCCCTGTTCGGGGCGGCGGCACGGGCCCTGAGCTACTGGGGGGCTGCGGCCCAGCGCTGGCAGACGGTGCTGACCGCCGCCGTGCTGATGTGTGGCCTGTCGTTTGCCGTGGCGGTGGTGGTGGTGGACCAGTGGGTCACACCCAACATCACGCCCTTCCTGATCGGCTGTGCGTTGACTGGCACGGTGCTGCTGTTGCGGCCTCTGCTGGCCGCACTGGTCTATGGCTCGGCCTGGGGTCTGCTGATGCTGGGCTTGCCGCTCACGCAGGTGGACCCGGCCACGCTGCTGTCCAACCGTGTGAACGGCCTGACCGCCGCCGTGCTGGGCTGGCTGCTGGCCGTGGTGACCTGGCGCAAGACCACGGTGAACCTGCTGCTGGCGCGCCAACTGGCCGAGCGCCAGGTGCAGCTGGAGGCCAAACAGCAGGAACTGGCCCAGTTGGCCAGCCGCGACAGCCTGACCGGCCTGCTCAACCGCACCGAGATGCTGCGCCAGGCCGACGCCGAACTGGCCCGGGCTCGCCGCTACCAGCAAGACACCAGCCTGCTGCTCATCGACCTGGACCACTTCAAGCGTGTGAACGACGAGCACGGCCACCCGGCGGGCGACGCCGTGCTGACGGCCACCGCCCACAACCTGCAGCGCGCGGTGCGCCAGAGCGACGTGCTGGCCCGTCTGGGCGGCGAGGAGTTCATGGTGCTGCTGCCGCAGACTGGTTTGGAGGCCGCCGCCTTCCTGGCCGACAAGCTGCGGCGCCAGGTGGCCGGCCGGCCCGTGGCCTGTGGCTCGGTGAAGCTGAGCATCACCTGCAGCATCGGCGTGGCCACGGTGTCGGGTGTGGCGGGCGAAGACTTCCACGCGCTCTACCACCGCTGCGACAAGGCGCTGTACCGGGCCAAGGGCGCCGGGCGCAACCGGGTCGAGACCAGCCTCTGAGTGGTGCACCCGGCTGCGGTGTGCCGCAACCACCGGGTGCTCAGGCCGAGGCCGGACGAAGAACAGTCCCTGCGGATTGTTCTTCGCCTGACGAGGCGTTCGGGCTTGCAAGCCCGAGCGTGGAGCGTCCGTGCGCTGGCCTGAGCCGCCGCCGGGCAGCGGCTATGCTGCTGGCCTGGGCGCCTCGCTGGCGCCAGCGAACCACCCCACGCCATGACCGCTGCCACCTCTACGCCCGCCACCACCGAACCCCGCCTCACCTCGCTCTCGCACGGCGGTGGCTGCGGTTGCAAGATTGCCCCGGGGGTGCTGAGCGAGATCCTCAGGGGCACGGCCGCACTGCCCATCCCGCCGCAACTGCTGGTGGGCATCGAAACCTCGGACGACGCGGCGGTGTACCAGCTCAACGACGAGCAGGCCATCATCGCCACCACCGACTTCTTCATGCCCATCGTGGACGACGCGTTCGACTTCGGCCGCATCGCTGCCACCAACGCCATCAGCGACGTCTACGCCATGGGCGGCACGCCCATCCTGGCGCTGGCCCTGGTGGGCATGCCCATCAACGTGCTGTCCACCGCCACCATCGGCCGCATCCTCGAAGGTGGCGCCTCGGTGTGTCGCGCGGCCGGCATCCCCATCGCCGGCGGCCACACCATCGATTCGGTGGAGCCCATCTACGGCCTGGTGGCACTCGGCCTGGTGCACCCCAAGCGCGTCAAGCGCAATGCCGACGCGCGTCCTGGCGACGTGCTGGTGTTGGGCAAGCCGCTGGGCGTGGGCGTGATGTCGGCGGCGCTGAAGAAGAACCAGCTGGGCGACGAGGGCTATGCCCGCATGATCGCCACCACCACGCAGCTCAACACGCCGGGGCCTGACCTGGCGGCGCTGGAAGGCGTGCACGCCATCACCGACGTGACCGGCTTCGGCCTGGCCGGCCACGGCCTGGAGCTGGCGCGCGGCAGCGGCTGCGAGGTGCGGATTGACTGGGCGCGGGTGCCGGTGCTGCCCGGCGTGCGCGAGCTGGCGGCGGCCGGCATGGTCACCGGCGCCTCGACCCGCAACTGGGCCGGTTACGGCGCCCAGGTGCGTCTGCCTGCGGGCTTTGCCGACACCGAGCGCGCCCTGCTCACCGACCCCCAAACCAGCGGTGGCCTGCTGGTGTCGTGCACCCCGGCTGCGCTGCCGGCGGTGCAGGCGGTGTTCGCACGGCATGGCTTTGCCCAGGCCGCCGTGGTGGGCGAGGTGGCCACTGCCAGCCAGCCGGCGCTGGTGGTGCGCTGAGGCACCCTTGGCTGATATCGGCGCATTGCAGCCCATCATGGCAATCACTTACCCGTCATCCCCGCACTCTTGCCTCGTCATTCCCGCGAAGGCGCACTGCTGTCCGGAATGTTTGGAGCGGTAGCGGGTAAGTTGTTGCGGGCGTTGGCAAAAGGGGATACATCCCAGAGCGCCAACTCAACTTTCACCAAGCCCGCAACATGTTCAGGATAAGCC
>WBZX01000366.1_pt2 | contig 41088 bp, 30 predicted proteins | sample 5204211 | NCBI WGS metagenome assembly WBZX01 (sample SAMN12344362, study PRJNA552823) | activated sludge metagenome | biome: Activated sludge suspended growth; feature: Nitrification reactor; material: Wastewater; isolation source: activated sludge from nitrification reactor of wastewater...
ACCCGATAGAACCGCTCGAACACCCGCTCCAGATCCGACGCCGGAATCCCGATTCCGTGATCGGTCACCTCGATCTCCACCATCGGGCCACCATCGGCCTGGCCACCGCCATCCAAGGACCGGGCCCGCACCTCGACCTCGCTGCCCGCCTCGGAGTACTTGACGGCGTTCTCGAGAAGGTTGGCCAACGCCGACACCAACTGGCGGCGATCCCCCACCACGGACAGGTCGCCAGCCACGGGGAAGACGGTCACTGCCACTCCCGCCAGATCCGCGGTGGCTGCGGTGCGCTCGATGGCCGCCTCCACCAACTCACCTACGTACACCAAGACCGCCTCGGTCTCCGCCGACGCCTCGATCTGACCCAGTTGCAACAGGTCGTCGACCGTGTGGGCCAGGCGAAACGCCTCGGTCTGGATTCGGGCCGCCAAACGCTCGACCGTCGCCGGGTCACCATCTCCAGCCAACGCCTCCGACAGCACCCCGAGCGCGCCAATGGGCGTCTTCAGCTCGTGGCTCACGTTGGCCACGAAATCTCGGCGCACCGACTCCAGCCGCAACTGCTCGGAGATGTCGTCGACCAAGACCAGCACCTCGGGTTCAAGCCCTAGATCGGAAATGCCCTGGGTCGCACCCCCCTCGGTGGGAGGTGACGTCCCCTCTCCAGCCGAGCTCAGGGGACCAGCGCTGATCCGAAACACGCGTCGGGGCGGGCCGAACAGCTCGACGTCGCGCTGAACCGTCCGGCCCCCAACGGCGGCGGCAACCAGCTCCCCGATGGCCGACCCGACCAACGCGTCGCCGTGACGAGCCTCGACGAAGGCGGCAGCGGACCGGTTCCGCCACAGGACATCCCCGTTCGGATCGGCCACCACGATGCCCTGGGTCAAGGTGTCCAGCACCGAACGCAACCGGGTCGCCTCAGACATCGATGTCTGACGGTCGAGTTGCAGGGCGTGGATGGCCTGATCGATTCGTTCCAGGTCTTCGACCACCGGGCGACCCGCGGCAGGGGCGATACCCAGACGCCCCATCAAGGCCGTCACCCGGGTTCGGACCTCCTTCGCCCTAAACATCGGTCATGGTGCCCGCCCTGGCCCCGACCCGGGACCGCCAGGCGGCACCGTCACTCGCTGGCAACCGGGCCGTCGGTTCCGGGCGAACTCGCCGTCGACGACGCCCCACCATTGCCGAGAAGCACACCGGTGCCACCCTTGGCCGCCACCCGGGCAGCGCCGGTCTGTTCGGGCAGCCAGCCGGTGATCATGTAGCGGACCCGCTCCCCGATGTTCACGGCATGGTCACCGATGCGCTCGTAGTAGCGGGCGATCAGAGCGAGCTGCACCGCGGCCTGTACCGGAATCTCTCCCGTGTTGTGCCACAAGAAGATCTCCTGCACGAACTCGGCCTGAAGTGTGTCGAGTCGGTCGTCCAGATCATCGAGGGCAGCGGCCATGCCTTCGTCCTGGTCGACGTAGGAGTCGATGGCGATCCGGAACAGGCGGGTGGCTTCCTCGCCCATCTGGGCCAGCAGGCCCCGCAGCCGGGCCGACAGCGGCACCCCGAACAGCCGGCGGGAAGCCTTGGCGATGTTCACCACCAGGTCACCGGACCGTTCGATCTCGGCGATCATGCGCACCGCGGTGACGATGGCCCGCAGGTCGGTGGCCATCGGCTGCTGCAAGGCGAGCTGTTGGTAGCAAAGCTCCTCCAGCTCTAGGGCCTTGGCGTCGAGGGGGTCGTCACCGTCCACGATGGTCTGGGCCGTGGCCATGTCTCCTTGGAGCATTGCCTGGGTGGCTCGGGGGATCCCCTCGGTGACCAGCGCCGCCATCTGGATCATGTCCTGGCGGATCTCATCGAGGGTCTGGTGGAAGCTCTTGCGGATCTCATCCATGGTTGGCTCCTGGCTCAGCCGAAACGGCCGGTGACGTAGTTCTCGGTGCGTTCGTCTGAAGGGTTCGAGAAGATCTTCTCGGTGGCGTCGAACTCCACCAGAACCCCGGTGCGGGTGTCGCTGGTCTCGCTGACCTCGGTGGTGAAGAAGGCGCAGTGGTCGCTGACCCGAGCTGCCTGTTGCATGTTGTGGGTCACGATGATGATGGTGTACTCCCGCTTGATCTGCTCCATGAGATCTTCGATGCGGGCGGTGGCGATGGGATCCAGGGCCGAGCACGGCTCGTCCATCAACAACACCTCCGGGCCGACCGCCAGCGCCCGGGCGATGCACAGTCGCTGCTGTTGACCACCAGACAACCCGAAGGCCGACGACTTGAGCCGGTCCTTCACCTCGTCCCACAACGCCGCTGACCGCAACGAGCGTTCCACGATCTCGTCCATGGCCGGACCCTTGCGGGCCAGTCCGGCCAGGCGAGGGCCGTAGGCGATGTTCTCATAGATCGACTTGGGGAACGGGTTCGGCTTCTGGAACACCATGCCGATCCGACGACGCACCTCTACCGGATTCACGGCCTTGTCGTACAGGTCGACACCGTGGAAGGAGAGCTTGCCTTCGACGCGGGCCGACTCGATCAGGTCGTTCATCCGGTTGAAGCAGCGCAGCACCGTGGACTTGCCGCAGCCCGACGGGCCGATGAAGGCGGTGATCTCGTGCTCACGGATGTAGAGGTTGACGTCTCGCACCGCCTTGAAATCGCCGTAGAAGACCGCCAGGTCCTCGCTGCGATAGACCGGCGGGTCCTCTGCGATCGGGTGAGCGGCGCCAGAGGCAGCGGGCGACGGGTTGGGGTTCACGGCGACCTCGGTGAGGGCATTGGGGGCGGCGCACACGATGGTCTACTTCTTCCTGTCGAAATGGTTGCGGAGAACGATGCCCACGGTGTTGATGCCGAGCACCACCACCAAGGTGACGAGGATGGCGGCCTGGGTGTTGCCGTTCCACTTGGCTGCGGGTCGGGTGGCCCAGTCGGTGATGATCATGGGCAGCGCGGTGAAGTCGCCACGCAGGTCACCCCACTCACCACCCGAGAACACGCTGGTCTTGGCCCCCATGAAGAACAGCGGGGCCGCTTCGCCCAGCGCTCGGGCCAGACCCAAGATGGTGCCGGTGAGCATGCCGCCCATGGCGTTGGGCAACACCAAGGTCCGGGTCACCTCCCAGCGGGTTGCTCCGACGCCGTAGCCGCCCTCTCGCAGCGACGCGGGCACAGCACGAATGGCCTCGGCCGAGGTGATCACCACGATGGGCAGGACGAGCACCGACAGGGTGAGCCCGGTGGACAACAACGTCGTCCCGCCGGTGACGCCCGAGAACGGGCCGTCCACGAACAGGGCGAACCCCAACAGGCCGTAGACGATGGCGGGCACACCGGCCAGGTTCCGGATGACCAGGTTGACCAACCTGGTGAACCAGTTGTCGCTGGCGTACTCCTCTAGGTAGACGGCGGCCGCCACCCCCATGGGGAAGGCGATGATCGCCACGATCACCGCCGATGTGACGGTGCCCACCGTGCCCTGGAAGACGCCGGCCTTTTCGGGACGGACCGAGAACGGCCGTAGCAAGAAGTCGGCCACGCCACGGGTCGACAACACGTCGATACCCGCCGGTGCCACCGAAACCAGCAGGGCCACCAACGCCACCAACACGATCACCAGACAGGCGATGAGTGCAGCCTTGAACAGTGCTCCGACGGTGTCTGACTGGCGGCCCTGAAGCCGCGCCTGGACGATGTCGCGGGTGAGGTCGCTATCCACGAGGGCCACGAGTCGCCTCAGTACTTCTGTCGGACCCGACGGACGAACCGGTCAGCGACCAGGTTCAGCGTGAGGGTCAGGGCGAACAGGATCAGTCCCAGGAAGAAGGCGCTCTGGAACGTGTTGGAGGCACCGGCCACGTTGTCGGTTCCGGTGGCCACCGCGGCCATGGCGGCGGTGATGGTCGTACCTCCATCGAGCGGTGACCCTGGGCGGGTCGGCACCCCGCCTGCAGCCAGGAACACCACCATGGTCTCGCCGATGGCCCGAGAGATCGACAGGATCAGACCGGCCACCAGTCCACTGACCGCAGCCGGGACCACCACCCGCACCACGGTGGTCACCTTGCGGGCCCCGAGCCCGTAGGACGCTTCTCGAAGGCTCATCGGGACGGCACGCAGGGCATCCTCGGCCACCGATGTCATGAGCGGGATGGTGAGCAGACCTACGGCGATGCCGGCCACCAGCAGGTTCTTGGCGGGCGCCCCGCTGAACAGGCGTTGCACCAGTTCGGGGGCGATGAAACGGATGGCGAAGTAGCCGACCACCACCGAGGGAATCGACGCCAGCACCTCGACCACCGGTTTGACGATGCGGCGCACCCGGGGGTTGGCGTACTCGGACAGGTAGATGGCCGCCCCCAACCCAATGGGTCCGGCCACCAACACCGCCACCAACGTGACCCACATGGTGCCCAACACCGGAGACAACACGCCGAAGCGACCAAGTCGGGGGTTCCAGATCTGATCACCGAGGTCGGCGATGCGGATCGTGGTGACGAAGCCGAGGGCATCTCGCAACAACACGACCACGATGGCGACGCTGATCAACACCGACGTGGCTGCGGCACCGGTCAGGGCGTAGTGGACCAAACGTTCCGTACGGTTGCGGGCAGCGTTGCCGGCCATGTCGGCCAAGGTCAGGCCCGTGGGGTGGCGGGGGTCGACGTTGGTCACCTGTGCACCTCGACGTTCGAACCCACCTTGCGATCGGCCCAGGTAGCCAAGGTGGCCGATGGGTCGGCCAGTGGGATGTAGTCCACGGCGCTCACGTAGTCGTCCAAGCCTTGTAGGTAGAAGTCGATGAAGGCGGCCACCGCCTGGTTGTCGGCGGCCGCTCGAGAGTTCACGTACACATAGAGACGGCGGGCGATCGGGTAGCTGCCGTCCTGGATGGATTCCACCGTTGGCTCGACGCATTTCCCGCCCGGTTCGGCGGCGACGGGCACCAGGTTCACCCCATCGGCGACAGACCCGAAGGCGAAACCGACCCAGCCCAGACCGCCGGGATCCGCCGTCACGCCCTCGATGATGGCGTTGTCGTCGGGACTGGCCGAGTAGTCGGCTCGGGCCGACCCGGTCAGATCCTCGGCGACCTTGCCGGCCTCGGCTCGGGCCTTGGCGGTGGGCTCTATCACCAGTTCCACGAAGCTGTCGTAGGTGCCCGATTCGGTACCCGGCGCGGTTATCACCAGGTTGCTATCGGGAAAGGTGGTGTCAGAGCCCAACTCGGCCGCCAGCGCCTGGGCGTCGGTCCAGTTCGAGAACCCTTCGGACTCGGGCCCGATCAGCGCATACAGGTCAGCGAAGCTGAGGCACTCCACCTCGCTGGAATCAGGAACGACCACCGAAAGACCATCGATTCCCACCTCTAGTTCGATGAACTCGACACCGGCCGCCTCACAAGCCTCGGCCTCTTCGGCTTTGATCGGGCGAGAAGCGTTGGAGACGTCGGTGTCGCCGGCGCAGAACAGCTTGAATCCATCGCCGGTGCCGGGCCCGTCGACTGAGACCGAGGCCCCGGAGTTCGCGGCCATGAACTCCTCGGCCACCAACGCGGTGATCGGTTCCACCGTGGATGAACCAGAGATCGTGACCTTGCCCTTGGCGTCACCGCTGGCCGTCGGATCGTCGACCTTCTTCGTGCACGCAGCGGTGGCCACGACCACCACGGCCAGGGCCACCACCACCCGTCTCCGGGCTGAGGTCTTCGACCTCGACGACCTACCGGGCAAATCCGGGCTGAGGCTCACGATGACAACGGTACGAAGCGATGGTGTCGGCCCCCAAGCGTCGAGGTGAACGGAAGGTGAACGGATTTCGAACACTTCGAAACTCTCCGGGGCCGACATCCATGCCTGCGCTTCGCCTGAGGCCTCAGCCCTGTCGGGTGCCGACCTGACGGTCTTCCCAGGCCTTGACGGTCTCCGCCGGGTCAGCCAGGGCCACGTAGTCGGCCTCCTCGACGAACCCGGTCAGACCCTCGAGGTAGTAGTCGACGAAGCTGGCCAATGAGCTGTTCTCCTCCGCCTTCGCCTTGTTCACGTAGATGAACAGGTCTCGGGCAATCGGGTATGAACCGTCCTGGATGGTCGCTGCGGTGGGCTCGACGCACTCACCGCCAGCTTCGGCCGCCACCGGCATGAGACGGACCCCATCAGCCTGGTCGGCGAAAGCGAAGCCCACCCAGCCCAGGCCTCCGTCGTCGGTGGCGACGCCTTCGATGATGGCGTTGTCATCGGGGCTGGCCGAATAGTCGGCACGGGCGGCGCCGACCTCGTCCTCGGTGATCTTGCCGGCCTCGACCCGCGCCTCACCAGCCTTCTCGATCACCAGTTCCACGAAGCTGTCGTAGGTGCCCGACTCGGTGCCGGGAGCAGTGATCACCAAGTTCTGGTCCGGGAAGGTGGTGTCCGAGCCCAACTCGGCGGCGAGCGCCTGAGCATCGGTCCACTTCGAGAAGCCTTCGGACTCAGGCCCGATCAGCGCGTACAGGTCAGCGAAGCTGAGGCACTCCAAGGTGTTGGACTCGGGGGCGATCACCGACAGCCCGTCGATGGCCACCTTCAGCTCGATGAACTCGACACCGGCCGCCTCGCAGGCCTCGGCCTCCTCGTCCTTGATCGGGCGAGAAGCGTTGGAGATGTCGGTCTCTCCCTCACAGAACAACTTGAACCCGTCTCCGGTGCCAGGCCCGTCCACCGAGATCTCGACCTCGTTGTCGGCCATGAAGCTCTCGGCCACCAACGCGGTGATGGGCTCGACCGTCGACGAGCCCGAGATGGTGATGGAGCCCGCCCCAGCCGGGGCCTCGCCGTTCGCCGAGGTCGTGGTCGATGCCTTCTCGTCCTCCTTCTTGGAGCACGCTCCCAGCATCAATCCGGGGACGACGACCGCAGCGGTAATTGCGGTCCGGTACTTCTTGGAGATCACGGATTGCCCTCCTTGGGCGGACGTTTGTCGTTGACGTCCAGGACGGTAAGGAGGGCGGGTTTCGCTTCGGAGGTGACGAGCTGAACTGGAGGTGAACTGGTACCCAACACTTTCCTCGGCTGCCGTCAACGGCGTGACGTCAGACACAAATGGCCGAGGATTGCATCGTTTTCAATCGGTCGAGGCTTTCACCGCAGAGTGGAGACGACGGGGGAAAATCCGGTCATGGGGGTAGGTCAGAAGTGACTCGGCTTCGGGGATCGGAAGCCAACGGGCCTCGTCGACCTCGTCGTTGGGCTTGAAATCACCACCGTCTACCTCCATCGCCCAATAGCGAACCTGCTTCGACCGGCCCTTGCGGTCGTGGTAACGGACAGCCCCCAACTCGGTGCCGAGCGGGCCGTGACAGCCGGTCTCCTCCGACGTTTCCCGCAGGGCGCAGTCCTCATCGGCCTCCCCCGGTTCGCACTTGCCCTTGGGCAGCGACCAGTCGTCGTAGCGGGGCCGATGGACCACCAACACCTCCACGTCGCCGTGCTCAGACCACCGCCACGGGACCGTCCCCGCCGCTCGCACCTCGATGGGCGCCCGCCGATCCGCTGGCGGATGTGCACCATCGTTGTTCACAGACCCCTTGGCTCCAGAGCCGTTCACCCCATCGGCCTGTCCACCAAGCAGGGACGACGCCGGGGTCACCGTCCCCTCGGAGCGACGGCTCCGACCGGTCGCCAGCTCCTGGCACCGCAGGTGGGTGTCCACCTGGCCGAGCCGCTCCACGTGGGTCCAGACCCCGTCACCATCGAGAGCCCAGGCCAACGTGTCATCAGAGAGGTTGACCTCCAACAGTTCGTCTACGAGCCCCTGGAGGGTGCGGTCCATGACCGGGACCAAGGCCTCGACGCGGCCGTCGAGGTTGCGGGGCATCAGATCGGCCGAACCGATGTAGACCATCGGAACACCGAGGCCACCACCGTTGGCGAACCGGTATATGCGGGAGTGCTCCAGGTAGCGGCCGATCACCGAGCGAACCCGGATGTTCTCCGACAACCCCGGTACCCCGGGCCGCAGGCAACAGATCCCTCGGACCACCAGATCCACCTGCACCCCCGCGGCCGACGCCGCGTACAGGCGATCTATCGCCACCGGGTCGACCAGGCTGTTCATCTTCATGGTGATGCGCCCGGTACCAGCCGGGGCTGCCATCTCAGCGTCGATCATGGCCAACAACCGGTCACGCATCGAGTGAGGGGCCACCAACAGTCGGCGGTACTCGACGTTGCGGCCGTAACCGGTGAGATAGTTGAAGAGCTGGGTGAGGTCGGCGGTGATGTCGGGGTCAGCGGTCAAGATGCCCAGATCCTCATAGAGGCGGGCCGTCTTGGCGTTGTAGTTGCCGGTGCCGATGTGGCAGTAGCTGCGCACCGCCTGACCCTCGTCTCGCACCACCAGCGCCGTCTTGGTGTGGGTCTTGAGCCCGACCAGGCCATAGGTGACGTGAACGCCGGCCTGTTCCAGGGCTCGGGCCCAGCCGATGTTGGCCGCCTCGTCGAAGCGGGCCTTGAGCTCTACCAGCGCCGCCACCTGCTTGCCCCGTTCGGCGGCCCGCACCAAGGACTTGACGATGTCGCTGTCACCCGAGGTGCGGTAGAGCGTCAGCTTGATGGCCAGCACCTTGGGATCGCGCGATGCCTGACGGACGAACTCCTCCACCGACGAAGAGAACGAGTCATAGGGATGGTGCACCATCACGTCGCCCTCGTCGATCACCGAGAAGATGTCCAACGGGGCGGCATCGTCTCGGGCGGTGAGGCGAGCCTGGGTGACCGGTGTCCACGGTTCGTCCTTCAAGTCGGGCCGGTCCAATGCGTTGAGGGCCCACAATCCACCCAGGTCGAGCGGACAAACCGTGAGCTGTACCGCCCGGTCGGTCAGCTCCAGCTCACGCACCAACAGGTCACGGACCTCGGGGATGACCATGGCGTCGAGCTCGAGGCGAACGGCGGCACCGAAGCGACGGCGGCGCAGCTCCATCTCCACCGCGGCCAACAGGTCGTCGGCCTCTTCCTCCGCCAAGGTCAGGTCTGCGTTTCGGGTGACCCGGAACGCAGTGGTGCCGACCACATCCATTCCGGGGAACAGCCGATCGAGGTGAGCGGCGATCACCTGTTCCAACGGAACGAAACGCTCCCCGTCGGGCATCACCACGAAACGGGGCAGCACCGGCGGCACCTTCACCCGGGCGAAGTGCCGTTCACCGGTATCGGGATCTCGCAGCACCACCGCCAGGTTCAGCGACAGATCCGAGATGTAGGGGAAAGGGTGACCAGGATCGACAGCCAACGGGGTGAGCACCGGAAATATCCGGTTCTCGAACTCACCGACCAGGTAGGCCCGGTCGTCGTCATCGAGCTGCTCCCAACTGGAGAACACGATCCCCACCCCGGCCAAGGCCGGGACCAGCTCGTTGAGAAACAGCTCCTCGACCCGGTGCACCAGCTCGGCCACCCGGTCGGTGATCAGGTCGAGCTGCTCGTTGGCGGTCAGGCCATCGGGAGAACGACCTCCGACACCGGCAGCCACCCGGTCTGCCAGGCCAGCGATGCGGACCTGGAAGAACTCGTCGAGGTTCTGGCTGAAGATGGCACAGAACTTGGTGCGTTCCAGCAGTGGCACCGATTGGTCGGCGGCCATCTCCAGCACCCGGGCGTTGAAATCGAGCCAGGACAGCTCGCGGTTCAAGAACCGTTGGGGTGAATCGGCTAGCTGGTCGTCCATCTCCGGAGGGTACCCACCCGACCGCAGATGGGCACAGGGGTCCGACGGAAGTTCACCCGCTGGTCACCTTCACTCCTCTGGGATGCCGAGGTCCCATTCGAGGATCAGATTCTCCCGCTCGGCGTCACGAACCACCCGCTCGCGGTTGCGCCGGAACTGGGGATCGTGAGGTGGAACGAGCTGGAGGCGGGCCTGCATCCGGTCCCGGAAACCGTCCACCATGGCCCGGTCGCCGAAGTCGCTCTGAAGCTCCCAATGGGGGGCCACCGGACCGAGGTACACCACCCGAACGTGGCCCACGGGCGGCTCGGTGTGAAGGGGGGCTTCGGTCTGTGACATGGCGCTGATCCTACCGGCCCGTCACCGGCACACCGCCAGCCGTATCCCCGAGGGGTCAGGTCACCTTCACGCTTCTGCTGTGCCAACCGGTGGCGCCGTCGGGGGCGGGCGCCGCCACCACCGGGGTCTGGGTTTCGCCTTCGCCATCGGTGGCTCGCACGGTGATCTGGTGTTCACCGACCGATGCGCGCCACCGGTAGTGCCACTGGACCCATGTGTTCTCACTGGCCACGTCCCCCAGCTCGCAGCGCTTCCAGGGGCCATCGTCGATTCTCACCTCGACCGCCGAGATGCCTCGGGTGGGTGCCCACGCCACGCCAGCCACATCGGTCATCCCGGCCGACAACTCGGCGCCTCCTTTCGGTACGTCGATGCGCGACATGGTCTTGATCGGGCCCTCCTTGGCCCAACCGCGCGGTACCCAGTATCCGTCGAAATCGTCCCAGCGAGTCACCTCGATGGCGTCGAGCCACTTGGTGGCCGACACGTACCCGTACAGCCCAGCGACCACGAGGCGGGCCGGGAATCCATGACGGACCGGCAGCGGTTCGCCGTTCATGGCGTAGGCGACCAAAGCCACCCGGCCATCGGTGGCCACGTCCATGGGAAACCCGGCCGTCCACCCATCCAAGGACCGTCCCACGACCTGACCACCAGCACCGGTGGCCACCGAGTGCACCCCGGCCCGTTCCAACAACAACCCGAGCGGGACGCCCTGCCACCGGGCGTTACCTACCAGGTCTCCACCGACCCGGTTGCTGACACAAGACAACGTGACCGTCTCCTCCACCGAGGCCAGGGCCAGCAGTTCGGCGTAGGTCAACTCGAACGGCCGATCGACGAGGCCATCGACGCGCAGTCGCCAGGTATCCAGATCGACCTGGGGGACGGTAAGCGCGGTGTCGATCCGGTAGAAGTCCTGGTTAGGGGTGATGTAGGGACTTACCCGAGCCACATCCAACGACGGGGTCGGAATGGACGACGACGGGGCAGGTTCGGGGAGCACGACCTTGGCCCGCTCCGCTTCCGACGAGCCCACCGACGCCAGGTGGCGACCGATGGTGGCCACCACCGCGGCGGCGGCCACCACCCCGCCCGAGATGGCCAGGAATGTCCGGCGCGCCACCGCTACCGGGAACATCGAGCTGGACGGCGCTGCCTCCAATCGACCGCCGACGGCCACACCGTCCACCACCACACCGTCCACCACCACACCGCCTGGGACTGCCACGCCGCCGGGGGATCGATCACCGCCACGAAGGCGGCGAGCCACGCTCAACAGGCCCCACAGCACAGCGATCCCGGTCACCACCGCCATCGACGACGCCACCAGACCGGTGGCGGTACGAGACAGTTCGTCGGTTCGGTATGACTGGAACCCAACCGCACCAAAGGCCACGAACCCCGCTATCGCGACCACGAAACGGCGACTGGCGGCCACGCCCAACACCGCTCCCGCCCCCAGGGACACGACGACGATACCCACGACCAGGGCCACCTTGTCGTTGGTGCCGAAGAGGGCGACGGCGATGTCCTTGAGCGAGGCGGCAAACCGATCGATGAAAGCGGCTCCGACCACCGACACCGGCGACGGCTGGCCGCCCCCGGCCAAGCCGGCCACCAACTCCCCTACGGCCAAGGCCGATGCCGCCGCCGCCGATCCTGCCAACGCAGCCCAGCCTCTGGGCACCGAGGTCGACACCACCGACATCGGCGTGAGCACCTCGGGCGAATAGCTGTCGGTGGGGGAATGTCCTTGCTCGGTCACCTCACGCCCCTAACTCCACGACCCTCGCTCGATCCGTCCGACCCTCCTCAATTGGAGCCCAACGTGACCTCCAGGTTGGTTCGTCGCCCCATCCGCTCAACCGTCACGGTCACCCTGTCTCCGGGTTCGGCCGAGCGCACCAGACCGGTGAGCTGCTCGCTTGAAACCACGGCGGTGCCATCGAAGTCCACCACCACATCTCCGACCTCGATGCCCCCATCGGAGGCGGGCGAATCGGGTTCGACCGCCGCCACCAGCGCTCCGGCTTCGGCCGTGACCCCGTACTGGGTTCGCACGGCCTGATCGAGGTCCTCGTCCACCGTCACCGACCGGATCCCCAACAGAGCGGTGTTCCCGGTCAGGTCGCCTTCTCCAGCCTCGAGGCGGGGGATCAGATCCTTCACCGAGTCGATGGCGATCGAGAACCCGACGTTCTGAGCCCCTTCGATGATGGCGGTGTTGATCCCCACCACCCGCCCTTCGGCGTCCACCAGCGGCCCGCCCGAGTTACCTGGGTTGATGGCGGCGTCGGTCTGGATCAGGTGCTCGAGCGAAACTCGGCCATCACTGATGCTGCGATCCTTGGCAGACACGATCCCGCGGGTGACGCTGGGGTCACCGCCGAGGTTCAGGGCATTACCGATGGCGACCACGTCGTCTCCCACCCTCAGGTTGGCCGAGGAACCGAGTACCGCCGGGGTGAGACCGGTGCGTCGGGCCCGGATCAGTGCGATGTCTTGGGCCGTCTCGGCCCCGACCAGCTCCGCCGGAGCGGTGGTGCCGTCGTTGAAGCGCACGGTGATCACGCCCCCTGCTCCCTCCACCACGTGTGCGTTCGTGAGGATCAAACCGTCTTCGGAGATCACAACCCCAGACCCTGACCCACCGAAGATTGAATCGTCGTGCCCGGTCTGGATCGTGACCACCGAAGGCTGCGCCTTGTCGAGAATGGCCCGTATGTCCAGAGCGCCGATGGTGGTGGCACTGGCGCCGTTGGCTACGTCCCCATCGCGGCCGTGGCGATGACCGAGGGCGTAGACACCGAAGGCCGAACCGACCACCAACGCACCGACGAGGAAGGCGATGAACACCGCAAGGGCGTTGCCCCGCCGGGGAGGGGTGGACCCGGGAACGGGGCCGTCGAGGAGCGGAGGAGGCACATCTACCGGTGGCGACGACGGGGTGCCGACCGGCCTCCAGTGGTCGGCCACCGGGGCTCGGCCTGCGCTGTCGACCGTGGGTCGAGGGCCGTTCCACGTCGAGGTGGACGGGCCACGAGCGGGTTCCGCCGGTGACGGTGACGCCGGTGACGCTGACGTGGGCACTGGCGCGCCTGCCCTTCCCTCGACCTTGCGCCTGGTTCGATCACGACGCGCCGGCGGGGAAGGTTCAACGCCCGGCCGAGGCGCCCACGGCGACCACGAACCACCGCTGCTGGTCCCCGGATGACTCATAGGGACATGCAATCAGGTTTTCCCAGTATCTCCACAGCGCCTGCACCGAATCCTCACACGAGTCGGGGAACGATGTCCCCGGCGGTTTCGTCTCGCTTTATGGCCGACCCGCCACCATCACCACATCGAGGATGTCCCGAACCGGCAGCCGACCCTCGGACGCCGCCAGCAGGACGGAGGAGACCCACCGATGGAACCGATCCAGCCCACGTGGATGAGCCGGGGAAGCTGCCGCAACTATCCCGCGGCCGCGTTCTTCCCCAGCGACGGCGTGGGGGTGGACGCCGCCCGCAAGATCTGCGCGGATTGCCCCGTCAAGGATGACTGCCGTGAGTACGCCCTCGAACAGCGGATCGAGCACGGCGTGTGGGGCGGCTGCTCCGAACGGGAACGGCGCCGCATCCTCAAGTCCCGGCGAGACAAGGTCGGAGCCGTGGCCGCCGACCACCGGTCAGACCGAGAACCGGTAACCGTCTACTGACTCGGTCCACGGCGACGCGCCATCACAACGTGAGCCTTGGCCGCACCCCATGCGATACCGGGTTCGGCCAGGTCTGGATGTACGTCGGCGAACGACGCTGGCGAAAGGTCATAGACGTCGTCAGGGAAAGCGCGGACCGCAAAGTCGTCTCGCTCCACCGGCGGCACTCCCGCTCGGGCCAACACCTCAGATGGGTAAACCACCGCGGAGCGGACCAACTCCAGTGGCCCACTGCGTTGCAGGTCGACGTCTTGGCCCAATAGGTCACACAGGCGACCAACGACATCTGAGCGAGCGCGCTCCCCCGCCGCGACCGACTCGGCCTGAAGTTCGCTGGCCAAACCCAGACGCCAACCGTCGGCCACGCTCGCAACACACTGCGCGACCCACTGCACCATCACGGCGTCGACCGCTTCCACCAGCGCACGGGCATAGGCGACGAGTGCCTCCTCACCAACCTGCCCTGGATCACGACGGCGCGGCTGCGACATGGCACCGACGGTACCGGGACCGGCGTCAGCGCCACCCACCCGGTGTCTCCGTCGAGTTGCGAGCAGGCAACGGCGAAGAACCGGCCTGGCCAGGGCACTAGCGTCCCAGCCGTGCGGCGCAACATCATTTCCCTGATCCTCACCGTCTCCATGCTGGCGGCCACCCCTGCGGCGGCCGCCGTGGTCGGCGGGAACGACCCGGCCCCAGGAGGTGGCACCGGACGCATCGTGGGCGGATCCACCTCGTCGCCCGCGGAGTTTCCATACGTCGCTGCGCTCGTCTACGCCGACGGAGGGACCCCAGACGAGGACCTCTTCTGCGGGGCCACCGTCCTCAGCCCGAGTTGGGTGCTCACCGCGGCGCACTGCCTGGTCGACCGTTTCGACCAGTACCCCAACACCTACCCGGGCCCCACGGGCGACTACATCGGCCCCGAGGCGATAGAGGTCGTAACCGGGCTCACAGCGCTGGACGGCGACGGCGGTCAAAGGCTGCCCGTGGCCGCCATCTACCCCCACGCTGCCTATTCCGGGATCTACAACGACTTCGATTTCGCTCTCATCCGCCTAGCCCAGCCCACCACCGCCCCCGCACTGACCGTGATCGGGGCCAACGAGGCCAACCTGGAATCGGCGGGCACCATGGCCACCATCGTTGGTTGGGGGTGGACCGGTGACGACTACCCACTCGACCTCCGGGACGCCAACGTGCCGATCGTGGCCGACTCGACCTGCGCCTCGATCTTTCCCCCCGGTCGAGAGGCCAACGGGGAACCCACCGAGTTCCGAGCCCAATCCATGCTCTGCGCCGGGTTCATGGCCGGCGGGGTAGACACCTGCAAGGGCGACTCCGGCGGTCCCCTCGTGGTCAAGCCTGCCGGTTCTCAACCTCGTTTGGTCGGGGTCGTCTCTTGGGGCGACGGCTGCGCCAACCCCAACCTCCCAGGCGTCTACAGCCGGGTATCGGCGGTGCGACCGTGGATCACCAAGTCCACCCGGTTCGGGCCCTTCGCCCCCGACGCCGCCGCCTACGTGATCCAGCAGTACTACGACCTGGCCGGCCGCTGGCCCACCGGTGCCGAACTGACCCGATGGCTCACCACCTTCGGTGCGGCCGACTCACCGTCCCCGACATCGCTGCCGGTCGACCTGATCAACGCCCCGGCATGGCGAGACGTCGCCCCTCCCATCGCCCGCCTTTACCGGGCCACGTTCCTTCGCAACCCCGAGACCAACGGGTTCGCCTACTGGGTTGGGCCCGGCCGGGCCGGTCGGTCGCTGACCGACATCGCCACCTGGTTCGCCCAGTCGCCGGAGTTCATCGGGCGGTACGGCAACCTCGACGATGACGAGTTCGTCGACCAGATCTACGCCAACGTCTTCGACCGAGCCCCCGATGCCGGCGGCCGCGCCTACTGGGTGGGACGCCTGGCCAGCGGCCTCAAGCGGGGCGTGCTCCTGGCCCAACTGTCGGATTCGGTCGAGTACCGCAAGGCCACCGGCCCGTCAGTGGCCACCATCACCACCTGGTTCGGTCTGCTGCGCACCATCCCAACCCCGACCCAGATCACCAACAACTCCGACCTCTCCACCGCCGCACTGGTCGAGCGGATCCGCACCGGCGTCGCCTACGCCAGCCGCTTCCAGGGATGATCAGGGCCGACCACCGCTACGACCTGAGCGTCGTCATCTCCACCCACGACCGACCTGCCCAACTTCGCGAGGCCATCGCCGCGGTGCGGGCACAGGACCATCCCGGGCCGATCGAGACCATCGTGGTGTGGGACCGGTCCCAACCCGACGAGACGCTCGAGGTGACGGAGTCGGTCGACCCCCATCGGCCGGTCCGCATCCTGGTCAACGATCGAACCCCCGGCCTGCCCGGCAGCCGCAACTGCGGGGCAGCAGCCGCCACCGCACCCGTGTTGGGCTTCTGCGACGACGACGACCTCTGGCTCACCTCCAAGGCCCGGCGCCAGCTCGACCTGCTGACATCCACCGACTCGGACACGGTGGTGTGCGGCATGGAGTTGGAGGTCGATGGTGAGGTCTTTCCTCGTCCGAGCGACACCGCTCTGTTGCGCTACGCGCACCTGCTCCAGTCCCGCCGGATCGAAGCCAACATGGTGGCGGCGCTGGTCCGCACCGACGCCTTCTGGAACGAGATCGGCCCCATGGATGAACACATCCCGGGCGGCTTCGCCGAGGACTACGACTGGATGCTGCGCGCTGCCCGCCACCAGCCGATCCCAGCGGCGACCGAGCCGCTGATCAGGGTGCGATGGGTGGTTCGCTCCCACTTCCGTCAACAGTGGCCTTCATGGGAGGCCGCCCTGCGGGTGGTGTTGGACCGCAACCCCGAGTTCTGTGGGGAACAACGGGGCCGGGCCCGGGTAGAAGGCCAGATCGCGGTGGCCATAGCGGCCCAGGGGCGTCGCCGAGATGCCTGGCGCCAGATCCGCACCACCTGGGGCTGGTCGTGGCGCGAACCCCGTGCCCTCATCGCCCTGGCCATCGCCGGAGGAGTCCCCGCCGACACCGTCACCGCCGCCTTGAACCGGCGAGGCCGTGGAATCTGAGCCGTCGCCCAGCACCAGCCTGGGTGTCCTCGCCTCTCTGCTCGACCTCCAGCCTGCGAACGATCACCGCGGCGCAGAACCGGCCGGCCCGGTTGCCCACCTGGCGCTGGTAGGTCCTCCAGACCACCCGCGATTCCTGGTCCCGGTCGACCATGGGCCGGCCACCCGCTCCGCCCTCCTGGCCTACAACCGCCTGCGACCACTCAAGACCCGCGCTACCAGGGCGATGCTGGCCGGCGGCACCAAGGTCGGGGTTGCCCGGTTCGCGTTCACCTCCACCTTCACCATCGACGTCGGCCCTGATTCGTTCATCCACCACCTGTGCGAGCTCCTCGGTGTCGCCAACCTCCAGGCGGCTGTCGGTGTCGGCAACTTCGACCCGGTGTGGAAGCCCACGATCCAGTGCTTCGACCCCGACGGGACGCCCTTGGCCTACGCCAAGGTCGGCGTCGGGCCGGTGGGATCACATCTGGTGCAGACCGAAACCGGGGTGCTGACCAAGTGGGCCGAACACGAAGACCCTCGGCTCGTGGTTCCCCGGCCGCTGGCCACCACCGCCTGGCAGGGCCAGCCCGTGGTGGTGTGCGAACCGATGCCCTCCGACGCCCGTCGACTGCCCGACGGAACGATCAGTGCCTGGCCCGCTCGAACCCTCGACGACCCCATCGGTGATCGACCACTCCAAGACGCCACCTGGTGGACCACCCGTACCGCCGATCACCACGATCACCCCGTCGTGGAACCGCTCATGGACGCGGTGGAGACCCACCACGGGTCTCGGGCTCTGCCCTGGGCTCGCTGGCACGGGGACTGGGTGCCGTGGAACCTGGCCCGTTCACGTCGGGGACTGGTGGCCTGGGACTGGGAGTACAGCGAACCCGGTGCCCCGGTGGGGCTCGACGAGATCCACGGTCGCTACCAAGTGCAACGAATAGTCAACGGGCACTCCGTGTCCGCCGCGTTGGCCACCGCCCATCGGGGTGCCGACCCGTGGACCGCCGATGCCCACCTGGTCATGTTGGCCACCCGCCACGCCCTGCTCGAGCGACTGGCCGGGACCCCCATCGGCGATCACCACGAGGTGATGGCCGCGGCAATGGACCGCACCCGGTCACTGTCGAGCCCGGCCCCATGAACCGCCCCGCCGACCCCGCGGTGGCGGCGGTGGCTCGGGGCGGAGCCACCAACCTGATCGGTGCCGTCGTCTACGGGGCATCCAACTTCGTGGTCCTGATCGTGCTCAACCGCATGTTGGGAGTGGATGATGCCGCGGTTGTGGTCGTGGCAATCGCCCTTTTCAACGTGGTTTCCACCGTGTCGGGCCTGGGTTGCACCACCGGGCTGGTGCGCACCATCAGCCGACTCCGGGCGGTGGACGAACCCGAACGATTGCGAGCGACCCTCCGGGTCGCGCTGGTACCGGTCACCTTGGTCTCGGTGGCGGCCGGCGCCGGCCTGGCCCTGGCTGCGCCAGCACTGGCTGACGTTCTGGCCGACGGTGACACCGTCGACCAGGTGGCGACGGTGCTGCGCTGGATGGCCGTGTTCGTTCCGGCCGCCACGGTCCACACCGTCGTGATCCAAGGCACACGCGGCTTCGACACCATGGTCCCGGTGGTGGCCGTCGAGCGCATCGGCCGGGCTTTGGCCCTGCCCGTGGTCGTGGGCATCGCAGCCGCAGCCGGAACCGGCCCTACCGGGGCCGGGGTGGCATGGGCATCCACCAACGCTGTGGCCTTGGCCTTCTCCATCGCGGCCATGAGCAAACGGGTCGACGACGCCCTATCCCGATCGGGGCGCAATCCGGTGGCCCCCGACCCTCAGTTCCGGCGGGCCTACTGGCGATTCACCGCGCCGCGGGCGGTGGGGCAGGCCTCCGAGGTGGCGGTGAACTGGAGCGACACCATCATCGTGAGCGCGCTGGTGTCGACCACGGCTGCTGGCGTGTACGCCTCGGGTACCCGCTACCTGCTTCCCGGGCTGTTCGCCGCCGAGGCATTGATGCAAGTGACCGGCCCTCGGATCAGCGGGCTGATGGCCCGCCACCGTCCCGACGAGGCATCGGCGTTGATCAAGGTGGTGGCGGGCTGGCAGGTGGCGGTGCTGTGGCCGATCTACACGCTCATAGCCCTGTTCCCCACCCCGCTGCTGACCGTGTTCGGGCCCGAGGTGGTCCAGGCTCGGGGCGCGCTGGTGGCTTTGGCGGTGGCGATGCTGGTGGCGACCCCCGTCGGGCCCGCGGCCTCGGCGATCCTCATGGCCGGACGGAGCAGCCAGGCCATGGCCAACACCGGGGCCGTGCTCGGTGTGAACATCGCCGGGAACCTGATCTTCGTCCCCCGCCACGGCATAACCGCGGCCGGCGTGGTGTGGGGCGTGACGATAGTGATCGCCGCGGTCCTCCCTGGATGGCAGTGCCGCCATCTGGGGATCCACACCCTTGGCCATCCGGCGCTGATCGCCGCCGTGCTGTCGACGTCCACGTTCGGGATCACGGCCGGTCTCAGCCGTATGACGATGGGGGACAACGCCAAAGGGCTGGTCGCGGCCGGTATTGTCGGTGCCGCGGGCTACCTCGTGGGGCTGAGGTGGGCCGGACCTGCGTTGAGCCTCCACTCGCTCCGACCCGGTGCCCACCGGTCCGGAGCCACCCACCTCCAACCGGATCCAGACGAGGAACATCAGGGCTGACCATGAGCGAACTGGAGAGCGGTTTCCGAATCTCCGACGTGGTTGGGCTCGTCCGTCGGCGGTTCACCATTCTGGTCGGCGCCCTCGTGCTCGGGCTGGTCCTCGGGGTGGTGGCCTTCTCCACCTCTGATCCGACCTTCAGTGCCACATCGCGGGTTCAGGTCAAACCGGTCTTGGCCGACCCGTTGGATCCGACGTCGGACAAAGAGGTGGTCGACATCGCCACCGAACAGGACCTGGTCAAGTCCGACGCCGTGGCCGACGCGGTGCGCAAGGAGCTGGGCCTCGAGGTCGACAACCGGACCTTGCTGCGCCAGGTGGCGGTCACCAGCAAGGAAGAGTCACTGGTCCTGGAGATCACCTTCGAAGCAGCCGGCGCCGACGAAGCCATGGATGGCGCCAACGCCTTCGCTGACGCCTACATCGCCCAGCGCCGAGCTGACGCCGCTGGCACCATCGAAACCCGCCTGGCCACCATCCGCCAACAGATCGATTTCACCCGCCTGGCCCTCAATGATGCCCGGATCTCGGGCGATCAGGCCGCCATCGCCGAGTTCCAGACCCAGCTCAACTCACTCAACACCAGCTATGCCGCCATCACCGCCATCGACACCGCCGACGTGGGACGGGTGGTCCGCCGGGTGACAACCCCGCCCGAAGCGGTGTTGTCCAAGATGGCGCTGGGCAAGTCGGTCGGCGTGGTGGGGCTGTGCCTGCTGGCCGGCCTGGGCGTGGCCTTCGTTGTCGACCGCTCAGACAGCTTGGGGGGAGGTCGCCGCCGAATCGCGCAGATCCTGCCGGGGGCCAACGTCCGACTCCTGCCCCGCGTCGCCAACCCCAAGGCCACCCAGGCCCAGGTGGATGCGGCTGTGGACCGTCTTGCCATCGAACTCACCTCGAAGGGACGACGCGGTAGCGCCACCGGCGTGCTGTTGACCACCAATACCTCCGAACCACCGATCCAACTGGCTCAGGAGATGGCCTCCAGCTTGGCCTTCGCCGGGATTCCGGCCGTGTTCGTGGTGGCTGGTACCACCCGTGCCGAGATCCCCCAGGCCCGCGTCGTCACCTCCTTCACCGACCTGATCGACCAACAGCACCTCCTCCAGGCCGAGTTGGCCAACCCGGTCGGTCCGTCGGGGGCTGCGGGTCCTTCCATCACCTGGCTACGACCGCGCGGGTCGGTGGAGGCGTCGGGTCTGCTCCAGCGGGCCGTCACCGAGTCACTGCTGACCCGGGCCAGCCGCGACGGCTTCGAAGCCGTGTTCTTCTTGACCCCCAGCCCCACCCATCAGGCCGCGGCGGCCGCTCTCGGCCGCTGGGTCGACAAGACCGCGCTCGTGGTGCTCGACGACGACAGCTTCACCGCCGAACAGGCGGCAAGCGCCCTGGCCGAGGCCGACATCACGGTGACCGAGGCGGTATGGGCATGAGGTCTCGGGCCTCTCGATGAGGGTCGGTGCGGTCGCCGCGCCCCCACGCAGCGGGAGCGGCTCCGCCGAGGTGTCGGCCCGTGAGACCCGTCGCGTGGCCTGGCCGCTCTGGCTGATCACCGCGGGGACGGCACCGGCCATGGCCGTGGGCATCCACGGCATCTCCTGGATGTTGCCCGGGCTGGTTTTCGGATCACGGATCCTGGCCCACCGTGGGACCCGCTTCCCGCGCTCGAGCATCCCGCTGGTCATCCTGGTTGGGTGGATCACCCTCAGCGTCACGGTGATCCCTCCCTCTGGGCTGCCCTTGTTCACCTATCGATGGCTGCTGTGGGCCGGCTGTTTGGCGGTGTTCGTGTGGCTGGTGAACGTGGATGAGCGGGTGGTTCCCTCCGACACCGTGGTCGACTGGCTGGCCGCGCTGTGGATCACCTTGGTCGCCTTCGGCTACCTGGCCACGTTGCTGCCCAACCTGGCCACGCCATCACCGTTGGGAATCCTCGTCGGCCCGCTGAATCGGGTGGAGTTCGTGGCCCGGTTGTCGGAGTGGCGCTTTGCCGAAACCCAGCAGTTCATGGGGTATCCGGTCCCCCGGCCTGCCGCGCCCTTCGGGTCCTCCAACGCGTGGGGGTCGGCCATGGGCCTGCTCACCCCGTTCTTCCTCAAGTCGTGGATCGTGGGGGTGTCACCAGCGCGCCGTCGCCGGGGGGTGATCATCGGTCTGGTCGGGGTCTATCCGATCCTCGTCTCGGTCAACCGGGGGCTGTGGCTCAGCCTGATCGTGGGTGGCATGTACTTCGCGGCACGCCGTGCCCTCCGCGGCCGGTTCGCAGCGCTGGCCGTGCTCATGGCCGGGATGTTGGCGGTGGCAGCCCTGTTGGTGTTGACCCCGGCCGGTGGTCTGGTCAACGACCGTCTCGACAAGTCAGAGAAGTCCAACAGCGCCCGATCTTCCCTTTACGAGCGGGCGTGGGAGGGAGCGTTGGAATCTCCGCTGGTGGGCCACGGTGCCCCCGTTTTCGCTCCCGACCTACCCGAAGGCACCCCGCCGGTGGGAACCCACGGCCTGATCTGGTACCTGATGTTCATCCACGGATTCCTGGCGCTGGGGTTGTTCCTGGTCTGGTTGGGGACCGAGGTGGTGTTGTCGGGGCGGCTCAGGACTCCCTTGTCGTGGTGGGTGCACCTGAGCCTCATCGCCACCGTCGTCCAGATGCCGTACTACGGCTTGATGCCACACCTGGTCATCGTGGGCGTCACCGTCGGCCTAGCCCACCGCGAAGCCCGGCGCTCACGCCAACCCACCCCGTCCGGAGCCATTCCATGAGTCCCGTCGATCCAGTTCCCTCTCGTAGCGGCCCCTTGGAGGGGCTGCGCCGGTCTGGGCCGGGCACCGCGGTCACCGATGTGGCCAAGCACGGGCTGAGAGCCGTGGGTATGGCCACCGCAGGGCTGCGCCCCGGGCCAGACCTGTTGGTGATCGGGGCCAAGCGGGGCGGTACCACCTCACTTTGGCGCTACCTGTCCGAGCACCCGGGCATTCTGCCGACGTTCCCTCGGGCTCAACAGATCAAGGGCACCTACTTCTTCGACGAGGAGTGGAGCCGCGGGGTGCGCTGGTACCGGTCACACTTCCCCACGGCCGCGACCCGCCGGCTCATGCAACGCCGGCTGGGTCACGAGATTGTGAGCTTCGAGGCCAGCCCCTACTACCTGTTCCACCCGTTGGCCCCCGAGCGGGCCCGCCAGGTCACACCCGAGGCCCTGGTAGTGGCCGTGCTCCGAGACCCGGTGGAGCGTGCCTTCTCGCATTGGAAGGAGCGACGGAACCACACCGAATCGCTGGGTTTCGCCGAGGCTCTCGATGCCGAGGCCGAGCGCACCAAGGGTGAGGAGAGCCGCCTGATGGCCGACCCGTCGGCCCGGTCGATGGCCCATCGTCACCAGACCTACGTTGCCCAAGGCTGCTACGCCCCGATGTTGGAGCGTTGGTTCGGGGCCTTCGGCCGAGACCGAGTTGTGGTGGTGCCATCCGAGGAGATGTACGCCGATCCCCAGCGGTTCTGCGACGGCCTGTTCGACCGGCTCGGCCTTCCCGGGCATCGCCTCGCTTCGGTGGAGCCTTGGAACGCGGAGCCGAGCCCAGGAATGGATGCCGCGGTACGAGAGCGGCTGACCATCGAACTGACCCCTCACGTGTTGGCCACCGAGGAGATCCTGGGCCGTTCACTGCCATGGGCGAGGGCCTGAGCACCGTCCCCGCATATCACCCTAAGTGAGATCAATTGGACTATTGCCACGGAGGGTGATCGGCGTAGGCTGGGGGGACGGACCGGCAGGGCGAGAGGAACACCCCCATGAAACTGGCCAAGGCACTGAAGAGGTTGGCGCTGCTGTTGGCCGTCCTTGTCATCCCCCTCACCGCATGCGACCCCGCCGACGTGCCTGTCGGCGACGGCCTCACCTCCACCGGTGCCGGGGCATCGTGCTGGGGAATCAAGCAGGCGTTCCCAACCTCACCCGACGGCATCTACTGGTTGTACCTGCCCACCCTGGACCGCCCCACCCAGTTCTACTGCGACATGACCACCAACGGCGGGGGGTGGGTGTTGGTGGCCCGCGGTAGAGACAGCTGGAACTTCCGTCCGTCGGGCCAAAGTACTCCCGGTGTGCTGAGAAACACCGTCGACGGAACCGGGGCCTTCAGCGCTGCGGCGTTGAGCACCGACACGATCAACGACCTCCTCAACAACCAACCGGTCTCGGGCCTGACCGACGGCATCCGCCTCGAGCGCTCCACCAACGCGTCGGGCACAACCCGCCAGGACATGCGCCTGTTCCCGACCTACACCGGCTGGAGCTGGGCCTTCCCCCAAGGCTTGAAGCTGGCGTCCATGCGAATCGGCTCCACCAACTACGCCAACGGCAACACCAAGGACACCTACTCGACCTTCTACGACTACCCCACCGCCGGTCTCAAGAACTACCAGGGAACCTCCAGGCTCCGCACCTACGCCTCCCAGGGCAACGGCTGGAAGCAGGGGTTCGGGTTCGGAACCGGGGTAAGCGGATCCAACAGCGCATCCACCTTCTTGTACCGCCACACCGCCACCGGGTTCGTCCTGCCCTTTACCCGGGTTTGGCTTCGCCCCCAGATCGCCAACGGCTCGGTCGAGCTCCCGGCCATCCCCAGCCAAGGTTTCGGGCCTGAGGCGGTGCCGGCAACCCTCCAGGCCACACCGGAGACGGCCCCATGGGGAGTGACGGGCCTCGACCACACCGGTGAGGACGACATCGACCCGTGGAACACCACGGTCAACGCGTTGAAGGTCTACGGGGACCGGGTCTTCGTGGGCGGTCGCTTCACCGATGTGCAGCAAGGCCCCGGTGGCCCCACCTATCCGCAGGCGTCCCTGGCCGCCTTCGACCTGGATGGCAACTGGATCTCGTCGTTCAACCCGGTGTTCGCCGGTCGGGTGTGGGCCATGACCATGACCGACGACGGAAAGCTGATCGTGGGCGGTGACTTCTCCTCGGTCGACGGGCTACCCGACACGTCGGGCCTGGTTGCCCTGGACCCCTTCACCGGTGAGGTCATCCCGACCTGGAGGGCCAACATCACCCACACCTCAGAGACCCATCTGGTACGGGGCTTGGACCAACGCAACGGCTGGATCTACGCCACCGGCCGGTTCAACCGGGTCAAGGGTGGGACCTGGAACGAGATCACCGTGTCCCGAGCCATCAGCGTCAGCGCCACCGACGGATCACCGGGAACGTGGAAGCCGATCCTCACCGGCACTGGCGTGGGGGTAAAGGCCGCCGCAGCCGGGGACCGGGTGTACCTGTCCGGCTTCTTCGACTCGGTGAACGGAGACACCAACCACGGCTACTACGCCATCACCGATTCCGCCACCGGCTCTCCCGTACCGGGCATGGGCCCCTTCCAGCCTTCGGTCGACGGCAGCGATCCCGACGAGCAGAAGTACCAGTACGCGGTGGAGGAGTACGCCGATCAGATCATGGTGGGAGGTTCCGAACACGACACCCAGTGGTACGACCGGAACCGAACCACCCTGCTGGACTCCCACCTCACCAAGGCGGGCGGGGACACCCAGGCGATAGAGGTCCTGGGCGACTGGGTCTACGTGGGATGCCACTGCGATGACACCCTCCTCTTGGGGACCAACAACTTTCGCAGTCCCCAGGGGTTCCGGTCGGTCCATCCCATCAACACCGTGGCTCGCTTCAACCCCGTCACCCACGAGGTCGACATGTCCTGGTTCCCCCACGGTCTCAAGGGGGCCGTAGGCGAAGGCATCTGGGCCATCGACCAGGACAACCGCGGGTGCGTGTGGGTCGGTGGGGACTTGGCGCAGGGCTCGGCCACCGGGGCGTCTGCCGATGACTGGCTCGGCGGGTTCGGGCGCTTCTGCCCCATCGACTCGACGCCGCCCAGCGCCCCGTCCTCACTCGTCGGCGCCGCCGGCACCAGCACCGTCTCACTGAGTTGGTCCGGCTCGTCCGATTCCAGCGGATGGGTCGGCTACGACGTGTACCGCAACAACCGGGTGATCGCTTCGGTTACCTCCACCTCCTTCACCGACACGGTGCCGATCTCGGGGTCCCGCTACGCCGTTCGGGCCTACGACGCCACCGGCAACCGGTCGGCCTCGACCACGCCGATCGAGGTCATCGGCCCCACACCGGTCGAAGACCAACTCCTCACCTTTGGGTCGGAGTGGCGGTGGTCCTACTCCGACACCCCGCCCGATGGAAACTGGAACACCGTCGGCTTCGATGACAGCACCTGGAACCTCGGTCCCGGCGAGTTCGGGTTCGGCGACACCCCCAAGGCCACGATCATCTCCTCGGCCCCGGCCCCTCGGCCGCTGACCTCCTACTACCGCCGGACGGTCCAGATCGTCGACCCGGCCGCCATCACCGGCGTAGACCTGAAGGTCATCCGCAACAGCGGAGCGGTGGTGTACGTGAACGGGGTCGAGGTGGCTCGTACCAACATGCCCGCCGGCCCGGTCACTTCCGAGACGTTTGCGGCGGGCCCGGTCCCCGTTGGTGAGCGGCACCTTCCCTTCACCTTCGTCGTGCCGGCATCAGCGTTCGTGGCTGGCACCAACACCATCGCGGTGGAGATGCACCTGAACAGCCGCAACCAGGCCACCGCTGGCTTCGATCTGGCCATCGACGCCCGCCACTGATCCTGGAACCACCGATCCTGGAGCCACCGGAGGCAGAGCCTTGCGGTGGGGACGCGAAAGAGCCCCGGGTCGACATTGACCCGGGGCTCTTTCGTTCGCCCTGACCGGTGCGGGGTCCGGTGGGGCCGATGGTGTCAGCGGGTGTAGACCCGGACCCAGTCGACCTCGTAGGTGGCGTCGGCGGAATCGGCCCAGTCGACCCGGTTGATGCCGGTGGTCTTGCAGCCGCCGGGGAAGGTGCCCGAGATGGAGCAGCGGTTGACCAGCGGAAGCTCACCGAGCACGCCGTCGGGATCGCCGCCCCAGTTGCCACCCACGGCCTGGTTGATGGCGATGTCCCACGTTCCGGCTTCAGCGCCCGATGCCCAGTTGTGTTGGGTGTCGGTGTAGGTGTGGGTCAGGTTCCCATCGAGCAGGAAGTCGAACTTCACCGCGCCGCCCTCGACCGGGCTGATCTCCACGGCCCAGGTGTGCCAGCCCGGGGTGGGCACGCCGGAGCTCTCGAAGGTCGAGGACTTCTTGGACAGGTTGTGGCGACCGTCGAGGTGCAAGGTGTTGGTGGTCTTGCCGGGGACCTGGGAGTGGAAGTACTCCATGATGTCGACCTCGGCCACGCTGGCTCCGTTGCGGTGACGCAGCCAGAACGCCGGCCACAGACCCTGGTTGTGGGGAACCCGGGCCCGCATCTCGAAGCGGGCGTAGCGGGTGTAATAGGTGCCGGTCTCACGGGAGCCGATGAAGCCCGAGGTGTAGTTCCGGGCCTTGTTGCCGGGGCAGGTGACCGTCTCCTTCTTGGAGGTGATCTTGAGGCTGCCACCGGTCACCGCCACGTTGTTGGGGGTCAGGCAGGCGTACTCGTTGTTCCCGTCGCCGTAGGTGTTGTTGTAGGCGGACCACTTGGAGGTGTCGAGGCTGGAGCCGTTGAACTCGTCGCCGCCGACCAGGGTCCAACCGGTGGGGGGAGGGGTCGGGTCGACCGGAGCCGGATCGCAGGCTGCGAATCCGGTCACGGCGATTCCTGCCGCTATCGATACTGCCACCTTGCGGAGAGCTGAGAGCTTCATGGTTTCTGGCCCCGTTCCTACTTCTCGACGACTGGGTCGGAAGGGGTAACGGCTCGCCCTGAAGCGGACTCAAGACCAAATTTGGGCCTCTTCGACGATCTTCACATAAAACCGTGGACCGTGGTTTTCAGCCCACTCCAAGTGGGATTTCGACCACTCATTGCAGTCGCAAAACCGCTGTTCGTGATGGGTAGTTTCGCCCTCACTCTGACAGCGTTCGGGCCACCACGATCAGCGATCTACAGGACTTTCGGCGGGGACTCCCGCTCGAACCCCAGCGGTGGCCCTCGGCCCCCCGGCGGCACCGTTCAGGTTGCCGCTCCGAAGTCCTTCGAGGTCGACGGTCACATATCGATATCCGGCGGCCTGCACCGCCTCCACCACCTCCAGGCGGCGATCGATCACCTCGGCCAGCCGGTCGACAGGAACCTCGATACGGGCGGTTTCGCCGTAGTGGCGGACTCGCAACTCGGTGAATCCGAGATCGTGCAGAGAGGCCTCGGCTGCCTCTACCTCCCGCAGCACGGTGAAGGTCACGGGGGTTCCGTAGGGAACCCGCGACGCCAGACAGGCAGCGGCTGGTTTGTCGGCCGTCTCAAGCCCCAACACCCGCGAGCAATCACGCACCATCGACTTGGTCAAACCGGCCTCGACCAGTGGAAACAGCGCTCCGCGTTCGGTGGCGGCCCGCTGCCCGGGACGGTGGTCGCCCAGGTCATCGAGGTTGACTCCGAGCACCACCACCGCGTCGCGCGCCTCGGCCAGAGGCTCCAACGCGCGCGACAACGCGTCCTTGCAGTGGTAGCAGCGCTGCGCGTCGTTGCGCTGGTAGGCGGGGTCGTCCAACTCGTTGGTGACCACCTTCGACCAGTTCAGGCCCCACGAGGCCGCCAACTCCGAGCAACCTGCCAACTCGGACTCGGGCAACGACGCCGACACCGCGGTCACGCAGTGCGCTCGCTCAGGCCCCAGAACGTCGTTGGCCACCCATGCCACCAGCGCCGAATCGGCCCCACCCGAGAACGCCACCACCACGGCCGGCTGATCCGCAAACCAGGCCCGCAACCGCGACAACGCGGCATCCGGGTCGATCACCGTGGCCAACTCGGCAGGTTCCACGACCGTCATGGTTTCACGTCGCTTCCGGTCGCGTCCCATCGCCAGCCCATCTGATCAGCGCGCCACCCCGGCCGCGTCGAGCACTTCGTCGAGCGAGCCGACCATTCCAGTGACGAAGGGACCGAAGTCGGCGTAGAGGGCCGACGCCTTGTCGAAGCGCATCTTGTACACGACTTCCTTGAGGTCATCGGGCTTCTGGGCAAACAGGGTCACGCCCCACTCGTAGTCGTCGACGCCGGCCGAACCGGTGATGAGCTGGAGGATCCGCCCGGCGAAACCGCGCCCGGTCGAACCGTGTTCACGCATCAGGGCATCACGATCCTCGAACGGAAGGGTGAACCAGTTCTGTCCCTCCCCACGACGCTTGGACATCGGGTAGAAGCACCAGGCCGGCTTACCTTCGGGCGGAAGCTGGGGGTAGAGCCGGGCCTGCGCCATGGCCTCTGGCAGCCCCTGGGCATACTCGGACAACTCGGTTAGCGACACGTAGGAATCGACCACGGTCAGGCCTGCGGCCACCACCTCGGACTGGAAAGACCGAAGGCGCCACAGATCCGGGCCCACCGCCATGAGGGCGACATCGGCCTTGTGACCTAGCACCGCAACCGGCACCACCTGAACACCGTCGGCCCCCGCCGAGGAGACGGCCTCGGCCAGCGCACGCCGATCCACCCCCGCGGTAACCGTGCAGAAGAGGTGGATCACACCCAGGCCGACGGAGGGGGAAAGTGGCTCAGACATGGCATCGAAGCTACCGGTACCAGATCAGCCGACCATGATCGCCGGCCACCGGCAACTCGTCACCGGAGCGGGCCGAACTGGTTGGAAGAAGGGTGTCGGGGGTAGGTGCGGGATCTCGTCGGGGCGCTCCACGGCACGGACCCCAATCCTGCGAACGGCCGTCGATCGCGCTTTCGGGAGAACCGTGCCCACCCACCGCCTGATTCGCCACCACAACCACGACCTGGTCGTGACCACTTCCGACCCCGATGCCACCATCGCCGATCTCGTCACCGCCCTCGATCCGACCGCGCCTCCTGGGCCGGCATGGATCGATGGGCAAATCACCACACCGGCCACGCCAATCGACCGGGCTGGCCTGCTCCACGGCTCAGAGGTGCACACCTCCCCGCCACGGCCGGGTTGGGACGGAGGCGATCACCGCAGCGACCTCGGCGATTACGGCACCAATCCGTTCACAGCCGGGCTTCGCCTCAGGTTCACCACTGGAGCCGCCTGTGGGTTGATCGTGAAGCTCAGATCCGGTGACCAGATACTGGGAAGTCGCCCACCGGCGGACGGGCACCTGGTTGCAGACCCGACCGTATCGGGCACTCACGTCCGCCTGAATGTGAGCGCCAGCCCAGGTGTCACGGTCACCGTCACCGATCTGAACAGCTCCAACGGCACCCTGGTCAACGGGCTCCGCGCCGTCGAACCTGTTCGGCTCGAGGTGGGGGAAGCGATCAACCTCGGCAACGCCAGAGCCGTGCTGGAGCACAACCCCCGCCCACCGGCCGCGGCGATGGTCGGGGCGAGCCCTGAAAGCGACGGTCCAACGATCGCCCACCACCGCAGCGGGCGACGGCCGACCGATCCCGATCCCTCGGCGGTGGCCCTACCCGAACCGTCGCCACCACCGATCAAGCCGGTGCCGTTCGGCCTGGTGGCCCTGGTGGTGTCGGGCGGTGGGGCGCTGGCCATGGTGATGCTGCTCGGTTCGTGGCGTTACGCCGCCTTCGCTCTGCTTGGACCGCTCACCATGTTGGGCCACCTCGCTGACGGTCGCCGCAACCGTCGGAGGGGACGACGACGCGAGCAGCGTCGTCTCCGACGCGAACTGCAACGTCTCGGAACAGACCTCGCCACCGCGGCTCACCAGGAGCGGCGAAACCGTCTTCACCGTTTCGCCGATGCCTTCACCATCGACCTCACCGACACGAACGGTCCGCACCTATGGGAGCGCCGAGCCGACCACTGCGACTTCGGCCTCATCAGGGTGGGCCACGGTACCGGGCCGTGGGCGCCTCCGGTGACCGCTTCGCTGGACGGGGCCGACCCCGCGGTGGTCGACATGGTCGCCCGGCACCGCGCTTTGGCCGACACCGACATCGGGATCCGCCTCCTGCCGGGTAAGGCGATCGCTGTAGTCGGCCCTGCGGACCAAGCTCGAGGATTGGCCCGGACCATCGTGTTGGGAGCGGCCGCCGCGCACGGGCCTGTCGATCTGGGCGTTGCCGGGATCTGGACGGATCACCACTGCGACTGGGATTGGCTGGCCTGGCTTCCTCACACCACCAGCCACGCCGGTCAGACCCTGCTGGCCAACGACCCCGATGGCGCCGCTCAGGTGACCGAGACGCTTGTCGACTCGTGCTCGCCAGACTCCGCCGGCGTCGGGCCCCACTTGACGCTCTGCATCATCGATGACCCCCGAGGCTTGGCCCAACGGAGCTCGCCGGCTCGGATCGCGCTCCAACGATGCACCGAAACGGGATCGACGATGGCAGCGGTCGTCGTCCTGGCCGAGGGAGCCCCGGTGCCGGCCGCGTGCGTCGAGGTGATCCGCGTCGCACAGGACGGCACCTTGACCGGCCCGCCTTCGGTCTCGGCCGGCTACTCGGTGGCGGCTTGCACCGCTCGAGGTTTGGCCGCGGAGCGGGCCCGGGCCATGGCCCGTTTCGAGGATCCCGAGGTCCGTAACCCGAGCAGAGATCTGCCCACGGTGGTGTCGCTGCGTTCGGTCCTCGGCCTGTCTCACGCTTCACCGTTCACGATGCTGTCTCGGTGGCGGGCCGGTGGTCCGGACCCGGCCCCCACCGCCACCTTGGCCGTGTCCGCCGATGGTCCGCTCGTGATCGACTTGGCCGCCGACGGCCCCCACGTGTTGGTGGCCGGCACCACCGGATCAGGCAAGAGCGAACTGTTGCGATCACTGGTGGTGTCCCTGGCGGTCGGATCGAGCCCTGACCACCTGAACTTCGTCTTGATCGACTTCAAAGGGGGAAGCGCATTCGACGTCTGCGCCCGCCTGCCCCACACCGTGGGCGTGGTCACCGACCTCGACGAGGATCTTGCAGCCAGGGCCCTGCGGTGTCTGGAGGCCGAACTGCGCCACCGCGAGTCCCGTCTGCGCGCCGAAGGAGCCAGCGACATCACCGAGGTTCGTCTCAACACCTCACGGCCCGACGACCCACTCCAAGCGCAGACTTCGGCCACCGATCCGTTCCCCCGTCTGGTAGTGGTGATCGACGAGTTCGCGGCACTGGGGTCGGCGGTTCCCGACTTCGTTGACTCCCTGGTCGACATCGCTCAACGGGGGCGCAGCCTGGGTGTCCACCTGGTGCTGGCCACCCAACGCCCAGCCGGGGCGGTGAACGCCGCCATCCAAGCCAACGTGGGCCTTCGACTTTGCCTGCGAGTCGCAACCGCCCAGGACAGCGTGGACGTAATCGGCACTGCCTCGGCATCTGAGCTGCCCCGTTCCATTCCGGGCCGTGCCCTGGTGCGACTCGGCCCTCGAGATCTGACCACCGCCCAGGTGGCCACCGGAGCTGGGGCTGGTGACATGGGCGCACTGGGGTCGGTTTCGGTGAGACCGCTGGGTCCCACCCCAACCAGTCGGGGTGGTTCCACATGCCATGGCACCGGCTCGGTCGATCATCTGGCTGACGGAGCCTCCGATCTCGACAGGCTGGTCAACCTCATGGCCAAGGCCTGGCACGAGGCCGAGGGCCGCACGCCCCGATGTCCGTGGCCACCGCCGCTGCCCAACCATGTCACCTGGCCGGTCAGCGGCCCGGAAGCTGGCCCGGTCGGCGGTCCGGAAACCGACACCGTCGGCGCCCTCGGGCCGAGTCGAAAAGTTTGGAGCATCGTGGCCGACGGGCCTGGACCGACGTCTCGGTTGGTCCTGGGTCTGGCCGACGAACCCGACCAACAGCGCACCGGCCCCTTCACCTGGGACCCCGCTCGGGGTCCACTCCTGGGGCTAGGGCTGCCCGGGACCGGGCCGGCCACGCTGGCCGGCACCGTCACGCTGGAGGCGTGCCGGCGATGGGCTCGACCTCGGCTGGACGTCCACATAATCGACGGCGGGGCCGGGGACCTCGCTCCCCTGGCCGGGTTGGAACCGGTGGGTGCCGTGGTAGGACCCACCGATCTCGAGCGTCAGCGTCGAGCCATCGGCGCGCTCGCCATTGAGCTGGCCCGACGCAAGGCCGACCCTGGACTGGAGCGTCCGCCGGCCCTGCTCGTGGTCCACGGGGTCAATCGCTTGCGCCTGGCCTGGGAAGAGATCGGCGACACCGAGACCTGGAGTCGCCTCGTGATTCTGGCCACCGAGGGCTCGGCATGTGGGATCCACCTGTGCATGACGAGTGAGGCCGGCGTACCCCAGCAGCTGTTGGCCGTCTGCGAGCAGCGGTTGCTGTTCCGATTGGGCGATCCGGGCGAGGTGGCGGCCCACGGCATATCACCGCGGGCGGTCCCGACCCTCGGCGTCGACCGTGCCGTCACCGTCGTCGATGGTCAGGTCACCGTGGTCCAGGTGGCCCGACCCGACCTCGGCCTGGCTGGCGCAGTGGCCCAACTGAGTGGACCGGGTGGCGGGTTGCCGACCACGCGCTGGGTCGGGGTGCTGCCTCGCCAGGTGAGCGACTCGGACCTGTGGACCGAGCTCGAGGCTCGGTGTGTCGTCTCCTCGCGCTCAGCAGGGCACTCGGAACGGGGTGTGACCATCGATGGGCCCGAAGGCATTGGACTCCCGCTGGGTCTCGCCGACCGAGACCTGGGGCCGGTGTCGCTGCACCTGGCACCCGGGAGCCATGCGCTGATCGCTGGGCCTCCCCGTTCGGGGCGCACCACAACACTGGTTCGGTTGGCGGTCGACGCAGCTGGGCGCGTGCCGACGTACTGGATCAGCCCTCCGTCATCGACGGCCCCATCGCTGCCGACCGCCGTTCGTGTTCTCCCAACCGTGGCCGGGGCCGTCCCAGCCGGGGCGTTCACACCGGAGCATCTCACCGCCGGCCCTGTCCTGGTGTTGGTCGACGATGCCGAACGCATCGACGCCGAGGACCCCGTTCTGGTTGGCCTCGTGAGTAGCCGAAACCCGGGCGTGCACGTGGTGGCGGCGTGTCGCAACGACCGGGCCCGTACCCAGTTCGGGCACTGGACCCGAGAGGTGCGGGCTCATGGAACGGGGCTGTTGTTGAACCCGGACCTGGATCTGGATGGAGACCTACTGGGCGTTCGGTTGCCCCGTCGGCCCATGGTCGACCTGGTGGTGGGTCGGGGTTGGCTGACCGGACCGGACCAGGACGTGTCCGGCTTTGTCCAGGTGGCCATGCCACCCGTTGACGAAAATGGATCTTTCATGTAGTTTCATGTCATTCCAAACCCGAGACAGGAGCAAAGATGACCAGAGTCCTCTCCACCGATACCGCCCGCACCGCGGTCACCACCATGGCGTCGATCATCAACGGCGGGTTGGCCGAACAGATCAGCCAACTCGACCAGCAAGGACGCCAGCTCTCCCAGCCCGACGTGTGGGACGGGGCGTTGGCCACCCAGTTCCGCAGCGCCTGGCCCGAGACCTCACGCTCCCTCCAGACCGTCCGCACCGAACTGGAGGACCTGCGTCAGCGGGTCGAACGCATCAACGCCGACATCATGGCTGCCGGCGGCAACTGACCGGAGCGACACCGCCCGGGCCGCCGCCGGGCCAGGTGTCCCCGCAGCGTCGGGTCTCTCCCCCCAGGCCCGATGCGCGAGAAGGCCGGCCCCATCGGGGCCGGCCTTCTTGGTACTTCGGGTTCAGGTCAGGGCGACGATCGAGCCGTCACCCCATCAACTCAGAAGTCCTCCATGCCTCCGCCGGGCATGGCCGGGGCCTTGTCCTCGGGCTTGTCGGCCACCACGGCTTCGGTGGTGAGGAACAGAGCCGCAATGGAGGCGGCGTTCTGAAGGGCCGAACGGGTCACCTTGGCCGCGTCGGGAACGGTGGGCAGCATCGGCCCGTACTCGTCGGTGGCGGCGTTGTAGCCGTCGTTGCCCGACAGCTCCTTGACCTTGGCCACGACCACGCCACCCTCGAGACCGGCGTTGACGGCGATCTGCTTGAGGGGCTCTTCCACGGCGCGGGCCACGATGAGCGCACCGGTGGCCTCGTCGCCCTCGAGCTTGCCGGCGGCTTCGATCACCGCAGCCTGGGCCCGGATGAGGGCCACGCCACCGCCCGGCACGACGCCCTCTTCGATGGCGGCCTTGGCGGTGGAGACGGCGTCCTCGATGCGGTGCTTCTTCTCCTTGAGCTCCACCTCGGTAGCGGCGCCGACCTTGAGCACGGCCACGCCACCCGACAGCTTGGCCAGACGCTCTTGGAGCTTCTCGCGGTCGTAGTCGGAATCGGTGTTGTCGATCTCGGTCTTGATCTGGCTGATCCGACCCTTCACGTCATCAGCGTCACCGCCACCTTCGACGATGGTGGTCTCGTCCTTGGTGATGATGACCTTCTTGGCGGTGCCGAGCAGGTCGAGGGTGGTGTTCTCGAGCTTGAGGCCTACGTCCTCGGAGATCACCTGCGCGCCGGTGAGAATGGCGATGTCTTGGAGCATGGCCTTGCGACGCTCACCGAAGCCGGGGGCCTTGACGGCCACCGAGCGGAACGTGCCTCGGATCTTGTTGACCACCAGGGTGGACAGGGCCTCACCCTCGATGTCTTCGGCCACGATCACCAGCGGCTTGCCCGACTGCATGACCTTCTCGAGCACCGGGACCAGGTCACGGACGTTGGACACCTTCGAGGACACCAGCAGGATGAGGGCGTCGTCCATGACGGCCTCCATCCGCTCGGGGTCGGTGACGAAGTAGGGCGAGATGTAGCCCTTGTCGAAGCGCATGCCCTCGACGAAGTCGGTCTCGATGCCGAAGGTGTTGGACTCCTCGACGGTGATGACGCCGTCCTTGCCCACCTTGTCCATGGCCTCGGCGATCTGCTCGCCGATCTCGGAATCGTTGTTGGCCGAGATGGAAGCGACCTTGGCGATCTGCTCCTTGTCGTCCACGTCGACGGCCAGGTCGGCCACAGCGGCCACAGCGGCCTCGACGGCGGCCTCGATGCCCCGCTTGAGGACCATGGGGTTAGCGCCAGCGGCCACGTTCTTGAGGCCCTCGCGGACCATGGCCCGGGCCAGGACGGTAGCGGTGGTGGTGCCGTCACCGGCGACGTCATCGGTCTTCTTGGCGACCTCCTTGACCAGCTCGGCGCCGATCTTCTCGTAGGGGTCGTCGAGATCGATCTCCTTGGCGACCGATACGCCGTCCTTGGTGATAGTGGGGGCACCCCACTTCTTCTCCAGCACCACGTTGCGGCCCTTGGGGCCGAGGGTGACGGCGACGGCGTCGGCGAGCTGGTTCATGCCGGCCTCGAGGGCCCGGCGGGCCTGCTCGTCGAAGGCGATGATCTTGGGCATCTGAAGGTTCTCCCAGAAGCGGTGAGGGTCGGAACGGTTAGCACTCTCGTAGAGAGACTGCTAACAGCAAACCACCTACGGCCGCCGTTAGCAACCGCAGGGGGAGACTGCTAACCGCTGACGAGCTCGCGCTGGCAGCCGACGGGAGGTCAACGACAGGCCAAAGGGTCGAACGACCCATCATGGGCCGGTCCCGATCCGTCGATCATCTAATCAGTAGGAGCGACGCTCCACCGCACGAGAGCGGGGCATCGATGGGTCGGAGGGAGACCATCGGTGTCCCGCTCGATGCGTTTCAGCCTCCGGCCACCGCGGGGATGATCGACACGGTGTCGCCGTCGGCCACCTCGGTGTCCAACCCGTCACGGAACCGCACGTCGTCGTCGGCCACGTACAGGTTGACGAACCGGCGCAGGCCGCCTTCGGCATCGAGCAACCGGTCCTTGAACCCGGGGTGGGCGGCCTCGAGGCTGTCCAGGACGGCGCCGACGGTGCCGCCCTGGACCTGCACCTCGGACTCGCCGCCGGTGAGGGTGCGGAGCGTGGTGGGGACTCGAACGGTTACGGACATGGGCCGGTTACCTCGACTGGTTGGGAGAACGGGTCCTCGGGAGGAGGACGGGCGGGCCCGATGGTAGTGGCGGGTTGCGGACCTTCCACCAGTGGGCGATCAGCGGTCGAAGGTGGTACCGGGCGTCCTCTGCGGCAAGCTGGTGGGGTGACCGATGGCATCAGGGCGCTGGAAGAAGACCGCTTCCCGCGCTCTTACCCTCAGGGCTGGTTCCGGGCCGCGGACCTGACCTCGCTCAAGGGGGCGACCACGGTGTCGGTGTGCCTGCCGGCCCGCAACGAACAGAGCACCGTCGGCGAGGTGGTGGCATCCATCCGTCACCACCTCGTCGAGCTCACCCCCCTGGTGGACGAGATCGTGGTCGTTGACGACCACTCCACCGACCTCACCGCGGAGCGGGCCGCCGCCGCTGGTGCCCGGGTGGTCGACGCCGGTGAGGTGTTGACCGAGTACGGCGCCGGCCACGGCAAGGGGGAAGCGCTGTGGAAGTCGCTTCACGAGAGCACCGGCGACGTGGTGGCGTGGGTAGACAGCGACATCGTCGATTTCGATCCAGCGTTCGTGGTCGGTCTGTTGGGTCCGTTGTTGACCGACCCGACCATCGACTTCGTGAAGGGCCACTACCACCGGCCCGAGTCCGACGGCGTTGGCGGCGGTCGGGTGACCGAGCTGCTGGCCCGTCCTCTGTTGTCGCAGTTCTTCCCCGACCTGGCCGAGGTGGCCCAGCCGTTGAGCGGCGAGTACGCGGGACGCCGCACGCTCCTCGAACGCCTGCCCTTCATGACCGGCTACGGCGTCGACGTGGCCCTGCTGATCGACGCGGCCCGCACCGTCGGCATCGAACACATAGCCCAGGTCGACCTCGGTGTGCGCCACCATCGCAACCGCACGCTCGATGAGTTGGGCCCCATGGCTCTCACCGTGAGTCAGGTCATCTTGGATCGGGCCGGTGTCCGGCCACCCGGACCTGCCATCCTGCGTCGTCCCGGGACGTCGCCGCTGGTCGTCTCCCCCAACGAGCGCCCTCCACTCGCCAGCCTGGCCGCCCGCTCCCGGCTTTGAGCGGTGGATGCGGCTCCTTAAGCCCGGGTGAGTATCCGGTCGAGCACGCCGGCCAGCCGCGACACCTCAGTCCGGTGGATGTGGACGGTGGCCAGCATGGGTTCGATCAGGTGGCGACTCCAGGTGACCCACATGCCCTGGAATTCGAAGGGCCGTTCGATCCAGGCCGGAGGCACATCGGCGAAGCACAGGACCCGATAGATCGGCAGCGACTCCAGCGGGGACGCCACCAGCGCCCGGGCCACCGACGCTTCGTCGGCAGCGCTCACCACGGCCACGTCGCTTCGGTCCTGGTCGCCGACGTAGAGGCGGGGCTCGGCGGTGAACCAATCTCCGACGTCGCGGCGTTCGATTCGGCCGGTGGCGGGAGGTTCGGTCTTGACCAGCCACACCCCGTTGGGAGACACGGCCACGTGGTCGATGGTGCGTCCCTCGGGTGTGGTGCGAGGTCCGAGCCACACCAACCCCCGGTTCTCTGCGGCCATGAGCACCCGGCCGATGGCGTCGCGAGGTTGAGCCCGCCCGGCACGAACGGTGAGCGGCACCGGATCTGGTTCGGCGGTCCTGACCCCATCTCGGATCCGAGGTTTGGCCCGGGCCGCTTCGGACCCCTCACCCACCCGCACCGGAGGCCCCTGGAACAGTTCTTCAGAAGCCGACCACGCCACTACGGGTTCGGGCGGGCTGTCATCGTTCGACTCCGAGACGGGAGGGGCCGCCTCGGTCGAGGGAGCTTCGCCGGGTGCAGGCGTCGGCGGCTCGGTCCCCACCAGGGCCCCGGCCTCGAGCGGGGCGATGTCCACCGTCGGCTCGGGCGGGTTGGCAATGGCGGCGGCGTAGGCGTCGGCTTCTTCCCGGGCTTTGCGGGCTGCTGCTGCCGCCGACTCCTCGACCGACCGGGCCAGGGTCTCGGCAAGAGATTGGGCCACCGAGTGGGCGACGGACTCCACCGCTTCCACCGACAACGCCTCGGCTTCGGCCTCGGCTCTGGCGCGGGCCTCGAGCTCGGCCTTCTGGATGGCGGTGAGGTAGCCCTCGGGGCGGAGCTCCTCAGGGAAGGTGCCGGCTCGGAAGCACGTGTCGCACACCACCTGTTCGACACCGGAGGCATCCCGGTGCACCCAGGCCAGCCCGCGCGGGGGCAGCTTGCTTCGACAGCCCACGCACTGGGCCCGATGGCGGAGTACCTCCTGTTGCACGGCGCCAGTATCGACGCGATCGCCCATCGGTTCCACGTCCCCCGTTCACACCCGGTCGAAGTCGCTCCAGCGAGGACGCCACGTCCGCCGCCAGTAGTCCAAGGTGGTGCCCGACCAGTTGTTGGTGATGCGCCCCGTGGCCGTCTTGTACCAGGAATGACACGACGTGGCCCACACCGTGCGTCCCAGGTCTCGTTGCACACGGCGGTTGGAGGCGGCCTGGGCCCCGGGCCGCACGTCGAGAGGCCGACGGTCCCCCACCAGGGAGCGGATGCAGGTCAAGGCGTAGGTGATCTGGCGTTCCAGCATGAAGATGATCGAGTTGTGGCCCAGGTTGGTGTTGGGGCCGTAGAGCACGAACAGGTTGGGGAACCCGCTCACCGTGATCCCGTGGTGGGCCTCGGCACCATCGGCCCAACTCTGGTGCAGGTCGATGCCGTGGCGGCCGGTGACGGTCATGGGCATGAGGAACCCGGTGGATTCGAACCCGGTGCCGAACACCAAGGTGTCGACCGGGTGGGCGACTCCGTCGACCACCACCGCGTCGGGCTCGATTCGTTCCACCCCGCCGCACACCACCTCCACGTCGGGACGCATCAGCGTCGGGTACCAGTCGTTGGCGATGAGGATTCGCTTGCAGCCCAGGGTGTAGTCGGGGACGACCATCTCGCGGGTCAGCTTGGGCCCGACGGCCTTGGCCAGTCCTTTGTCGAACAGGTTCTGACCCATCTTGTTGAGCACCGAACCGTCGCGCAGGGCCATGAACCGGGCTTCGAAGCGCGCCCAGATCGAGAACCGGTAGGCCTTGCGGAAGGCGTCGACGTGGAGCAGCCGGCGGGCCCGGGCACTGAGAGGGGCGTCGGCCTTGGGAGCTACGTAGTTGGCGCTGCGCTGGAACAGGGTGAGCGACGCCGCCGCCTCCGCAATGGCGGGCACGAACTGGATGGCGCTGGCCCCGATCCCGACCACCCCGACGTGTCGCCCGGTCAGGTCGACGTCGTGGTCCCATCGAGCCGAGTGGAACACCGGCCCCTCGAATGTGTCGAGACCGTCGAGGGCGGGGATGTGGGGACGGTTGAGCTGACCGGTGGCAGCCACCACGGCGTCGAAGGTCTCGGTCGTTTGGGTGCCGTTGTGGAGGTCGGTGACGGTGAGGTGCCAGGTCTTGGTGTCGTCGTCGTAGTGCATGGCCTTGACCTCGGCGCCGAGGCGGATGTGGTCGGTGATGCCGGTCCGGGCCGGAATGGAGTCGAGGTAGCGACGGATCTCGGGTTGGGTGGGGAACTTGCGGGTCCAGGCCGGGTTGGGCACGAACGACAGGGAGTACAGGTGTGACGGCACGTCGCAGGCCGCTCCGGGGTAGGAGTTGTCCCGCCACGTGCCCCCCACCGAATCGGCCTTCTCGAACACCGTGAAGGTGTCGATCCCGGCTTGGCGGAGGCGGGCGGCCATCCCGAGGCCACCGAACCCGGTACCGATGATCGCCACCCTCGGGGTGGTCTGGCCCGGCCGGACCGGCGGGGCCATGGCGCCGGGCAGGGCCTCGGCCCGCCTTCTCAGAGGCAAGGGCAGCAACGACGCGATGCGGGCGGTTCGGCTCGGTCGCAGTCCCCGGTCACCTGGCATGGTCGGGAGCGTACCGAGCGTGACGAGCCGGTTCTCTGACGTTCGCAGGTTGGCCCGACGAACCGGTCAGATCTGGATGGCCTTGGTCTCGAGGAACTCCTCCAGCCCGGCGCGGCCGTACTCCCGGCCGATGCCCGACTGCTTGTAGCCACCGAAGGGGGCGAGCGGGTTGTAGCGCCCGCCGTTGACCTCGACCTGGCCGGTGCGCAGGCGCCGGGCCACGGCCAGGGCCTCGTCGATTTCGGCCCCCCATACCCCACCGGACAACCCGTAGTCGCTGTCGTTGGCCATGGCCACGGCGTCGTCGACGGTGTCATAGGGCAGGATCGACAGCACCGGCCCGAAGATCTCCTCTCGGGCGATGGTCATGTCGTTGGTGACCCCGGCGAACACGGTGGGCTTCACGTAGTAGCCGGCGGGCAGGTCGTTGGGAGCATCGGCGCCTCCGGTGACCAGGGTCGCCCCCTCGTCGACGCCGGTACGGATGTAGGTGCGCACCCGATCGCGTTGGGCCGCCGAGATCAGCGGTCCGAGCCGACCGGCGTCGGTCAGCGGGTCGCCAAGGGTGTATCGGGACTCGACCTCGTCTCGCACCACTTCGACCACCGCATCGTGCCGATCGGCGGGAACGAGGAGCCGGGTGAGGGCGCTGCATGTCTGCCCGGAGTTGAGGTAGGCGCTGGAAACCGACGCTCGTGCCGCCTTCTCGAGGGTCGCCTCATCGAGGGTGGGCAACAAGATGTTGGCCGACTTGCCACCCAGCTCCAGCGCCACCCGTTTGACGGTGTCCGCCGCCACCTCCTGCACCCGGCGCCC
>WBZX01000386.1_pt1 | contig 41036 bp, 34 predicted proteins | sample 5204211 | NCBI WGS metagenome assembly WBZX01 (sample SAMN12344362, study PRJNA552823) | activated sludge metagenome | biome: Activated sludge suspended growth; feature: Nitrification reactor; material: Wastewater; isolation source: activated sludge from nitrification reactor of wastewater...
GATGACTTCTTCCAGGCGAATCTGGGTAAAGAAGTGCAGCTCGGCGGAAAAGGCGTCGCCCGCGGTGACTCCTATGCCGCGATCAACCGAGGCAAAGAAGCTGGGTTGGCTGGGCGTGGGCGCAGCGGGTGGCGGCGCAGGCGGCGCAGGCGGCGCAGGCGGCGCAGGCGGCGCAGCGGAATCAGGTGCAGGCGGCGCAGTTGATAAAGGCGGCGCAGCGGAATCAGGTGCAGCAGGCGCGGTCGGCGACGCAGTGGCCGCAGGCTGTGCGGCGGGGTCTTCGGAACCAGCCGCGCTGTGCAGCAGGAGAGTCAGTGAGAGAACGCTACCGAGCATGACCACTTCTTTACGAGTGTGCGACGGCGGGCTTGCGACGGGCCGACATCTGATGCGCTGCGAGCGGGGTGTGGTCGTCCAGGCCAATCAGCTCGAAGGTGCGGCCTGCGCGCTGCCAGTCTTCGGCGGTGTGGTGCAGCTTTTCAATCACGGTGTGATCGACGAGCCGCGTCGAACTGAGATCCAGCACCAGGCGCTGAACCGTCGGCGGCACGGCATCGAGCCTGCGGCGAAGCGACAGGTAGTTGGTGAACACGGCAGAGTCATAAACCTTCATGCGGAGCGTCGTGGCATCGATGGACTCTTGCTCAATGCGGCTGCCGAACAGACCACGCAGCGGGGCTCCGTTTCGCAGGTGAAGCAGCACTTTGAGGACCACGCCCGCGCCGACGCCCACGAGCAGATCGGTCGCCAGCGTGATCATCAGCGTGGTGACAAACAGCAGAAGCTGCTCGCGGCCAATGTGGAAGGCGCGGACAAACTCGTGCGGGGATGCGAGCCGGAAGCCGGTGTAGATGAGCATGGCTCCAAGGGCGGCGAGCGGAATGCGCTGAAGCAGTCCAGGCAGAAGGGCAACCATCAGCAGCAGAAACAGGCCGTGGAAGAAGTTGGCGTAGCGGCTCTTGGCACCGCTGTTGATGTTGGCGGAGCTGCGGACGATCTCGGAGATCATCGGCAGGCCACCAAGGAGTCCGGCCACGACGTTGCCCACGCCGGTTGCGAGCAGGTCGCGGTTTAGGTCGCTGTGGCGGCGCTGCGGATCGAGCGAGTCGACGGCCTTGGCGCTGAGCAGAGACTCGAGGCTGCCGACCAAGGTGAACATGATGATGTACTTGATCGAAGCGGCGGTGAGCAGGTGCGAAAAGTCGGGAAACGACAGGGCTTTGGCGAGGCTGCCGGGGAGCTGAACCAGATACTGCGGACCGACTTTGTAGTGATGGAAGTGAAAGTCGTAGGTGTGCTCGTGGCTCAGGTCAAGATACATGCCGAGCGGCACCGCGATCAGCAGCACGACCATCGGTGCGGGAACCTTTTTGGCCCAAGCAAACGGCAGCTTCGGAATGCCAAACAGCAGGGTCAGGCTGATGAGTCCGATGAGCGCGACCTCTGGATTCATGTTGGCGAGGCTGCGGGGAATTTCGGCCAGCAGGTGGAGCGGATCGCGTGCGGTCGGGGCGACGCCCAGCATGGTGTGCGCCTGCTTGGAAATGATGATGACGCCGATGGCGGCGAGCATGCCGTGGACGACGGACGACGGGAAGAAGTCACCCAGCTCACCGGCGCGGATGCGAGACAGGATGATCTGAATGGCTCCAGCGACGACGACAACGGCGATGGTGCGGTGATAGCCAGCGACAGGATCGCCCTCGCCCAGCTCTTGAACGGAGCCGAGGGCAATGACGATGAGTCCAGCGGCGGGGCCTTTGATGGTCAGCTCGGCACTGCCCGCGAAGGTGGCGATGAGCCCGCCGACGACTGCGGTGATGACACCAGCGACAGGGGGAAAGCTGCTCGCCATGGCGATGCCAAGGCACAGCGGCAGGGCAATCAGAAAGACAAGAAATCCGGACACGAGGTCCGCTTTGAGTTCGGGCTTGTAGGCTGCGTGGCTGGACACGACTGACTCCTTGGAAAGCACGGCGTTTGGGAGTCGGTATTGCCAGCGTTGTGCCAGCCATCGAGGGCGAGGTGGCGAAGCGATTTCCGTCGGAAACTGGTGCGTGCTGCGGCTGCGAGGGTCGGTACAGAATCACGCGCTGTGTGAAAATCGAACGGGGATGTAGGGCCGGGCGGTTGATTCTGTTACGGCGCGTTACCAGCGAATGAGGTACGTCGCGGCATTGCGTGGCGGGAGCTGGTTTGCGTCGGGCGGCGCGACGGAGCCGGTGAGTCCAAGAAAGCCAAAGGTGCCGGCGAGTCCTCCGCTGATGGCAACGAACACGCTGTGCGGTAGGTTGCTGCACTGCGGATAGCGAACGAGCATCCGACCGGACTTGGCGGTCTGCGCGGTGTACACGTATTCGACGCCGCGTACCGAGGTGCTGACGACTTGGTTCATGCGCTCGAACAAGGTGGCGGGCGAGGTGCCAAACAGACGGAGCATTCCTTCGGTGATGCTGCGCAAGATGGTGTTTCCGGCGACTTCGGAGCACTCGCGACTACAGCGCGCACAGGCATCGGCACCGCGCAGGTCGTAGAGCGCGGCGTCTAGCTCGATGATGGCGGCACCGGGCATCCAGCTCGATTGAGGCGGCGGATCGTCGATCAGCTTGCGCGTGGCGGGCGACACCATGTTCCGAATGTCGAGGATCGGCACGAACTTGGGCACGACGCGCAGCCGACTCAGCCAGATCGACGCCTTCACATCGAGCCGCATGGTGGCTTGCTGGAGCAGTTGTAGCTGGCTGGGCATATCGTGCCTGGTTGTATTTTCTCTTGCGGGAGGCCGAGGTCGCAAGGGTCGATTGCGGGCTGGGGCTGTTCGCTCGTGCGACGTGGCGCAGCGGTCGCTTCCTTGTCGGGTCGGCGGGGAACGCGATACGGTCTTAGGTGCGGTTCCAGGTCTTGGGGCACTTGGCGACCGCAGCGAGAAGGAGAAAACAAACCCATGACGCATAAGAACCGATGGCAGACGATTGCGGTGTGCGTGGCGGCGGCGCTGTCTGGCTGTGAGGATTCGGGATCGACGACGGATATGTCGATGGTGTCGATCAGTCCGGCGGAGGCTTGTCCGGCGCTCATCAAGGCGTACTGTGCGAAGGCGCAGGCCTGTTATCCGTTTGTGTGGCAGATCGCGTGGCCCGACGCTGCGACGTGTGAGACGCGAATCAACCTGACCTGTCCGCAGCTTGCGCAGGTGATGGGCACTCGAGTTGTGGGCTCGGACTTGCAAGCGTGTGCGGCGAAGCTGACAAACCTAAGCTGCGAGGAATACTTTTCACTGTCGAGCCCGATGCAAGCCTGCGGATTTCCCTCGGGAACGCTGACCGATGGCAGCGCGTGCGGCGAAGACGTTCAGTGCCAGAGCTTGTACTGCAAAAAAGACGCGGGTCTTGACTGTGGCAAGTGCACGGTCGCGAGCAAGTCCGGCGGTGTGTGTACGACCAACTCGGACTGTGAAAAGGGCCTGACGTGTGTCGGAGCTGCGGGCGCTCGACAGTGCACGGCGTACTTGCAGCTGGGCGCAAGCTGTAGCACCGCATCGAACAGTGTTCCGTGCATCCCGACGCTGGCTTGTCGAAATGGAACGTGCGCGACACCGGCCAAGCTGGGCGAAAGCTGCTCTGCAACGGCTCAGGACTGCGACAAGCTGAGCGGTCTGAGCTGTCCACTTGCGGGCAAGTGTGTGGCGCCCGCGACGGCACAGCTGGGTGGCACCTGCGGACAGCAAGGATCGACCTACATCTTGTGTGTGGGCGGAACGTCGTGCGATGCCGCGACGAAGAAGTGCGTGGCGCCAAGTGCCGACGGCGGAAGCTGCGTGCCGAGTGGAACGCCAAGCTGTCAGGCTCCAGCCAAGTGTGCGACGAGCGTCTGCAAGATTCCCGATCCGTCGCTGTGTAAGTAAGCTCAGTCGCCCGGCACGCGCGCTTTCACGTACGATGTGTGGATGCAAAGACTGTTTCTGCTGGGCGCTCTGCTTCCGCTTTTTTCGTCGCTGGGCTGTCACTCTCCGGCGGCTGTGGCCAAGATTCCTGCGGATCTGCGCAGTCCGTTTGTCGGCTATCAAAGCGAGACGTACGCCAAAGACTCGATGTGGCTGTGTCGTCCGGGGCTTTCGGGCAGTGTCTGCGCGGCGGATCTGACCGCGACAGAGCTTCTTGCCGACGGAACGAAGCAGACGGTGCCGCATCAGCCGAGCCCGCAGCCGAAGGTGGACTGTTTCTATGTCTATCCGACGGTGGATCTGTCGATGAGCGCGCAAAATCACACCGACTTTTCGGATCTGGCTCCGATGAAGCGGACGGTGATGGCGCAAGCGGCTCGCTTTTCGGAAGTGTGCGCGGTCTATGCGCCGCTGTATCGGCAGGTGACGATCGGTACCTACTTTGCGGGGGCGGAGCGACGAGAGCGGTTTTTGCAGAGCGCGTATTCCGACGTGCTCGATGCGTTTTTGCACTACATGGGCCAGCACAACCAAGGTCGCAAGGTGGTGCTCGTCGGACACTCGCAGGGCGCGGACATGATTGCGCGGCTTCTGCGACAGATCTTCGACAAAGATCCGACGATGCGAGAGCGACTGCTCTTGGCGCTGCCGGTTGGCGGTCCGGTGGAAACGGAGCAAGGCAAGCTCGTCGGTGGCAGCTTCGAAAACATTCCGCTGTGCAGTCGCGCCGATGAAACCGGCTGCGTGGTGGCGTTTCGATCGTTTCGATCCGGTGGTGACACGAGCCGTGCGATCTTTCCGCCGCCAAAAGGACATGCGCCCGCGTGCGTCAGCCCGATTGAACCGGGCAGCACCGAGCCAAAGCCGCTGTCGCGTGTGTACTTTCCCGTCGATGCTCAGTCGAAGAAGCTGCTGCATGGAATCGATGATGTGACGACTCCGTATGTGCTGTTCCGAAATCACTACCAAGCGTCGTGTCAGACGAGCGAGTCGGGCTATCGCTATCTCGGTGTATCGACGGTGAACGTGGACGGAGACAAGCGTCAGCAGCCGCTCGATCTACAAGACCGGCGACTGAATCGCGGCTTTGGGCTGCACATCTTGGACATGCAGCTTGCGCAAGGGGACTTGATCGACTTGATTGGAAAGCGGCTTGGCAGCGTCGGACCGTAACAAGTGATGTCGCCGAATCGAAGCAAGGAGCCTCTCACCATGTCGCGTATGGGGAACCGATGGCTGGGGTGGATGCTGTGTTCACTGTGTGTGCTGGCGAGCCACGAGCCGCGTGTCTTGGCGGACCGTACGCCGCCGCCGCGTCCCTCGATTGTTGTGCAGCAGTCGGAAGGCTGTCCGCAGGAGGCACTTGCGCAGGCGGTGAAGGCTCAGCAATCGTCGCTGGAAAGCTGTCTGTATGAAGACGGCGCGCTGGGAAAGACGACGCTACGCTGTACCTTCGACGACGCGGGCAAGGTCAAAGACTGCTCGCACATCAACGTCGAGGGTCGCTTTGGCAAAGACACGCTCGCATGTCTGAGCAAAGCCGTTCGCAAGCTGACGCTCAGCAAGGAAGCGTGGGCGGGGCGCCAGCCGAGTCAGTGCGTGGCCAAGATCGACGCGGCGTTACAGCGTGGGCCGCGTCACCGTCGGCCCCAGAATAACGACATGTGGATGATTGACTGACGTGTTGCGACGGGATCGCGTGCGACCAAGCTACAGCCCGCGCTGCTTGATCTCGTTGATGGCGGCTTGGAGCGGATTGTTCCGACGCAGACACGGCCAGCAGTCGGTCTGACCACCGGGACCGCAGCCGCTCGGCGACTGAAGCTTCATCAGCGTCTCGAGCGTGCGTCGACCCCCTTGCTTGCCCGCTTTGCCGATGAGCCCGCGCTTGGCCTCGCAGGTCGTGGCACTTCGCAGATCCAGCGCCATCTGACCGTCGGGAGACGCGATGCGACGCACGTTTTCTTTGGCCAGGATCTGCCCGAGCCGACCTCGATACGGTTCCATCGTCGTGCGATCCGCCAGATCGATCAGCGTATCGACGCCGTATTCACCAAGCTGGTGTTCCAGCATTTGCAGCGCCAGCTCCGAGGTCTGCGGCTGAAGCGCGGCATCGGCGACAATGCGCAGCACCTGTTCGTCATACGCCGCCGCTGGATCGGCTTGCAGCAGCGGTCCAATCGCCTGGAGCGCCGAGCCCAGCTCTCCATTTTTTCCGTACGCCTTCACCAGCGCGCGATGCGTCCGCGAGTCGTTTGGATACTTGTTTCGCAGCTTGAGCAGCGCTTCCGGGCCTTTTTCCACCGCTTTTTGCATGTCTGCGTCGGTGGCAAAGCCAACCATTCCAATGACGGGCGCTTCGCCTTCCTCATCGCCGCTCATCGCCAGTCCCAGCACAAAGAACAGCGGCAGAAGAATGCAGGCCGCGACGGCAGTTCCCAGGGCCGCCTGCGAGATTCCGCGATGCTTTTCCGGCAGCTTGCTGCGCACAAACGCGAGCAGCGCCAGCCACCTCGGCTTGGCGAGCGCCGTCAGTCGCGCCACGCTCTGCTGAACCTTTTGTCCAGCTGGTGTCGAGACTGCGGCAGCCGCTTCTCCGCTCGCGGAAGACATGGCTGGAACCGTCGCTGCGACACCCGCTGCACGATGTGCATCTGCGCTCTGCCCGGCCTTGCCACTGTCGGCACCTTTGACGGCACCGACGCCCGCTGTGCCTTTGGGCGGGGTTGCGGACTTGTTCGATTCGACGAACTCGATCTGGGCCATTGACTCGCCGGTTCCCGCTTGCGCCGGATAGTCTTTGTCGCCCATCACCGTCGGAAGACTGTCCAGATCGCGGATGCCAATGCCCGAGTTTGGAATGTTCAGACGACCAATCGGCGTCGACGGCTCGTAGCGCAGACCTTCCGCCGCCGCCAGATCCGCCAGTGCGTCGAGCAGCTGCCGCGCGTCCTTGTGACGATTGTCTGGATTTTTTTCCAGCAGCTTCATCACCATCGCTTCCAGTGCGGCGGGCACTTTCACCGACGGAGCTTTCTGTGCCATCGGCGGAACCGGCGCGAGGATCTGCTGACGCAAGATCACGGACGGATCGTCGGCATCAAATGGAACCCAGCCGGTCAGCAGCTCGTACATCACCGCGCCGAGTGCATACAGATCGGTTCGTCCATCGACTTCTCCGCCTGCGGCTTGCTCTGGCGCCATGTACGCGGGCGTTCCGAAGATCGTTCCGTACTTGGTCAGCGTCTCCGATCGCTGGCTGATGTCGTCGACCAGCGCTTCCAGCCGAATCTTCGCCAGCCCGAAGTCGAGCACTTTCACGAAGTCAGGATCCCCGTCCCGATTCATGATCATGACGTTTTCAGGCTTCAAATCGCGGTGTACGATTCCGACGGAGTGTGCTCGCTGGAGAGCGGATGCGATCTGACGGGCGATGTGGATGACTCGCGCAGCGCTGAGCGGGCCAAACCCAAGGACATCGCGCAGGGATTTTCCGTCGATAAACTCCAGGACAAGGAACAGCGCGCCGTCGTCGGTGAAGCCTAGATCGGTTGCAGCGACGACGTTCGGGTGTTCAAGGTGAGCAGCCGCCATCGCTTCTCGCTCGAAGCGCGCGACCATCTCTCGGTTCTTCGACAGCTCGGCATTGAGCACCTTGAGCGCCATCCGCTTTCGCATCAGGATGTGCTCGACGAGGTACACCGCGCCCATGCCGCCTTCACCGAGCAAGGACGTGACTTTGTAGCGTCCGCCCACGGTGGTGCCAACCAGCCGCATCGCCCCACCTGACTCCGCAGCGGGGGACGGCTGTGCAGATTCGGCCTGATCCATCCAGACTAAGATATCCGATTTGCTCTGGTCTTCTTTGTAAAACTGTGGCCGAAGTTACAAAAACTATGAGGCTTACAGGGCTTAGCCTGCGCAGAACGCCTGGTAATCGATAAGCTCAATGGGACGACTCGGATCACTACACAGCCGACAGTCCGAGGCCCGACGCAGCAGCATGTCTCGAAACTTCGTCGACAGCGCTTCGTAGATGACCAGCCGTCCCGACAGCGTCTCGCCCATTCCGAGCAAGATCTTGAGCGCTTCCGTCGCTTGCAGCACACCGACGACACCGGGCAGCACTCCGAAGACTCCCGCTTCGTGGCACGACGGAGCCAAGTCTGGCGGCGGCGGCTCAGGATACAGACAGCGATAGCACGGACCTTGCCACGGCAAAAACGTGGTGAGCTGTCCTTCGAAGCGAAAGATCGAAGCGTGAACCACCGGAATGCGCAGCAGCAGCGACGCATCGCTCAGCAGATAGCGCGTTGGGAAGTTGTCTGCACCGTCGATGATGACATCGTAGCCGCGCAAGATCTCGATCGCGTTGTCGCGCTGAAGCCGGGTGCGATGTGTGATGACTTGTACGTCGGGATTTAGCTCGCTCAGCGTCTGACGGGCTGATTCCACCTTCGGACGTCCGACGCGCGTGGTGTTGTGCAGGATCTGTCTTTGCAGGTTGGACTCATCGACGACATCGTCATCGACGATCCCAAGCGTTCCGACGCCAGCGGCAGCCAGGTAATAGCCAGCGGGTGATCCCAGTCCGCCAGCACCGACGAGCAGCACTCGACTTTTCAGCAGCTTGGCTTGTCCCGCTTCACCCACTTCAGGAAGCATGATGTGACGGGCGTAGCGACTGCGCTGTGCGGCGGTAAACACCAGCGGCTGTTCGACGGGAAAACCGGCACTTCGCCACGCTGTGATGCCACCTTGCAGCGACGATACGCGCTGATATCCCATCTGCTGTAGCGTGCGGACCGCGAGCGCTGATCGACTTCCTGCCGCGCAGTAGACGACCATTTCCGTCTCGGGACTGCTGGCCAGCGACTCGATGCGTCCTTCTAGCTGTCCTCGCGGAATCGGCACCGCACCGGGAATGATTCCTTGTTGGTGTTCGTCGGGTTCTCGCACATCCAAGATCAGCTGCGGTGGATGCTGCTGAAGCTGTGACGGCGACACCTCATGAACCTGCGCCTTTACTTGCTGAAGGTATTGTTGGTAGCTCGGCATGGCGACTTGATGAGCAAGTGAGTGACGATCCGTGGCTGGTCTTGACGACGCTGCCAGAGCGCCATAGTCTTACGTTACGTAAGCTTTTGTGGTGGACCTACGTGCTGTTTTCGTGCATAACAGGCTGCATCACGTCGACGAGCCGCTCTGCGTGAGCCATTCGATCATGAGCCAGTGGCAATTGCAACCTTTCGAGACAACAATATGCGCCGCGCGGCCCACTGTTTCGATGGCGTGCCACCGTTACGTGCCAACCATTCCAACCGCCGAGGCGCTAGCGAACCTCGGGTAGACACAGTAAAGAACGTTTGGAGGAACCCATGTCCGTGATTACCACCAACATCCGCAAGCCCGACGCTGCTGCTGAGCAGGTGCCGGTTGTGCCCGTTGCCGCTACGTCGCCGATCCTGCTGACGGAAGTGGCTGCCAAGAAGGTCCAGGAAATCCGCGATCAGGAAAGCATCGAAGAGTCGATGTTTCTGCGCGTTCGCATCGTCGGTGGAGGCTGCTCGGGCTTTTCGTACGACCTGTACTTTGACACGAGCACGCCGATGGACAAGCAGCTTCAGTCGAACGGCGTCACCGTCATCGTTGACCAGATGAGCCTTCAGTATCTGCGCGGCACCGAGATTGACTACGTCGAAGGACTCCAGGGCGCGGGCTTCAAGTTCCACAACCCGAACGTCAAGTCGACCTGCGGCTGCGGATCGAGCTTCAGCGTCTAGCGTTACCGAGCGGGCAGCGACGTCTCAATCGTGAACGAATAGTCTTCACCACCGTCGTAGCCCATCGTTCCAATGTCGACGGCAGCATGCGCATGGGCCGTCAGCGCCAGCGCAAGCTGCACCGCAAAGTCAGCCACTTCCGCTTCTTGCACCGGCTCATCGTAGCGAGTAAACAGCCGCACAAACACAGGCGCAGAGATCTCCATCTCTCCATCGCGCTTGGCCCGCGTAAGGTTCACCCGCACCGGCAGCTTGAGCGCTTCTCCCTCGCACCACTCATTCAGGCTTTCGCCATCACAGAGCAGCGGTCCCACCAGCCCGGTTTCTTCTACCGCTTGCGCAAGCCACGCAAGCTGACCCGGAAAGTACAGTCGAAGATCCTGCATGACCGCCTAGTGTCTCTCATCTGCGAGCGGCGATCAAAAGACATCTAATTTGCGACGCAGATTACGCTTTGACCGGAATCAGGTGCTTGCTGACTGCGGCAATGCTTCCGGCATCGTGAACGTCTTGCGGGAGCAGCGGCACCTGGCTCATCGGAAGCTGAAGCTTTTGGGCCAGTCGCGCAATCGATGCTGCGTCATTGGCGGCCAAGATGCGCTGCTCGGCGTAGATGCGATGGAGCTGCTCGGCCAGCTGCTGCACGTCATCCGTCGCGTACCCGGACAGCTCAGGTCGCGCTTGCAGAAGCGGTGCAAGCTCGCTCGGCACTTCGGGCAGCGCGGTGTGAACCCGATTCACGATGCAGCCACCGAGCGGCATCTTGGCCCGTGACAGTCGCTCGTAAAAATACAGCGCTTCATCGATGCTCAGCGACTCGGGACTACACGCGAGCAGGAAGCTGACTTCAGGCTTTTGCAGCAGCGACGTGACTTTCTGCGCACGCTCTCGGAAGCCAGCCAGGACCGCTTGGAACTCGACGAAGAACTCGGCCACTTGCGACAGAAAATCGGACCCGACAAACCGCGCCAGACCTTTGAGCACCAGCGTTCCGCCCATCCCGAGCAGCCGCAGCGAAAAGCTCCCAGCCTGCTGCAAGTACGGCTTCATGATCCACTGAATCGCTTCGGACTCGACCGCTTGCGACATCTTCTGCGGCGCATCGAGAAAATCGATCGCATTTTCCGTCGGTGGCGTATCCATCACGAGCAGGTCATAGCGATCGAGCTGCGACAGCTCGAACAGCCGCGACATCGCCGCGTATTCATGCGAGCCCGCCAGCGCCGACGAGATCTGCTGATAAATCTGGTTTCTGAACACCCGCTCGCGCAGCTTCGGATCGGGCGCATAGCGCGTCACCAAGTCGTCAAACGCACGCTTTTGATCGAGCATCATCGCGTCGAGCGTTCCACCCGGAACCGGCGCTTCTCCTCGGGCTTCGGCCAGCACACGCAGCCGATCTTCGGGAACCTTTTGAATCTCGTGGCTCAGCGCCGACACCGATAGGGCATCCGCAAGCCGTCGCGCCGGATCAATCGTCAGCACCAACACGCGCTTTCCACGCAGCGCAGCCAGCAGTCCCAGCGTCGCAGAAGTCGTGGTCTTTCCGACGCCGCCCGAGCCGACCACCAAGATGATCCGCTTGCGAGAGATGACATCGGCGAGGCTGCTGTCGCTTAGCTTGGGTTCCATGCGCTCTTTGCGTTGGGCTTCGCGTTCCTGACTGCGCTACGCCAAGATCTCGTCGAGACCGCGCTCGACTTCTTCGATCATCTGGCTGTTGTTGAGCGTTCCGCCGAGGATGCGCCCGGTGTTTAGCAGGTACAGGCGTCGTGGCACAAGCGGAATAGGCAGCCGCTGCTGGTCGTAGCCTCGGACCGCAATCGGACTGACGAAGCGACTTCGGAACAGCTTGTGAACGATGACTTCGTCTCGACGGAAGCCTCGGCTGTGACCGATTCGTTCCAGCGCGGAAAAGAATGGCTCAGTAAACGCTTCGTCGGGCTTGTCAAAGTCGGGATCGTCGTCGGGAAGATAGCGCGGCAGATAGACGAGGTGATGTCCGCCCGTCTCACTTGGATCAACCAGCGTCGACAGACCAATCACGCCCGTAAACGGCAGCCCCGGATCGGTCAGGTTCAGCACGTAATACGGACAAAACGGTCGCGTCAGCTTGACGACCATGCACAGGACGCCCAGGTAACGAATTGCCTTGGCGCGCGCGACGAGCGACGGAGGAATCGGCATCTGCTGGCACAGCTCGGGCAGAAACCTCGACGGACCGGTGTAGATGACGCGATCGACGATGACTTCGCCACCATCGCGGAGCGCAATGCGCGTGCTGCCATCACCGACGTCGCTGATGCTGGTGACACAAGCGTGCTTGCGGACCACGACGCCGAGCTTGGCTAGATACTGCTCAGCGATGGAAAATACCGGTGCATACCCGCCGGAGATGTAGCCGAAGGCTTCGCGTCGTCCCTCGGCCTGTCGGGTTGCGTAGAGCCTGCGAATCGTCGACCAGATGAACGTCGCAGCGACTTCGTTGTGGGCGCTGCCGAGCTTGGCGCGCAAAAGTGGTTCCCAGAACTTGCGATAGACCTCGGTGCCGGCGATCTGACGCAGCCAGTCGCTGGCGGTGATGTTCCACAGCGGTGTTCCGTCGGTCACGCGCGATGCATACAAGATGCTGGCCGCAAGCCGTCCCTTGTCGAACAGGTTCAGCGGCGGAAAGCGCAGAAAGTCGAGCGGCGTGTCGAAGCGATGCAGTCGTCCGTCGGCGTAAAAGCCAGTGTGCGCGCTCTTCCAGCGCAGTCGATCCGCGACGCCTAGCCGTTTTAGCCAGTCGAGGAGCAGCACATCCTGTGGCGTCACGACGTGATAGAAGCGATCCCAGCCGATCGGATCGGGCTCGCTGCGTACCGACAGTCCACCGAGGGTGCCGCTTGCTTCCAGCAGTGTGACGCTCGCGTCGGCTTGCCGCTGCTGAATTCGCTCGGCGAGCACGCAGCCGGTGACGCCTCCTCCAATCACCGCGAAGCGCTGTTCGGTCTGCTTCGTCCGCTGATTTGCCACTGTCATGGTGGGTCAGAGTATATCGCTTTCCGTCGGAGCACTTCGATAGACCTTTGCGCCAGCGGGTGATATTTCAGTGTCCATGCACATCGTCTGTCTCGGTGGTGGTCCGGCAGGTCTGTACCTGGCGATCTTGATGAAGAAAGCCGATCCTCGGAATCGGGTCCGGGTCATCGAGCGGAACCGTCCGTCGGACACGTTCGGTTTCGGTGTGGTGTTTTCCGATCAGACGCTGGAACACCTCCGCGACGAGGATGCCGAGAGCTACGACGCGATCGAGCGCAGCTTTTACCACTGGGATAGCATCGACGTGTTTTATCGCGATCAGGTGGTGCGCTCGTGTGGGCATGGCTTTGCGGGGCTGGGACGGCACGATCTGCTGCGGATCTTGCAGCAGCGCGCGCAGGCACTTGGCGTCGAGCTGGAGTTCGAGCGCGATCTGGCGCCACACGACGTGGATGCCTATCTGGATGCCGACTTGGTGGTGGGCAGCGACGGGCTAAACAGTGTGGTGCGGACGCGCTTTGCCGATGCGTTTGCGCCGCAGATCGACTGGCGTCCGAATCGCTTTGTGTGGCTCGGGAGCACGCAGCCGCTGCCCGCGTTTACGTTTTTCTTCGACGAAAACGAGCACGGACTGTGGCGGGTTCACGCGTATCGCTATACGCAGAACGCCGCGCCAGGAGAGCCGCAGTCGACGTTCATCGTCGAGTGTACGGCGGAGACGCTGCTGCGCGCGGGACTCGATCAGGCCGACGAAGATGCGACGGTGGCTTATTGTGAAGCGCTGTTTGCGCCGCGTCTTGGCGGTCACAAGCTGTGCAAAAACCGCAGCATGTGGCGAAGCTTTCCGACGGTGCGCTGCGGAACGTGGAGCCACAAGAACGTCGTTCTCCTCGGGGATGCGGTGCATACGGCGCACTTTTCGATCGGATCGGGCACCAAGCTGGCGATGGAAGATGCGATTGCGCTGGCGAAGGCGCTGCGATCGGGAACTGGCTCGGTGAAAGACGCGCTGACGGCGTACGAAGCCGAGCGTCGTCCCGTCGTCGAGAGCATTCAGCGAACGGCGCAGACCTCGCTGGAGTGGTTTGAGCACACCGAGCGCTTTATGAACCTGGAGCCGTGGCAGTTTGGCTTCAGCTTGCTGACGAGGTCGCTGCGGATTACCCACGAAAACCTTCAGCAGCGCGATCCCAGCTTCATTGCCCAGGTCAACGAGCACATTGCCGCACAAGCGGAGCAGCAGTCGGGCATCAAGCTGAGTCGGCATCCGGCGCCGCCACCGATGTTTACGCCGCTGCGGATTCGCGATCTGCTGCTGCCCAATCGCATCGCGGTGTCACCGATGTGTCAGTACTCTGCCGACGATGGAACACCGGGTGAGTGGCACTTGGTTCACCTGGGAAGTCGCGCGATTGGCGGTGCGGGTCTGGTGATCGCCGAGATGACCGATGTCTGTCGAGACGGTCGAATCTCTCCGGGCTGCGCAGGGTTATATAAGCCGGAGCACGTACCGGCGTGGAAGCGCATCGTCGATTTTGTTCACCAGCACAGCGACGCCAAGATCGGGGTTCAGCTTGCACATGCGGGACGCAAAGGTGCGGTAGCGAGGCCGTGGCAAGGTGACGCGCCGCTGCCGCCAGATGAAGCGTGGCCGCTCATTGCTCCGTCGGCGATTGCTTGGAATGCGCAGAGCCAGGTTCCTCGCGAGATGACGCGCGCGGACATGCTGACGCTGCTTTCAGACTTTGTGTCTGCGACGGAAATGGCGGATATGGCGGGCTTTGATCTGCTCGAGCTGCACATGGCACACGGCTACTTGCTGTCGAGCTTTATCTCGCCGCTGAGCAACCTGCGGACCGACGAATACGGTGGCTCGCTCGTCAATCGGATGCGCTTTCCGCTGGAAGTGTTTGCGGCGGTGCGCGCAGCGTGGCCCGAGGAAAAGCCGATCTCGGTGCGCATCTCGGCGCATGACTGGGCGCCGGGCGGACTGCTGCCGGGGGATGCGATTGGGATTGCCAAGCTGCTCAAGCAAGCGGGCGCGGACATCGTCGATGTGTCGTCGGGCGGCACTGCGCAAGAAGGTCGTCCGCAGTACGGACGGCTGTATCAGACCCCGTTTGCGGAAGAGCTGCGACTTCAAGTCGGAATTGCGACGATGGCGGTCGGTAACATCTCGTCGTATTCCGACGCCAACAGCATCATTGCGGCGGGACGCGCAGATCTGGCGCTGCTGGCGCGGGCGCACTTGTTTGATCCGTACTGGACGCGACATGCCGCCGCTGAGCAAGGTCACTCGATGCGCTGGCCCGATCCGTATCAGAGCGTCGCACACTACAAGCCGCGCTTTAAGTAGAGATCGTGGGAGTTCCCGTCGCTGGGATCGTTACGGAGCGAGCAGCGCCTGGGCGTGATGCCGCAAGTGATCTTCGACGAAGGTTGCGATGAAGTAGTAGCTGTGGTCGTAGCCTTGGTGTCGACGCAGACGAAGTGACTGACTGGCTCGTGCGCAGGCCGCTTCGAGCAGCTCGGGACGAAGCTCTCGCTCCAAAAACTTGTCGGCCAGGCCTTGATCGACGAGCAGCTCTCCCGCAAAGCGATGTCCATCGTCGAGAAGCGCGCACGCATCGTAGGCTCGCCACGTCGCTGGCTTGTTGCCCAGGTAGCGCGAAAACGCGAGCTGTCCCCACGGCACTTCCATCGGAGCACAGATTGGCGAAAGGGCCGAGCAGCTCTGATAAAGACCCGGATGAGCCAGCGCCAGCGTCAGGGCACCGTGTCCACCCATCGAGTGTCCAAAGATTCCTCGACGGTCACTGCGAACGGGGAAGCTGGACTCAATGATCGAGCGAAGCTCGGCGGTGACGTAGCTGCGCATGCGATAGGCGCTGGACCACGGCAGGGCAGTTGCGTCGAGGTAAAAGCCAGCACCTTGGCCAAAGTCCCAGCGCTCGTCATCCGTCGGAAAGCGCGCGGAACGAGGGCTGGTGTCACACGACACGAGCGCGATGCCAAGCTCTGCCGCGAGTCGCTGCGCACCGGCCTTGATGACGAACGTCTCCTCGGTGCAGGTCAGCCCAGCCAGAAAGTACAGTGCAGGCACGCGATGCTCGACGCTGGCTCCCGGTGGCAGATAGACCGCAAAGCGCATCGGCCCCAAGCACTCGATGCTGATGTGTTCGTAAAAGCCTTGGGTGCCGCCGAAGCATGCTTGCTCACTGCGAGTGGTGACGCGCGGGTTCATTTAGAACTCGACCACCGTGCGGATCGACTCGCCAGCGTGCATCAGGTCGAACGCTTCGTTGATTCGCTCGAGCGGCAGCTTGTGCGTGATCATCGGATCGATCTCGATCTTTTTGTCCATGTACCAGTCGACCAGGCGCGGTACGTCGGTGCGTCCTCGGGCTCCGCCAAACGCAGATCCCTTCCACACGCGGCCCGTCACAAGCTGGAACGGTCGCGTCGAGATTTCCTGACCAGCGCCAGCGACACCGATGACCACCGACACGCCCCAGCCGCGATGGCAGCACTCGAGCGCTTGTCGCATCAGCTGTACGCTGCCGACGCACTCGAAGCTGTAGTCGGCGCCACCGCCGGTTAGCTCGACGAGGTGCGCCACCAAGTCACCCTTGATTTCCTTCGGGTTGACGAAGTGAGTCAGGCCGAACTGGCGAGCCATCGACTCGCGGGCGGGATTGATATCGACGCCAATGATCTTGTCAGCGCCGACGAGCTTTGCGCCCTGAACGACGTTGAGTCCGATGCCGCCGAGTCCGAACACGACGACGTTGGCGCCAGCTTCGACCTTGGCGGTAAACAGCACCGCGCCAATTCCCGTCGTCACGCCGCAGCCGAGGTAGCAGATCTTGTCAAACGGTGCGTCTTTGCGAACCTTGGCGAGCGCGATCTCGGGCAGCACCGTGTGGTTGGCGAACGTCGAGCAGCCCATGTAGTGATGAATCGGCTTGCCCTTGATGGAAAATCGGCTGGTTCCATCGGGCATAAGTCCTTTTCCCTGCGTCGCGCGAATGGCCGTGCAGAGGTTGGTCTTGCGTGACAAGCACGACTTGCAGCCTCGGCACTCGGGCGTGTAGAGCGGAATGACGTGATCGCCGGGCTGTAGCGACGTAACGCCGGGTCCGACTTCGACGACAACGCCCGCGCCTTCGTGGCCAAAGATGACCGGGAACAGGCCTTCGGGATCAGCACCAGAGCGAGTGAACTCGTCGGTGTGACAGACGCCCGTGGCTTTGATTTCGACCAGGACTTCGCCCCGCTTGGGTCCTTCGAGATCCACTTCCTCGATGACCAGGGGTTGATTGGCTTGATAAGCAACAGCCGCTCGGGTGCGCATGGCAGACATACCTCACATGGGAATCGGGGACTGGGCCCGAACGAGTCCGCTGGCTTGCGGTGCTCGTCGGGCGAACTGGACCGAGCTTACTTGACGATGATCTTGCCGTCTTTGATCTCGATGTTTTCGCCGCCCTTGAGGGTGACGCCTTCGACCTTGCACGGTCCCGAGCCCTGGATGGTGGCGGAAGAAGTGGTGCTGCCGTCGAACGTCACCGGGGATTTGGATCCGCTACAGGTCGCATCGAAGGTGTACTTCTTCGAGTCGCGGTTGTAATAACGAACCGTCACCGCTGCGTCTGCCGAAAGCGCCCACAGCGAAATACCCAGACCGAGCAGAGCCGAAAGCTTCTTCATCACCGTTCTCCTGTTCCGTCGTGCTTGCAGTGGACCACCCACCGCATCTTCGCGAAACGGTAGCAAGAGAGCTTCTGCGCTGACAAGTGCGGGGCTGCCGTTTTGGGTTGTTGACTCTCGGCCTCGAAGCGCTGTAAAAAAGCGCGCGCTCGGGAAATATCACTGACTTCCCGTCCATCGCTGACGCGTTTCATTTCGAGGCAAACATGGGTTACATGTACGATACGTCGGACCTGCGCAAAGGTCTGAAGATCATGGTCGACGGCGCTCCCTTCATCGTCGTCGAGGCGCAGTTCGTTAAGCCAGGCAAAGGCCAGGCGTTCACCCGCACACGGATGAAGAACCTTCTCACCGGCGGTGTGATTGAGCGCAACATTCGCTCCGGCGAAAAGATGGAAGGCGCCGACGTCGAAGAAAAGGCGTCGACCTACCTGTACAAAGAAGGCGACGAGTCCTTCGTGTTCATGGACAAGCAGTCCTATGACCAAGTCAGCGTTCCGTCGGTGACGGTTGGCGACGACTGGCAGTTCATGAAGGAAAACACCGACGTTTCGCTGACCTTCTACAACGGTCGCGTGATCTCGGTGACGCTGCCAAACTTCGTCGAGCTTCGTGTGACTCACTCGGAACCGGGCGTCAAAGGCGACACCGCGAACAACGTCACCAAGCCTGCCACCCTCGAGACCGGCGCGAGCATCAACGTTCCGCTGTTCATCAACGAGGGCGATCTGCTCCGCATCGACACCCGCGAAGGCATCTACATCGAGCGTATTCGCGGCTAACCGCTGGCCTTCGCGCTCTGCGAAGGCACTTGTTTTCTACACATGTCGACTCGACTGCGTGGTCGGCTCGTCGAAGTATCGTCACAGACGCTGCTCTTTGACGATGGCGACGAGCGCGTTCGCTATTTCCTTCCCGATTCGCTGCCTTCACCGCGTGCCGCAGACTTTGTGGAGCTGACGGTCTCCGAGTCGGTGCATTCGACCGGCTTACCTGTCGTCGAGTCGCTGTCGGTGCTGGCTACTCCGCAAGGAACCGGTCAGCCCTTTCCTTCACCGGGCGGTGATTACTTCCGTCTGAATCGTGATCGTCGGCGACAGCTGCTCGCGAAGCGAGGCCAAGCGCTGTCGTCCATTCGTCGCTATTTCGCACAGCACGACTTTTTGGAAATCGAAGCGCCGCTCGTCGTGCCCTCGCCCGGCTTGGAGCTGCACTTACAGGGATTTTCCGTCGCTGATGCCCAGAATTCCCACGCTCCTCGCTATCTGATTACGTCGCCGGAATATCAGCTCAAGCGCTTGCTCGTGTCGGGTCTGCGACGAATCTACAGCCTCGGCAAGGTGTTTCGCTCGGGCGAAGCGGGTCCGCATCACAATCCCGAGTTCACGATGCTCGAGTGGTATCGGGCCTACGAAGACTGGCGAGCCGTGGCGCAAGATGTCGCGTCGCTGTCGGCGCAGCTCGCGTCGGAGCTTCACGGGAGTCCGCGCTTTGTACGCACCGTCGAGCCATCATCAGAAGTTCCGACGGGTAAGCAGATCATCGATCTGTCGCTGCCGTGGCCAGAGCTGACGGTCAGACAAGCCGTGCTGATGCATTCCGGGCTGGATGTTCGTGGCGACGAGACTTCGCCAGAGCTGGCAGCCAAGCTGCAAGCGGGCGGTTATCGCGTGCCGCAGCCGACGCTGATCGATGACGAGGGACAGCCGTTTTGGGCCTGGGACGATCTGTTCTTTTCGGTCTTTTTGGATCACGTTGAGCCGAAGCTCTGCGCGCCTGGTCCCGACGGTGTGTATCGACCACTGATCTTGTGCGACTGGCCCAGTCCGCTGTGTGCGCTCGCTCGACGCAAGCCTGGTTCGCCGCACGTCGTCGAGCGCTTCGAAGCCTACGTCGCCGGTCTGGAGCTGTGTAACGGCTTCGGTGAGCTGTGCGATCCCGACGAGCAGCGACAGCGATTCGTCCATGATCTGCAAGAGCGAAAGCGGCGCGGGCTTGCGGCGTATCCCATCGACGAGCGCTTTTTGGCGGCGCTGGCCGAAGGAATGCCGCCGTCGGGTGGCGTGGCGCTTGGGGTCGATCGGCTGCTGATGCTGCTGCTGGATGCGTCGCACATTCGCCAGGTCTTGCCGTTTGGTATCGACGAGCTGTAGCGGCCCACTGGTGTCGGGCAGGGTGTGTTGCAGTAGGCCTGCGTGGTTTGCTGTGCGATCGTAGTTGACACTGAACGAGAGATCAGGTGACTGTTCTTTCCTCACAAGGAGTCTGTGATGTCCACTACACATAGCGAACAGAACCAGCAGAAACAGCCACGTCTTTCCGTTGTTCCGTACTTGGCGATGGACAATGCGACCGCGGCGCTCGCGTTTTACCAGCAGGTCTTCGACGCCAAGGTGTCCGATCATCACATGGCCGAAGACGGCAAGCGTGTGACCCATGCAACGCTGCTTATCAACGGCGGCGTGGTGATGCTGAGCGACGAGTTCCCCGAGCATACCGGCGGGCGCAAGAGCAACCCACTTGCACTCGGTGGCTCGTCGGTGTCGATTCAGCTTGAGCTGGACGACGTCGATGCGGTGTGGAACCGAGCGATTGCGGCGGGCGCGGTGGCGGAGCTTGAGTTGGCCGATCAGTTCTGGGGCGATCGCTATGGGATTTTGCGCGATCCGTTCGGTCATCGCTGGGCGCTGTTTTCGCACAACGCAAAGCCTCCCGAGGAAGCGCAGCGCTGGTAGTCCAAGACGCTACGGTCGGCGCGGCGCTTTGCTTTCAAAGCGGATGATGGGTCGCTTCGCAGCGCTCGGCTCGGGGCTATGTGGTTCGGCTGCGCTTTCGGGCGTACACGGCCTACTGTGAAGCAGCGTGAGCCGCTGATCGAGCTGCACCGATAGGTCCCGCACTTGCTGGATGCTCTTTCCCAGCTCCGTGACGCGGGCCTCGCTCTGCAGTAGCTGCTGCTGAAGGTCTCCGAGCTTGGCGGACTGCCTGTCGAGCCGTTCGAGCCACTTCTGCTCGCTTCGCTGCGTCTCGCTGCGTAGCCGCTCTAGCTCCTCGACTTTGGCCTGATGCTGCGCGCTCGATACGCAGCCGCTACCCAGCAGCAGCGGGAGCACAACGGCCCTTCGTCCCCATCCCCCCATGCGGTATCCCCAAACCCGGAGCCGGGTTTGTTTCAGGATATCGCAGCTTTGGGACTGGACGCGAGCATGTCGCGCGCTTTCTCTGCGCGGACCGTATCGATGGATGCTGCCTGGTGCAGCCAGAGCGGGGAGGGCGGAGACGGCTGGTTAGTCGCGAAGCAGGGCTGCGACCCAGTGGAAGCCCGCGCCGAGTCCGACAAAGCACAGCAAGTCGCCGCGCTTGATCCGGCCTGAGCGACGACACTCATCGTAGGCAATCGGAATCGTCGCAGCGGTCGTGTTGCCGTACTTCTGAATGTTGTTGTAGATGCGCTCCGGCTTGATGCCGAGTGACACCTGGACCGCTTCGTTGATGCGCAGGTTTGCCTGGTGGAAGATGAAGTGGTCGATCTGGTCGATGGTCAGGTTGTGCCGTGCGAGCAGCGAGCGAACCACCTCGGGCATCTTGGTCACGGCCATTCGGAACACGAACTTGCCGTCCATGTGGGGAACGTGATCGAGCCGATTGATGATCTCCGGCGAGACATAGGGACGATGCGCCATTCCCGACGGAACGTAGAGCTTGTTATAGCCAGTACCGTCGGCGTGAAGCTCAAAGTCGATCAGACCGCGCTCGGTCTCGTCATCTTCTCGCTGAAGGACAATCGCGCCACCGGCATCGCCGAACAGCACCGCACGATCGCGCACCGAGGTATGTAGCGCACGCTGCTCCGGCGTCGGTTCGTTGTCAGCCAGTCCCAGAATCGTCGGCCAGTCCGAAAACGGCATAAACGGTGAGTGCGTCTCCGCTCCGACGAGCAGCAGCGTCTTGGCGACCTTCGACTTGAGCAGTGCGTCGGACACCTGAAGCGCGTACACAAAGCCCGTGCACTGCTGCCGAATATCGAGCGCCGGAATGTTCCGAAGTCCCAGCTTGCTTTGCATGATGCTGCCACAGCCTGGGAAGTAGTGATCCGGCGTCATCGTCGCAAAGACCACGTAGTCAATGTCCTGCGGACCGACGCCGGCCTGTTCCATGGCGATCTTGCTGGCGCGAGCACCGAGGTCAGACGTCGATGTGCCGTCGGCGACGAAATAGCGCTGCTCGATTCCTGAGCGCTCGCGAATCCACTGATCCGACGTATCCATGATCTTTTCGAACCGGGCGTTTGGGACCAGATGTTCCCCGACCACAAAGCCAGAACCTTTGACAACGCTACGCATGGTGTCTCCTTACCTCCCCGACGCTCCGAGCGCGGGAAGAACATACCTTACTTCAACTGAGGGTGAGCGCTCGACGCTCGTTACATGTCGTCGAGCTTCTTTTCGGCTTGCTCGAGCGTTTGTTTGGCTCGGCCTGATCCGGGGCTTTCTTTGAGGATTTTTCGGCACGTCTCCGCCGCCTCTTTGTAGCGACCGAGCTTGAACTGTGCCTGCGCGAGCATCTCCTGATACGACAGCTTGCGCGGCGACAGCTTGGCTGCTTGCGCCAGGTACTTGGCTGCCGCGTCGAAGTTGCCATGCTCAAAGCTCGCTTCGCCAAGGCCAGCGACGGCATCCGCGTTTTTTCCGTCGAGCTGAACGGCTCGCTTGAAGCTGGCGATGGCTGCGTCCACGTCTCCATCATCGAGCTTTTGCTTGCCGAGACTGACCAGTGACGCAACTTCGCTCGGACCTTTGGCTGGTGCGGCATCAACCGGAGGCTTGAGTTCCAGCTTGGGTTCCGACTTGGGCTCTGATTTGGCCACCGTTGGCTTCGGCTCAGGCTTGGGCTCCGACTTGGCCACCGTCGGTTTGGGCTCTGGCTTGGGCTCCGATTTTGCCACCGTCGGTTTGGGCTCTGGCTTGGGCTCCGACTTGGCCACCGTCGGCTTGGGCTCTGGCTTGGGCTCGACTTTTGCCACCGTCGGCTCTGGCTTTGCGGACGCTGGCTTTGGCTCTGCGGGGACTGGAAGCGGCTCAACCGTTGGGGCTGGCTTCGTCGCTGGCTCTGGCTTGGCTTCAGCGATAGCGCTTCCTTCCGGCTTGGGCGCAGAGGCCGGATCTGCTGCTGGTGTCCCGACGCTGGCTACTGCCGCAGGCTTTGCTGCTTCAGTCGGTGTCACAGTGGACGGAGCCGGTGCGACTTCAGCCTTTGGCGTAGTCTCTGCCGCTGGTGCCGTCGAGCTTGCTGTCGGTGCTTGCACCGTCGAGCTTGTCTCGGTGCTCTTTTGCGATCCACTCTGCGAAATGAACAGTAGACCCAGCACAGCCACCGCAGACAGCGCTGCTGGAATCACCCAGCGCGGAGTCTTTTGCTTCAAGCTCGGCGCATCGTCGTCATCAATCAGGCCGACCGCCGTCGTCGGAGAGTCCGACTGCGCAAACCACCCCGCATCGCCTTCGCTGCCCATATCGGGAGGTGGAGACTCTGGCGTTCGCTCGGACTCTGTCGTCGGATGCGCTGTTTCGGCGTCAGCGTGATCTACGTGCCCGCGAGTGGTCACCACCGTGTCCGATTCGTCGGAGCCTTCCTCTGCCGCACCGTGAAGCGTAGAGGGTTCTACTTTTTCGACCTTGATGGTCTCGCTCTGCGCCAGCTCGCTGACCGACAGCACCGGATGTTTGACCGTTTCCGTCGAGGTGATCGTCTCAACCTTGACGACTTTGTGGGTCTCGTCGTGACGCTGACTGGGTCCGGTATCTTCGGTGTGGAGCGTGGGAACGGTTGTTTGCACCGGTACCGACTCCAGCACGGGACTGGGCGGCGTGGCAGGCTCTGGCGAAAACGGCCCCATTCCTGGCTTGGTAGAACGACCCAGCACTGGGGCCGACAGCGGACGTACTTCCGTCGAAGATGTCGACGGCTTCGCTCTTGGGATTTCCACCGCTGGAGATGGCGCAACCACCGACGAGGCTGTCTTGGGCGACTCGCTGGTCTTGGTTGCGGGACCACTTTGCTCACGGCCAGCAACGGGCGCTGGTGTCGCCATGACCAAAACGCGGCTGGAGTCCCGCTGTCCCGTCGGTGCGCTAGTCTCTTTCGCGATCGATTCACGAGGTGCAGCGGTCTTGGTTCCAACCGGACCACTGGCTTCCTTCGTCGCCGAGGCTTTGACTGCGGTGGACGCGCTTTGCTCTCGCGATGGCGTGACTTTGGCGACCACTGGGGCACTTGCTTCACGCGTCGTCGGAGCTTTGACGGATGCAGCCGCGCTCGGCGAAGTCTGGGCAGTCGAGCCCGCTCGGTTTGCCGTCGCAGCGTCAAACTTCATTTCTTCCACCGGGGTATCTGCCGAGGGTGGAAGCTTGGTCAGATCGGATGACACCGCAGCATCGGTCAGATCGACTTCGTTTGTCAGCAGGGCCGGAAGCGCAGCCTCTTCCCACGCCAGGCTCTCTTGTTCGAGCATCGCGCGCGCCGTCCTCGGGGTCGGATCGCCGCGCTCAATCGTCGTCGCCACGATGTTCACAAAGCCGCTCTGAAGAGGCTTGGCTGGCTGCTTTGCTGGCTCTGGAACCGTCGCAGACTTGGGCACTGGCGCAACCGCTGGCGAGCTTGCTGCCGTCGCTGGTTCTGGTCGCACCGGGTTCGATCGCGCTGGTGCTGCGGTCGTGCTCGCTGGGGGCGCGGCGACCACGGCTTCACTGCGCTGTCCAACTTTGATGGCTGGATACGCGAGCGTCTTTTTGATCGACTGAGGTCGCTCGTGCTGAGGCGCTTCAGCGGTGTCAATCGTCGCTGCCAGTGCGGCGGCCTGTGAGCCAGGTGCCACCGTCGGCATCACCTGCGTAGCGCTTTGCGCCGGACGCGACGAGACATCCACGGGCACCGTGATCGGCTTCATTCCTGGGCTGCTCACGAAGGCGCGGACTTCCTGTCCTTTGTGGCCAGCCCCGTCGGGAGCGCTCATCGGCGTCAGCTTCTTCATCGCATCCGCTTTGGCACCGGGAGACACCTGCATCGGCATCGGCGGCTGGTTCGACAGGACGTTTTTGCGCTCCATGGCATCCAGAAACTGAGCCACCGTCTGAAATCTCTCGGACGGCTTTTTCGCCAGCGCCGTTCGAATGACGGACTCCAGCCACGGCGGACAGTCGGGCCGCTTGTCTCTCAGCCTCGGAACTGGTGCCTCGAGTAGCTTGCTCAGGATGTCAAACGTCCCGGTTCCCTTAAACGGCGGCTCACCACATACCATTTCGTAGCCGAGCACGCCGAGTGAATAGATGTCGGCTCGTCGGTCCGCCACTTCGCCGCGCGCTTGCTCTGGCGCCATGTAGCGAGGATCTCCGTACGTCATGCCCATCGCGGTTCGCTGCGCGTCGGTCAGCTCGGGCTGAACCAGCTTCGCCAGTCCGAAGTCGAGGATCTTGACGAAGTCCGCTCGTCCCCGTCGCCGCGTCAGGAAGATGCTGCGGGGCCGTAGGTCGCGATGGATATAGCCGAGCGTGTGCGCTTCCATCAGTCCGTCGCCGATCTGAGACAAAATGTCCGCAGTTCGCTCCGGCGTCAGCCGTCCGTCTTGTTCCAGCACCGTCGACAGTGGCGCTCCGTCGAGGAACTCCATCGCAAAGAACAGTCGTCCATCTTCCGCTCTGCCAAAGTCGAACACCTGCGGAATGTGGTCGTTGTCGATCTCACAGACCGTGATCGCTTCCCGTCGGAATCGCTCGACCGCATCTTCGTTCTGCGCGAGCTGCTGATGCAGCAACTTCAGCGCCATCCGCCGTCGCAGCGTTGTATGTTCGGATCGGTAGATCGTTCCGGCGGCACCTTGACCGATGCGCTCAACCAAGTAATAGCGTCCACCGATGGTCTGGCCGATCAGCGGATCGTTCTGCTCGTGGTGCAGCGCCTGGCCACAGGCGGTGCAGAACAGCGCTTCCTTGGGATTTTCGCTTCCGCACTTTGTACAACGGGCAGTGGCCATCAATTGTCCTCTTTCCTCATCGAGAAGGTGGGCGCTGAGCTTAGGGAGCGCTGCAGGTTGAAATCGTCGCTTGAACGCCAGTGACGGTCAGCGACAGTGGTAAGCATCTGCGTCCACTGCCACATGCGGCGTCTGCACTGCAAGCTTTCAGACAGAACTTGCCTTGGCTTTGTTGCAAGCATCGATAGCTTTGACAGTCCGCGTCTTTGCTGCACGGCGACGAGCCGGCCATTCCACCTGGTTCTCCCGGGACACAGTACATCGCGATCGTGCCAAGACTGGGCTGCACAAGCGGCGTGCAGACTTCACTGACGGCACAGTCGCTCTGGTTCTGACAGTTTTTCGCACCAGTCGGAGGCTCACAGCGGCCCGCCTCGCAGATCGCGCTGACTGGACACGCTTCTTCGAGCAAAACCTGCTTATCCGTCGCATCTCGACCGCAGACCAGCGCAATGGCTCGATCTCGCTGCTCGCAGCGTCGCTCACCGAGCGTGCAGGTCGACATGTCCGGGTAATCAGGATTTGGTGTCGTACAGCCCAGCGCCGACAGCGCAAAGCTCATGGCCAAAGCGATCACAAGCCGCATCCTCATCACCTCCGCTGCGTTGGGTTAGAACCGAGTGATGGCGCTGAGCCCGCTCCCTTGTTCCAAAAGCAGCGGTAGCAGTGCCACTTGTCCCGTCGAACGCTTGAGATCTCGTCGATCCAAGTAATAGAGAACGCCGAACGCAGTGGCCGCAGCCAGACCACCACCGAGCAGCCCAAGTCCCGTCGCCAAATTGCCTTGATAACGTGTCGGACACTGATTCGACGGACGATCGGTACAGGTTGGCTGGCCGTCTCGGGGCGCCAAGATCAGGAACGGAATCGACGTGATCAGCATTCCACCAGCGAGAACTCCCGACACCACCCAGCCGACGCGATAGCCAATGTTGCGCTGATGCGGTGCTGTCGTCGTTGGAGTCGGGCTGGTCGCTGGACTGCCCGTCGGTTGAGGACTGCTACTCGGATCTTTGAGCGTCCACTCAGGTACCGATGCTGGCTGTGTCTTTTCGGGCGTCGGTCGCGGCGTCTCAACAGGCTGGCTCGCTGGTGCCGTCACCGTGAGCTTTGCTGGTAGACCCGAAGCTGTCTTGCGCATGGACTCAAACGCGCGGCTGAGGTTGCAGCCCTCGCTGTCGTCGCCGCATCGCTCTGCAAAGATGACGTCGCTCTGCTTTCCGCTTGGATCGATCGCCGTGAGCAGGATCTGATAGGCGTTGCCACCGACGACGCTTTTCATCGTGATCTTGGGAACCACCACGCGATCGATCTGGAGTTGAGAGGCAACTTGACCGACACAGGATCCTTGCTGGCAGCTCAGCAGATCTTCGCGTCCAGCGAGCCGCTGACGGACTTCTTCCGACGAAAGAACCGTCCATTGTCCGCCCGCCGCTTCCGTCAGGCCTTGCGTCAGTGAGTCGTGGAACTTGTTGCGACGACCTTCCGTCACCGGAGAGTCCGATTCCACTTTGGGTGACAGCACCGCCACCCGCGCTGCGTACAGAGACGGAGAGGCCAGGACAACTGCTCCGACGAGGGACAGACGAGCAACAAATGGGACGAACATGCGGCCAGTCTAGCATGGCCAAGCTACAAGGGAAGGCGTCTGCTCCCTCGGGGTTTTGATTTTGAATGAGCAGCTAACCACACACTTTTTTCTGGTTCCGATTGATAACGTCAGGCATCCACAGACGAAACGGCTAAAGCGAGTGTCGGCACCACAGACGGCAGCGCAGACGATGCCTGATTGTTTGCATCGACGGAACCCTGTGCAGTGGCTGGACTTCGCACAGAAGGCGAAAGCTGCGCCTGTTTCCGACGGAGAGCGATCAGCTTGTTGTACAGCGTGCGCCTCGATAGACCGAGCGCCTTGGCGGTCTCGCTGCGACTGCCTGCATGCCAATCGAGCGCAGCGAGGATCAGCCGATGCTCGACTTCTTTGAGCGACATACCTACCGGAATTCGCAGCAGCTCCGTGTCGTCGGATTCGCTCGGTGCGCTGGGCTGGTCTGTCTGTGCTTGCTGCGGAAGGGCACTCAACACCTCAGCGGCTTCGAGATGCGTGGCCCAGTCGGCCAAGATGCGGGCAACTTGCTCCAGCGTCGGTGGAATGGGATGCGTCGAGAGTCGTCCAGCCAGCGCTCGGGCTGCGTCTGAAAAGCGCGTCGGACGGGTCATTGCTTCATGACAGCTAGGACACAGTCGCACTTCACAGAGGCTCTCGTCGACGATCTGTAACCCGGCAAACTCGCACCGTCGCCAGGCTTCTTCATCACGTACCAGCGCGGAGTGGGTCAGCTGACGAATCGTCGGATCGCTGCTGTCGTGAAACGGAAAGTACTCTGACGGATGACGCATCACGGCTCCTTGTTCGCTAGGGAAGTGCGTCTTGAGGTTCGCAACCGTCATGCCATCACCGATCTTGCTTCGTCTCTGAAGCGATTTCCCGTCGGTCAGAACTGCATCAATGGCCTGCGTTTGGCTGCCCTGGACCCGTGTATGAAATCCGGTATACCGGACGACGTCCGGTCGGACGGACGGCTTGCGGCGAGGGCCACTCAAGTGGTATGCGCCGAGGCCACAGGCGGACAAGATGCTGACTGAATACATGGATTGGTATCGTCGAGCGCGCGGCAAGATCTCTCTGACGGAGCTTTGTTGGCTGCTTCCGCCGGGCGTGATGTATGGCGCGTCTCGTCTGATGGCAGAGAGGCTGCTGCGACTGCCGAAACCGCCCGTCGACAAGCTGCCGATTCACGACAGAGAGCTGAGCGAGCTGCTGTTTGAGCTGTTTCGGCTGATCGGTCGCGATTATTTCCGTCTGAAGCTGGAAGGAATGGAGCACATTCCGTCGCAGGGAGCGGCGATGCTCGTCGGCAACCACAACGGCGGCATCATGCCGATCGACACGCTGTTTACGCTGCTGGCGGTGCGCGATCACTGTGGGCCGGGCAGGCTGGTGCATCCGCTGGCGCATGACGTGTTGTTTGCTCATCCGCTGCTTCGTCGGTATGGATCAGCACTTGGTGTGCTGCGAGCCGGTCGCGCATCGTCAGAGCAGATCATCGACGCGCAGCGGCTCATCTTGGTCTATCCCGGCTCGGACTACGACGCGGGGCGATCGTTTTGGAATCGACACAAGATCGTGCTCGGACAGCGGACGGGATTTTTGGAAGTTGCGCTGAGAAGACAAGTGCCCATCGTGCCGGTGGTTTCCGTCGGAACACATGAGCAGCTTGTGATCTTGACCGATGGACAAGCGTTGGCGAAGCGGATCGGCATGCACCGACTGACGAGGACGAACATTTTTCCGCTGGCGCTGATGCTGCCGTGGGGGCTGGCTCCGGCGCTGTTTCCGTATCTGCCGCTGCCTGCGCAGACGACGGTTCGCTTTGGTGCGCCGATAGCGTTTCCTGATGTCTCACCCGAGCAAGCGAGCGATCCTGATGTTCTTCGTCGCTGCTATCTTCGTGTAGAGTCCGCGATGCAGCAGATGCTGGATGAGCTGAGCGACGGGCGGATTCCGATCATTGGTCAGCGCAGCGCAAAAAAAAAGCCTGCCACACAAGGTGACAGGCCTTTTTCGTGAAACCGTAATCAAGCTAGCTCGCTACGGTTCCACAGTTCCCACCGGAATTACGGAGGGGGGGCGCCAGCCGGAGCCGCCGGAGCCGGCGTCGCAGCAGCCGGAGCGGGAGCCGGGGTGGTCTGAGCCTTGGGGCCGCAAGCAGCCAGCCACATCGTGCTGACCATGACGAAAGCAACAACCGTCTTCATTGAGTTCTCCTTGTTCTGGAAGGAAGCGCGCACCTTGCGCGTAGTGGGATGGTATGCAGAGCCTTCCGTAGGGTCAAGACTTGTCGTGCATGGTGTGCAATCTGGGGCTGACGTAAGGACGTAAGCCGTGCTGTGGGGGGTTGAAATGACGAATCGCTATGCGTATCTTCCGCCCGCACTGGCTCGTGTGAGCGAGCCTTCGCCGTCCGTGTGTGGTTGTGACTGTGCGTCGTTTGGACACGGACTCATCGCAACGGAACGTGGAATCAGTCGCTGATGTTCGGTGGAGACACTGCTCGATGATCGAAGTTGAGGACCTCACGAAGTATTACGGAGGGAAGCGGGCGATTCATGATCTCTGCTTCCGCATAGAAAAAGGCGAGATCGTCGGCTTTCTGGGCCTAAACGGTGCTGGAAAATCGACGACGCTGCGCATCCTCGGATGCTTGATTCTTCCGTCGTCCGGTGTGGTTCGGATCGACGGAATGGATCTGGCGGACAGTGCGCACGAGATTCGCAAGCGGCTGGGCTTTCTGCCGGATACACCGCCGCTCTACGACGAAATGTCGGTGCAGGACTACCTGCGCTTCGTCGCTGAGCTAAAAGGTGTAACCAGCAAAAACCTGCGTCGCTACGTCGGTGATGCGCTGGCCACTTGTAACCTGAGTGAGGTAGCCGCCGATAACATCTCGACGCTCTCGCACGGGTATCGGCAGCGTGTTGGACTGGCTCAGTCGATCGTTCACAAGCCGTCGCTGCTCATTCTCGATGAGCCGACAAGTGGATTGGATCCAGTCCAAATCGTGGAGATGCGCGAGCTGATCAAGCGTCTCGGCGGTGAGCACACAGTGCTTTTGTCGAGTCACATCCTGACGGAAATCAGTCAGACCTGTGATCGGCTGCTGGTGATCGATCGTGGAAAGCTCGTCGCAGATGGCACAGAAGAGTCCATCTCGCAGCAAGCGCATGGCAGTGCCCAAGGTGGCGTGCTGGAGATCGAGGTCGAGGGCGACGGAGATTCCTCGGCGGAGCAAGCACGGCAAGCGATCGGTCGCGTTCCTGGCGTGATCGTGGCGCGGGTTGTGTCGAAGCAGGCTCGTCGTGCGCGGCTTGAAGTGGAGTGCAGCGACGATCGGCGCTCTCAAGTTGCGCGTGCGGTGATCGAGTCCGGTCTGGGCCTGCTTATGCTTCAGCGCAAAGCCCTGGAACTGGAGTCGATCTTCCAGCGCCTCGTTCATCCCTCGAACCCTCAGCCTCCGTCGACGTGAGGCGTAACCCAATGTCAATCGAAGCTTTGAGGTGGATGTCGTGAAACCCATCGCTCTTATCATTCGTCGCGAGTTGGCGGCGTACCTGCGATCGCCGCTGGGCTGGGTCGTGGCGGCGGTGCTGCTGCTGATCGATGGCCTCGCATTCAACGTCTTTGCCGTCGGTAGCGATACCGCGCGTAAGTCGTCGGAAGTGATCAGTCAGTTCTTCTTCTTTTCGGGCGGACTGGCCGAGGCTGCCGGTCTGTTCCTCGCCATGCGTCTGATTGCGGAAGAGCGTCAGACGGGAACCATCAACCTGCTGTTTTCGTCGCCGGTCCGCGACTATCAAATCGTCCTCGGGAAGTTCTTCGCGGCGCTGCTGTTCCTGATTGGCATTCACGTCCTGTCGATTTACATGCCGCTGATGGTGCTGCTCCACGGGAAGGTGGCCAAGGGTCATCTCATCGCGGGTTACCTCGGTGTGCTGCTGATGGGCTCGACGGGACTATCGATTGGCATGTTTGCTTCGTCGCTGACGCGCAGTCAGCTCGTGGCGATTGTCGTCGGTGCTGCGATCTCGGTGGCCATGCTGCTTTCGTGGCTGCTTGCGCCGGTGACGGATCGTCCCTTCGACCAGTTCTTTTCGTGGCTGGCGCTGTGGAACAAGCACTTCCCGTCGTTTATGCGCGGGTCGATCAGCTTGCAGGATGTCGCCTATTACCTGTCGATGACCTATGTCTTTCTGTTCGCGACGACGCGTGTGCTTGAGTCGCGACGGTGGAGCAGTTAGCCATGGCTGACCAGCGTACAACTGGGGCGCAACACCCCAAGTCGATTCAGGTGGTCTTGTGGCCCACCGTCGTATTCTTTGTGGGTCTGTTTGTTCTGTTCGTCGGTGAGCGAATGCTGACGACGGATGGACTTCAGAAAGGCGCAGCGACGGTGGCGATGCTGCTGATCGTCGCTGGATTGGTCGGGATGCTGTCGCGTCGGAACTCGTCCAAAGATGCCGTCGAAAGGCGAGCGCTCGGCTACATGCTGCTGTCGGGGCTAACAGTCCTCGTCGGAGCGGTCGTGTACCTGCTGTTCAACTTCAAGGCGGCGGGTCTTCAGGAATCGCTGCGCGCGAGCCTGGGCAAGAGCTACGAGCGTGCGTCGAGCCTGTCTCAGGTGCTGCTCCCGGCGCTGGTGCTCTTGGGATCGCTGCCGCTGGCGTTTATCCAGCAGGCGATGCAGAAGATGACCGATGGTCGTGGCGTCGCTGAAGCGATCGAGCCGCATCGCGTGTCCTTTTCGGCGCAGAGCGGTCTGTCGGTGGCGCTGGTTGCGATCTTTGTGGCGGCCAGCAACTACGTTGTGACGGAGCGAAACACCAAGATCGATCTGGCTCGTTTTCAGAGCACCAAGGTGAGCGAGACGACGCGGAAGGTGGTTCAAAACCTGACGCATCCGGTCCAAGTGACGCTGTTCTTTCCGACGGCGAATGAGGTTCGTGAACAGGTTCAGCCGTACTTTGATGAGCTGACGAAGCTGTCGCCGAACTTGCCGGTTCAGGTGCTCGATCACTCGCTAGAGCCAGGACGCGCCAAAGAGATGTCCGTCTCGGGAAACGGCATGATTGTCTTTACGTCGCTCGACGAAAAGGGCAAGCCGGGCAGCCGTGAGACGATCAACATCGGGCTGAACATCGATACCTCGCGCGGTCAGCTTCAGACCTTCGACGGAGATGTGCAAAAACGGCTGCTCCAGCTGTCGCGTCCCGGTCGCGTGGTCTACTTCACGAGCGGACACGGTGAGCGATCGTTCGACGCAGGGGCGCTAGATTTGATCAAAGACGACATGCGTCTTCCCGTCGGTGCTCTGCGGACGATCATGTCGAACTTGAGCTACGAAGTGCGAACGCTGTCGGTGCAGAACGGTCTGGCTGGAAAGCTGCCACAGGATGCGGGCTTGGTCGTGATTGCGGGTCCGACGGAACACTTTTTGGCCGAAGAAGTGAGCGCACTGTCGACGTTCCTCGATGAAGGCGGGCACTTGCTGCTTCTGCTGGACCCGACGGCAGAGCAGACGGCGGCGGACTTGGCTCCGCTGCTCAAGCGAGTCGGTCTGCGGTTTACGCCGCAGGTGCTTTGTCACCCGGAACGCTTCGCATCGCGGACGCGCAAAGACAACGATCGCGAAAACATCATCTCGACGAGCTTTAGCTCTCACGTCTCGGTGACGACGCTGTCTCGGAACTCTGGGCGCGCTGGAGTCATCCTGCCCAAGAGTGGCTTTTTCGAGCGTGAGCCGGTGGTTCCCGCTGGTGTTCAGCTGGACTTTACGCTGCGCTCGATGCCGAACACGTTTGCCGACGTCAATCGCAACTTCCAGCTTGATGCTGGAGAAAAGAGCCAGGTGTTCGAGGTCGCTGCCGTCGCGCAGAAGATGCTGGACCCGGGCAAAGACGGACGAAACAAGCGAGAGATGCGGCTGGTTGCGATGGGCTCAGCCGATGCGATGAGCGACGGACTGGTTCCCTGGATGCCGAACCGTGTGCTGATTCTCGACAGCGTGAAGTGGCTGATGCAGGAAGAAGCGCTCCTCGGTGAGCCAGCGCAAGAGCAAGACGTGCCGATCGTTCACACCAAGGGTCAAGAGAAGCTGTGGTTCTGGCTGACGACGCTGCTGATGCCATCGCTGGTGTTGGGCGTGGGTCTGCTCTATACGCGTGCGGTCCGTCGTCGGAGGGCATCATGAAATCGGTGAAGGGACAGCAAGGCGTGTCGTCGGTCTTCGTGCATGCGGGTCTGGCGGCGCTGGCGGTGGTGTTTGCGTATCAGACGTGGACGCGCGACCGAACGCAGGTTCAGACGGATAGCGTGGTTGTGCTCGACGCAACCAAGCGAGACGTGAGCAGCCTGGCTTATGAAGATGAAACGCGGCAAGTTACCGTCGAGCGTCGTGCAGGAGCAGACGGTGAGCCGTACGCGTGGCTGCTGACCAAGGTAAAGAGCAAGGTTCCGGTGAATCCACCAGCGCCTGCCGTGGCTGCTCCGACTGCGGCACCCGCAAGTCCGACGGCTCCGTCCCCGGGTCCTGCGGGAACTGCTGCGCCGGGTGCAAAACCGACGGGAGCTGCGCCAGTGGCTCCGGGTGCAAAACCAACGGCAGCTGCGCCAGTGGCTCCGGTGGCTCCGGCGTCGAAAAAGGGTGGAGAAAAGAGTGGTGAGCCACCGATGCCTGCGGGTCATCCTCCGCTGCCGGGAGCCGATCCGCACGGAATGGTTCATGGCGATCCGCACGGGGCTCCTGCTGCGTCGATGCCTGCACCTGCACCGACGGCTGCTCCGGTTGAAATGAAGGAAGTGACGACGATCAAGGAAATCCGTGGAAGCGATGCTGCGATGGAACTCCTGGGTCTGTTTGGTCCGCTCAGGGCCTTGCGGGCGCTTGGCACGGTGGACGAGGCAAAGGCCAAAGAGCTTGGGCTGACCGATAGCAAGAAGAGCCTGACGGTGAACGTCAAAGGGCTTAGCTACAAGTTCGTGATCGGCGGAACCAGCTACGGCAGCGGCGATTACTACGCTCGCGACGCGCAAGGTCAGGTCTTTTTGCTCTCGCAGCGCATCATCGCGGACTTCGAGTTCTTCGAGTCACGTCTGCTGGAGCGACGGATTCATCGCTTCGAGCGTGCGGACTTCGATCGCATCGAGGTCAAAGCGGGTAGCAAGTCGCGCACGATCATTCAGTCGGCTCGTCAGAATCCGCAGGCGTTCTTCTTCGCGGATGCGACGACGCCGGACAAGCGCGATGACTCGCTGAAGAACTGGGTCGAAAAGCTGCTTCGTCTGTCGGTTTCGGATTACCTGGCACAAGGCGAAGATCCGTCGACGAGCGCTACTGCAATGTCTGGTTCGCCAGAGATCGGTGAGCGGATGTCCGTGCGATTTTTCGACGGAAAGAAAGAGCTGGGCACGATGGTTCTTTATCGCTATCCGAACCCGAAGACTGGTCAGCTGGACTTCTATGCTCGTACCGAGACCAGCGTTTCCTTGGTCCGCATCGTTGCGGGCTCTGCTGAAGCGGTCGTAAACGATACCACGTCGTGGTAGTTTCCCGTCGCTGCCTTCCTGCCGTCACTGGCCCCCTGTGTAAGGTTTTTCCAAGATGAACGTACTGTTTGAAGACGGCGGTGCGCTGCGCGCCGGGGCCATACTCTCGGAGCAGCCTGGAGCTTTCCAGGTCGAGCTGCCGGGCGGACGCCGAGAGAAAGTTCGGGCTGATCGGGTTCTTCTGCACTTTCCCAAGCCTCTGCCGACGGAGCTACTGAGCGACGCGGGCAAGCTTGCGACCGGAATCGACATCGAGTTTCTGTGGGAATGTGCGGGCAGCGCGGAGTTTGAGTTCGCCGACCTGGCGCGTGACTACTTTGGACATACTCCAAGTCCCGTCGAGTCGACCGCGATGCTAACGACGCTGATTGGCTCGTCTTCGCATTTTTCCCGTCGAGGTGTTGGTCGGTTTCAAGCTGTAACGCTGGAAGCGCGACAAGCGGCGGAAAAGGCAGCGGCGCGCAAGCAAAAGCAGCTCGAGAAGCAGACGGCTTTGGCGGAACAGCTCGTCGCTGGAGAGCTTCCCAAAGAGATCGCGATGCGGATGCCGCAGATCCTGTACAAGCCCGATCCAAGTTGGATTGAGTACAAAGCGATCCAGCAAGCGTGCGAACAGACGCATCTGTCAGCGCCGAAGCTGCTGCTGCGCTGTGGAGCGATCGAAAACAGCCACGCGTATCACTTGGGACGCTTTCTGCTCGACTACTTTCCGAAGGGCAGGGCGATTGAATCGACGGCGAAAGTGGATCCGCTGCCGGATCTGCCGCTGGCTGACGTGGCTGCGTTTAGCATCGACGATGTCTCGACGACAGAGATTGATGACGCGTTCAGCGTGACCCATCTTCCCGACGGAACGGTGCGAGTTGGCATTCACATTGCGGCTCCGGCCCTTGGGTTTCAGCCAGGCTCGCCGCTGGATGAGCTTGCTCGTCAGCGACTGTCGACGGTGTATATGCCGGGCGATAAGATCACGATGCTGCCGTCGCAGGCGATCTATCCGTTTACGCTCGGTGAGGGTCGAAACTGCCCGGCGGTGTCGCTGTATCTGACGGTGGCGGGCGATGGTTCGTATCGGATTTTGGGCGAAGAGAGTCGTCTGGAGCTGGTTCCGATTCGACGCAACCTGCGCTATCCGGCGATTGACAGTCAGTTTTCACTCGCGAACATTGCGTCGCGGCAGCTTGACTTCGAGTTCGGCGAAGAGCTGCTGTTCCTGTACGAGCTGGCCGGGCATTTGCAGTCGCTGCGAGGCAAGCCAGAGCAAGAACAGGTCGATTATATCTTTTCGTTTGTCGACGGAAAGATTGATATCTCGCGACGGCTGCGTGGTGGACCGCCTGACAAGGTCGTCGCGGAGCTGATGATTTACGTGAACAGTGCGTGGGGCAAGCTGCTCGGCGATCGCGACATTCGGGCGCTGTTCCGTGTGCAAGACAGTGGCAAAGTTCGTCTGTCGCTCTATCCGGCGCCGCATGCGGGACTTGGGGTGACGCAGTATCTGTGGTCTAGCTCACCGCTCCGTCGCTACTGCGACTTGGTCAATCAGTGGATTCTGATTGCGCGCCTGTTCGAGGAGCCGTCGCCGTACGCCGATAACGAAGGTGAGCTGCTGAAGCTGATGCGCGACTTCGAGACGACCTATGCTGCGTACGACGAGTTTCAGCGCAACATGGAGCGCTATTTCGGCATTCGCTACCTTCAGCAAGAGTCGATTACGCAGACCACAGCGACGGTGGTTCGCGACAACTTGCTGCGCTTTGACATGGTGCCGATTTGGCAGCGTGTGCCGTCTTTGCCAGAGCTGCCCGCCGGGACGCAGGTCGTTGTGGACATCGCGCACCTGGATGACTTTGAGCTGACGCTGCACGTCGAGTTCCGTCGAAAAGCAGACGCAGCGAGCGGATCGACCTAAGCCATCGATCATCGCTGAGCGTCGCTGCTCGTTGCTGAGCGTCGCTGGCTACGGCCCTTCTCGTCGTCCGTAGTCCACCCGAACCAGAACCAGTCCCAGCGCCGGTGCCGTCTGACCGGCTTTGCTGCGATCGCCGCTGTGTAGCAGATCTGCTATCGACGCGGGTGTGAGCTTGCCTCGTCCCGCTGCGACGATCGTGCCGCTCAGGATTCGGACCATGTTCTTCAGAAACGCCGTGCCTTCGACTTCGATGTGAATGACCTCGGGATCATTCGACGGAACCACGACGTCAATTCGCTTCATCCAGCGCACCGTGGTTTGACGCTCACAGTCCGCCGCGCGAAAGGCTCGAAAGTCGTGTCTTCCGACGAGCACAGCCGCCGCCTGACGCATCAAATCGCGATCGAGCGGATGGCCAACGTGCCAGTGATTGCGCGTGTGCAGCGGCGAGCGAATCTTCCCGGTCCAAATCTGATAGCGATACAGCTTGCCGCTCGACGAGTGCCGTGCGTCAAAGTCATCGTCGACAAGCTGCGCGTCCATCACAGCCACCGAGTCGGGCAGGTGATTGTTGACGCCGTACACCAGCGCTTTGTCGGGCAGCACGCGCGGTAGCTCAATCGAAACAACCTGTGCCAGGGCATGAACTCCCGCATCGGTTCGGCCTGCGCCGCGGCAGATCACCGGCTGCTTGGCGACTTTGCTCAGCGCATCCTCGAGTGAGGCTTGAATCGACGGCCCGTTGGCTTGTCGCTGCCAGCCACAGAAGTCGGTTCCATCGTATCGAACGGTTAGGCGATAGGTTGGCATGGATTTGTCGAGGACGCGCTCGCCCGGCTTTATGTCGAATTGCCACGCTCCTTGGCAAGACCTTGACGGGGTTGGGCTGCCTCACTATCCTTCGCCGCTCTCGGGCCGATGCGCTATTATCTTCGGCCAACCGGGGGCTCTGCCCCAGTCGATACGGAGGACAAAACGATGGCTGTTCGCATTGGCATCAACGGCTTTGGTCGCATTGGTCGCTGCGTGATTCGCGCTTGGCAAAAGGACGCCGAAAAGGCTGGCTACGAGATCGTTGCAATCAACGATCTCACGGACACCGGGACGCTGGCGCACCTGCTCAAGTACGACTCGGTCCACGGTCGCTTCGACGGAGACGTTGCTGTCGACGGAAGTAACATCGTCGTCAATGGCAAGCCGATCGTCGTGACCGCCGAGAAGGATCTGGCCAAGCTCGACTGGCGCAAGCACGGCGTCGAAGTGGTCCTCGAGTGCACGGGCGTCTTTACCGAAGCAACCAAGGCGCGTTCGCACATTGACGTCGGTGGCGCCAAGAAGGTTCTCATCTCGGCTCCTGCCAAAGGTCCAGACCTCACCGTCGCACTCGGCATCAACCAAGAGCAGTATCAGCACGACAAGCATCACATCATCTCGAATGCGTCGTGCACCACGAACTGTCTCGCGCCCGTTGCCAAGGTTCTCCTCGACAACTTCGGCATCGTGAGCGGTATGATGACGACGATTCACAGCTACACCAACGATCAGCGCATCTTGGACCTGCCGCACAAAGATCTGCGACGGGCTCGCGCGGCGGCGCTGTCGATGATTCCGACGACGACCGGTGCGGCCAAAGCGCTGTCGGAAGTCATTCCGGCGCTCAAAGGCAAGCTAGACGGTTATGCGATGCGTGTTCCGACGCCGAATGTCTCGGTGGTGGACTTCACGGCTCGTCTGGAAAAGCCAGCGACGGTGGAACAGGTGAACGCGGCCTTCCGTGCGGCCTCGGTTGATCCCTCGTTCCGAGGCGTGCTCGCGGTGAGCACGGAGCCGACGGTCTCGTGCGACTACAACGGCGACTCCCACTCGGCGACGGTTGATCTGACCTCGACGCAGATCGTCGGAGAGATGGTGAAAGTGCTGGCTTGGTACGATAACGAGATGGGCTACGCGACGCGGCTCTATGAGCTGGCGAAGTTCGTGTCCGAAAAAGCTCAGTCGGCGTAATCGAGCAAGGAGCTGACCATGGCGACCATTCGCAAGGTGTCCGACCTCGACGTGGCTGGGAAGCGTGTCTTCGTCCGCGTCGATTTCAACGTCCCGCAAGACGAAAAAGGCGCGGTGACGGACGATACCCGCATTCGTGCGGCGTTACCGACGATCCGCAACTTGGTGGAGCGTGGCGCGCGGGTGATCCTGGGCTCACACCTGGGACGACCGAAAGGCAAGACGCCGAGCTTGTCGCTTTTGCCGGTGGCGGCTCGACTCGCAGAGCTACTCGCGCCGCAAGTCGAAGAGGTCAAGCTGTGCGACGAGGTTGTCGGAGATGGCTCGCGCAAGGTGGTGAGCGATCTTCGCGACGGGGAGATCGCACTGCTCGAAAACCTGCGCTGGGAGCCAGGCGAAGAAAAGAACGACGAGGCGCTGTCGAAAGCGCTGGCGTCGCTCGCTGAGGTCTATGTAAACGACGCGTTTGGCACCGCTCACCGTGCGCACTGCTCGACGGTGGGCATGGTCAAGCACTTCGCCCCGGGCAAGCGCGGCGCGGGCTTTTTGATGCTGCGCGAGGTCGAGTTTCTGTCGCGGCTCATCCACAACGTCGAGCGACCCTACGTCGTCGTCATCGGTGGTGCCAAGGTCTCCGACAAGATCAACGTACTGACCAACCTGGCGAGCGTCGCTGATGCCGTTCTGATCGGCGGTGCGATGGCCAATACCTTCCTGGCTGCGCAGGGGAAAAACCTCGGGAAGTCGAAGCTCGAAGCCGACAAGCTTCACGTCGCCAAGCAGTTCATGGAACGCTGTGCGCGTGACTCGGTGGATGTTGTGCTTCCGACCGATCTCATCGTGGCTCCGTCGATCGATGCGCTCGACGGTCGCGTGGTGGATGTCGATGCGGTGCCGCTTGATCAGATGGCACTCGACATCGGGCCGGCGACTGCGCGCGAGTTTGCGTCGCACATTCACGATGCGAAGACGGTGTTCTGGAACGGTCCGCTCGGGCTGTTTGAAAAGAAGCCGTTTGCGGCTGGAACCTTTGCGATTGCGCGTGCGATGGCCGAGTCGTCCGGTACGACGGTTGTTGGTGGTGGTGACTCCGTGGCGGCGATTACCGAAGCGGGCGTCGAAGCCAAAGTCAGCCATGTGTCGACGGGCGGTGGTGCTTCGCTGGAGTTTGTCGAAGGACAGACGCTTCCTGGCATTGCCGCGCTGTATGAACCGGAGAGCGAGTAATGAGCCGATCTGCCCTGATCGTCGGCAACTGGAAGATGTACAAGACCGTTGCCGAGGGACTGGAGCTGGCGACAGCGATCAAGAACGCAACGGCTCCCACCGTGCGCGGTCGAGAGATCTCTGTCGCGATTGCACCGCCGTTTACTTCGCTGTATCCGATCGGCAAGCGACTCGAAGGTTCGACGGTGGCGCTGGCCGCGCAGGACTGCTTTTGGGAATCACAAGGTGCGTTTACGGGCGAAGTATCGACGGCGATGCTTGCGGACGTAGGCTGTCGCTTTGTGATCGTCGGTCACTCCGAGCGTCGTCAGCTGTTTGGCGAGACCGATGCGGCGGTGAACTTGAAGTCCAAAGCGATCCTCAAAGCGGGTATGTCGCCCATCATCTGCGTCGGTGAAACCGAAAAGGAACGCGATGCTGGTGAGATGCGTGGTCGCATCATGGCGCAGCTCGCGGAAGGACTGTTTGGCTTCACGTCGGAGATGATGGCTCGCAGCGTCATTGCCTATGAGCCGGTCTGGGCCATTGGCACCGGTCGGGTCGCCACCACGGAGCAAGCACAAGAAGTCCATGCGCTCATCCGTCAGTACTTGCACGCACAGCTCGGCGAAGTAGCGCAATCCGTACGAATCTTGTACGGTGGCTCGGTAAAACCAAATAATATCGCCGGGTTAATGGCGCAGCCCGATGTCGACGGTGCTCTCGTCGGCGGTGCTTCTCTTCGGGCAGAGGAATTCCTGCAGATCGTTCGCTTTCACGAGGCTCCCGCAACATCATGATGACCCTCCTCTACACCATCCACGTCCTCGTCTGCCTGTTCCTGATGCTGGTGATTCTCCTCCAGGCAGGCAAAGGCGGAGGCATGGGCGCTCTTGGGTCGGGCGCGACCCAGCAAGTCTTCGGCGGACGAGGCGCTAGCTCGTTCCTGGAGCGACTGACCACAGCGACCGCCGTTGTGTTCATGCTGACGGCTGTGACCCTGTCGTACATCAACAGCCAGTCCGAGTCGGACAAGCTGGCCAAGCTCTCGGCGAAGAAGAAGAACGACGAGAAGTCGGCCAAAAAGAAGGCCGAAGATACGCTCAAGCAGCAGGTCGAAAAGCGTGCGGCAGAAGAGCGTGCGGCTGAGCAAAAGGCCCTGGAAGAAAAAGCCAAGGCTGCTGCTGCTGCTGCGTCGGTCGATGGTGGGGCAGATGCTGCGGCGCCGACGACAGCGGCGGTTCCTGCTGCGAAGCCTGCGACGC